>Ga0070374_10000329_pt1 | contig 18764 bp, 17 predicted proteins | sample LauGreSuBDMM15SN_2_FD_66374 | JGI IMG/M metagenome (GOLD analysis project Ga0070374, IMG submission 66374) | Freshwater lake microbial communities from Lake Michigan, USA - Su13.BD.MM15.SN (version 4) (version 4) | ecosystem: Environmental > Aquatic > Freshwater > Lake | place: Lake Michigan...
TGAATTTTCACTTTGCCGCTTTGCACCACCGCAAACAAATCATCCGCCATGGCTTGCGTGCTTTCACGCGAAGTAATGTGGCTGAACAAGGTTTGGCGCGTGACATACAAAGAGCCTTTAACGCCCAACATGCCTGGTGCGAACGGTGCCACGGCACCTGAAGCATTGCCAAAACTTGCCATCAAACCCAAGGGGCGCAAGCATTCAAGCGATTTGTCCCAAGTGTCTTTGCCCACAGAGTCATAAACCACTTTCACCCCTTTGCCACCCGTGATTTCTTTCACGCGAGGCAAGAAATCTTCGGTGCTGTAGTTGATGCAGTGCTCAGCGCCATTGGCCAAAGCAAGTTTGCACTTTTCGTCCGAACCCGCGGTACCAATCATGCGAAAGCCCAATGCTTTGCCCCATTGGCAAGCTATCAGGCCTACACCGCCAGCAGCAGCGTGGAACAGCACATGATCGCCTGCTTGCAGGCCTTCTGCGGGGCGCGTCTTCATGAGCAAATATTGCGCAGTCAGGCCTTTGAGCATCATGGCGGCGCCAGTTTCAAACGAAATGTCGTCGGGCAGTTTGCACACACACTTTGCCGGCATCACGCGCTCTTCACAGTAGCTGCCGGGGGGTTGGCTGGCATAAGCGGCACGATCGCCCACCTTGAGGTGCGTTACACCCTCGCCCACGGCTTCCACAATGCCAGATGCCTCCATGCCCAACTTCAAGGGCATGGGCAAGGCATACAAGCCGCTGCGTTGGTACACGTCAATGAAGTTCAAACCAATGGCTTTGTGACGAATGCGAATTTCACCTGGGCCGGGTTGACCCACTGTCACGTCAATCAATTTGAGTTGTTCAGGACCACCGTTTTGGTCAATTTGGACGGCTAAGCTCATGGGTTTCTCCAAAAAAATAAAGGTACATTGCCCGCTACTTTGCCACGAATTGAATGTCCCTGCGTGACAACATAGCCCTGGCGTTGCCGTTAAAGTCACGGTCATGACACAAAAACTCTCACCCGGCACTGCCTTGATGCTTACCGTCCCGCCCTTGCTGTGGGCAGGCAATGCCGTAGTGGGCCGCTTGATCAGCGACTTGGTGCCGCCCATTACGCTCAATTTTTTGCGCTGGAGCATTGCCTTTCTCATTCTGCTTCCCATGGCAGGTCACTTGCTCAAACCGCAAAGTGCCCTGTGGCCACACTGGCGTCGATTTGCTTTACTCAGCCTGCTTGGCGTCGGGTGCTACAACGCGCTCCAATATTTGGCACTGCAAACCTCTACACCGCTCAACGTCACACTGGTGGCCGCCAGCACACCTGTGTTCATGCTGGCCATCGGTGCCTTGTTCTTTAAGACGCCCGTTCGGCGTGCTCAATGGCTAGGTGCAGCCCTCTCCATTGCTGGGGTATTGATGGTGTTATCGCGTGGCGATTGGCAACAACTTTTGCAGGTGAGTTTTGTGGTGGGTGATATCTATATTTTGCTGGCCACTGCGTGCTGGGCTATTTACAGTTGGTTGCTCACCCAACGCAATGAGCCAGACGAAATTCGCAACCATTGGGCTGCATTTCTCATGGCTCAGGTTATTTTTGGTTTGGGATGGGCGGGACTGTTTTCGGGAGCTGAATGGGCACTCACAGACGCTCACATCGTGTGGGGGCCAACCCTTTTTATAGCGCTGGCATTTGTGTCCGTGGGGCCCGCCGTTTTAGCCTACAGATGTTGGGGCTTGGGGGTGCAAACAGCAGGCCCAGCGGTGGCTGGTTTTTTTGCCAACCTCACGCCGCTGTTTGCCGCCATCATGTCGAGTGTTTTCTTAGGCGAGTTGCCACAGTACTATCACGTTGTGGCTTTTGGCCTCATTGTGAGTGGCATCTTGGTGTCGTCTAAACGCTAACTCAGTAGGTGCCTGGATAAGCACCGCCATCGGTCAAGAAGTTTTGACCCGTGATGTAGGAAGCCTGTAGGCTGCAAATGAACGCACAGAGTGCACCAAATTCTTGGGGCGTACCGTAGCGGCCAGCCGGCACTTGAGCTTGCTGTTGGGCGCGGATGTCAGCAACTGACTGACCCGTTTTTTTCGCTGTGGCTTCCACCGTGCTGCGAATCCGATCGGTGTCAAATTTGCCTGGCAAGATGTTGTTGATGGTCACACCTTGCGCTGCAATTTTGGTGCGTGCCACACCCGCTACAAAACCAGTCAGGCCACTTCGTGCGCCATTCGACAGTCCCAAAATATCAATGGGTGACTTGACCGAACTGGAGGTGATGTTCACGATGCGGCCAAAACCTCGAGCTGCCATGCCATCGACCGTTGCTTTAATAAGTTCGATGGGGGTGAGCATGTTGGCATCGACCGCCTTGATCCAAGCTTCACGATCCCAATTGCGAAAGTCGCCAGGGGGCGGGCCGCCTGCATTGGTCACCACAATGTCAAATTCTTTGCCTGGGCCACCGGACACTGAAAACAAAGCAGCGCGGCCAGCCTCCGTGGTGATGTCTGCTGCCACCGGGATGAGATGTACGCCAGGTGCTTCTTTCTTTAAGTCTGCTACGGCTTGATTGAGAACTTCAGCGCCACGGGCCACCATGACCACATTCACACCTTCCAGTGCCAGCGCACGCGCACAACCCCAGCCCAAGCCTTTGCTTGCGCCGCCGACCAAGGCCCACTTGCCCTTAATTCCTAAATCCATGATGACTCCTTAAAAAATGAATAACCAAATTGGCCTGTTGAAATTATTTGCTCGACTTAGGTCCTTGAGTGACCCAAAACACACCGCCCAAAACCAAAGCCGTTCCCGTCAAAATCCACAAGTTGAAAGTTTCGTTCAACCAGAAAGCGCCCATGGTCAATGTGGACATCGGCCCAATCATGCCAATTTGCGAAGTGAGGCCTGGGCCAATTCTTTCAATGGCCATCATCACCATCAAAACCGGCAAGACCGTACAGGCCGTCGCGTTCAACATGGAAAGCCATACCACCTCGGGCGCAACATTCAATGCCGACATGGGCTTGAGCAACACAAACTGGAGAATGCAAAAAAAACACGCCACAGTGGTAGCCAAACCCGCCAAGCGCAAGGACCCCAAGCGCTGTACCAGTTGACCACTGTAGCTGAGATAAATGGCATAGGTGATGGCACTGCCAAAAACCAATGCAGCTCCCAAGGCGACGTTATCACCCTCCAAGGAAATCTCATGGCCAAACACCAACAAAACACCGCTGTAACTCACGGCCATGGCCACGGCTTGTCTGTGGGTGATTTTTCTTTTGTAAAGCACCCAACCCAAAATCAAGACCAAGGTGGGGTTGAGGTACAAAATGAGCCGCTCAAAAGAAGCGCTGATGTATTGCAAGCCTAAAAAGTCAAGAAAACTAGAAATGTAATAACCCGAGAATCCCAAGCCAATCACGCCCCACCAATCGGCGCGTGTGAGCGGTGGCTTGCCACGTCCTGCCCACCAGGCCATGGCAATGAAAAAAGGCACCGCAAACAGCATTCGAAACATCACCAAGGTGATGGCATCAACGCCGTGGCGATAGGCAAGTTTGACGATGATCGCTTTACCGCTGAAAGCAATTGACCCTGCTGCTGCCAACAACAAGCCCGTGCTGAATTGAGAAGCTTGGTTTTGCGTCAAAAGCCAACCGCCTGCCCATCCCGTCTTGGATCGGAAGCAGCCACATAGCCTTGGACCTTGGGATCGCCCATGCGCCAAATAAACTGGCCCGCACCAAAGTCTTGGTAAGAATCGTTGATCACTTCCAACTCATGCCCCAAATCGTTGAGGCCTTGAACTGTGTTGCGATCCATATTGCCTTCAGCATTGATAGACAAGCCCGCGTTGTAGCGCCAGCGAGGCGCATCACATGCTGTTTGTGGGTTCTGACCGTAATCCAACATGCGCACCAAGGTTTGCATGTGGCCTTGAGGCTGCATATTGCCGCCCATCACGCCGTAGCTCATCACAGGCTGACCATTTTTTGTGAGGAAAGCAGGGATGATGGTTTGGAAGGGCCGCTTGCCGGGCGCCACCAAGTTGGCGGCATTGGCACCGTTCAAATCGGTGCTGAAACCAAACCCGCGGTTTTGCAAACTGACACCGTAAGTGGGTTCAACCACACCCGATCCAAAGCCCATGTAGTTGCTTTGGATGAAGCTCACCATCATGCCGTTTTCGTCGGCGGTTGTGAGGTAAATGGTACCGCCCTTCACAGGATTGCCTGCCTTGAAGTCTTGTGCCTTTTTCATGTCGATGAGTTTGGCGCGGCTTTTTAAATAGGCGGGGTCGAGCATTTGAGCAGGTGTGACCTCCATGTAACTCGGATCGGCCACATAGCGATAAACGTCGGCAAAAGCCAACTTCATGGCTTCGATTTGCAAATGTTGGGAGTCAATGCCATCGACCTTCATGCTGGCAATGTCGAAGTTTTCCAAAATACCCAACGCGATCAGTGCTGCAATGCCTTGGCCATTGGGAGGAATTTCGTGCAAGGTATAGCCGCGGTAATTTTGCGCGATGGGCTCGACCCACTCGGGACGATACTGCGCCAAATCTTGCAGCGACATGGCACCCCCATGCTGGTTAGAAAAGCGCACCAAAGCCTCCGCAATTTCACCTTCGTAAAAAGCACGCCCCTTGGTTTCTGCAATGGCGCGCAAACCTTTGGCCGCCGCTTTGAACTGAAACAACTCACCCACATTGGGCGCACGGCCCCATGGCAAAAAGCTTTCGGCAAAGCCCGGCAGAGTTTGCAACAAGGGAGTGGCCGCATCCCATTTTTGTTGCACAACCACTGGCATCAAGTAACCGCGCTCTGCAATTTCAATGGCCGGCTCCATGAGGTCGGCAAAAGGCAGTTTGCCAAAGCGCTCACTCATGGCAGCCCAAGCACCGACAGCGCCTGGCACCGTGACAGAGTCCCAACCTCGCTTGGGCGGATTGACAGCATCTTTGCCGTACTTGTTGTGAAAATAGTCGGGCGTCCAAGCCTGCGGCGCAGGTCCAGATGCATTCAGGCCATGCAACTTTTGACCATCCCACAAAATACAAAAAGCATCAGAGCCTAAGCCGTTGCTAACGGGCTCAGTGATGGTGATGGCTGCAGCGGCAGCAATGGCCGCATCCACAGCATTGCCACCTTTGAGCATCATGCGCAAACCGGCTTGGGCCGCCAGCGGGTGCGAGGTGGACACAATGTTGCGTGCAAACTGCGGCAGGCGCGCCGAGGAATACGGCGTACTGAAATCAAAGTTCATTTTTAGTCCAAAGTGATTTTGCGTTCGGTGATGATCTTTTTCCATTTGGCGGATTCAGCTGCCAACATGGAGGTGAATTGCATGGGGGAAGTGCCAATGGCTTCGATGCCGAGGCGTTGTAATTTGTCTTTCACCTCGGGATCGGCCAAAGCTTGCAGAGCGGCTGTATTGACACGCGCCACAATTTCGGGACGCATACCTTGAGGGCCAAAAAGTCCAAACCAAGTGGTGGATTCGTAGCCAGGAAGTACTTCGGCAATGGCCGGCAAACCGGGGGCCATGTTGGTTCTTTGGGCAGAGGTCACGCCCAAAGCGCGCAGACGGCCATCCTTGACATGCGGCAAACCTGTTGGCAATGAATCAAACAAAACATCCACTTTGCCGCTGATTAAATCGGGCATGGCCAAGGCAGTGCCCTTGTAGGGAATGTGCACCACAAACAAACCCGCTTGGGATTTAAACAGCTCAGCGGTCAGTTGAACAATGGTGCCATTGCCACTGGAGGCATAGTTCAACTTACCTGGATTTTTCTTGGCAAACTCAATCCACTCTTGGATGGTTTTGGCGGGCGAGCTGTTGGGCACCAACATGATGCTGGGTGCGTTGCCCACCTGACCAATGGGCGTGAAATCGCGAACGGCGTCGTAGGGCATCCTGGGGTTTAAATTGGGCCCAATAGAGTGCGTGCTGGATGTGGCCAACAACAAGTTGTAACCATCGGCGCTTGATTTGGCCACCAAGTCAGAGCCCAAGGTGCCCCCTGCACCTGGCCTGTTCTCGACCACGACGGCTGAACCTATTTTTTCTCCCAGTTTTTGGGACAAGGTTCGAGCAAAAATATCAGTAGCGCCACCCGCCGGAAAAGGCACCACCAAGCGGATTGGTTTTGTAGGGTAGCTGCCAGCTGTAGCAGGCGTTGGTGTTTGGGCTTGCGCCAACTTGGGGCTTAAATGGAGCACGCAGGCCGTTAAGAAAAAGGCACCCCATGCGAGTGAACCCAACTGACGACGCTTGAAACTGTTTGTGTGTTGCATGATGAAAACCCAAAGTCAACTTGAAAAGGACATTGTGTCAGGAAATTTTCGCCACAAAGTCACATGGGTGAAAAGACCATGGGCAACCATAAAAAACGGCACCCGAGGGTGCCGTTTTGACATCCGCATAGCTGCAGAATCACTCTTCGACGAAGGCTTCTTCGCGTTTGGACTTCACAGAAGGCAAAAGCACGATGATGAGCAACACAGCGGCAGCGGCCAACAGACTGGCTGACAAACCACGCGTGACAAACACCGTCCAGTCACCACGAGACAGCAGCAGTGCGCGGCGCAAGTTCTCTTCCATCATGGGGCCTAAGATGAAGCCCAACAGCAGGGGGGCAGGCTCCATACCCAGTTTGATGAACGTGTAACCAATGATGCCAAAGGCACCCACCATCCAAATGTCGAAGGTGTTGTTGTTGGTGGAGTACACGCCAATAGCGCAGAACAAAATAATGGCAGGAAACAACCAACGGTAAGGCACCGTGAGCAATTTGATCCACATACCAATGAGCGGCAAGTTCAAAATGATCAGCATGGCATTGCCAATCCACATCGAGGCAATTAGGCCCCAGAACAACTCTGGGTTGCTGGTCATCACTTGGGGGCCAGGTTGAATGTTGTGAATGGTCATGGCACCCACCATCAAGGCCATCACGGCATTGGGTGGAATACCCAAGGTGAGCAATGGAATGAAGGACGTTTGTGAGCCGGCGTTGTTGGCCGATTCTGGCGCAGCAACACCGCGAATATTGCCCTGACCGAACGGCACTTCACCGGGACGCAGCTTGGTTTTCTTCTCGATGGTGTAGGCCGCAAAAGCAGACAAGAGCGCACCGCCACCTGGCAAAATACCCAGCATTGAACCAAGGGCAGTACCTCGTAAAATCGCAGGAATCATGTTGCGGAAGTCTTCACCCGTTGGGAAAAGTCCTTTCACTTTGCCAGTAAACACTTCTCGTTTGTCTTCAGGCTTTCCCAGGTTGGCAATGATTTCTCCATAACCAAACACACCCATGGCAATGGTAATGAAGCCAATGCCGTCTGTGAGTTCAGGAATATCGAAACTGTAGCGCGCCACACCAGAGTTCACGTCAGTTCCCACCAAGCCCATCAAGAGACCCAGCACGATCATGCCAACAGCTTTCAAAAGCGAGCCAGATGCCAAAACAACAGCGCCAATCAAGCCCAAGATCATGAGCGAAAAATACTCAGCAGGACCGAATTTAAAAGCAACCTCGGTGAGCGGGGCAGCGAACGCAGCCAAAATCAAGGTGCCCACACAGCCAGCAAAGAAAGAACCAATGCCAGCCGCAGCCAAAGCGGGACCCGCTCGACCTTTTCGGGCCATTTGGTAGCCGTCAATGACGGTCACAACCGAGGAAGACTCACCCGGCAAGTTGACCAAAATAGCAGTGGTAGAGCCACCATATTGGGCGCCGTAGTAAATACCGGCCAACATGATGAGGGCTGCAATGGGAGGCAGTGCATATGTTGCGGGGAGCAACATGGCAATGGTGGCCACCGGGCCAATGCCTGGCAACACACCAATGAGCGTACCCAGCAAACAACCAATGAAGGCGTAGGCCAAGTTTTGGAAGGTGAAAGCAACACCAAAACCCAAGGACAAGTTATTGATCAAATCCATTTGGAATACTCCTTAACCTGAAATGAAAGTAGGCCAAACAGGGAACTGCAATTTGAGCAGCAAGATGAAGGCAAGGTAGCTCATGACAGACAAGATGGTTCCCAAAATCAAGACTTCTTTAAGTTTGAATGTCTCACCACCCATGCTAACAATCAGGGTGGTTCCGTAAATAGCAACGATGAGGCCCATGGCCGGAAATTTGATGCTGGGCAAGCCGCCCAACAAAATACCAAACAGCAAGTTGCCTGCAATGATGAAAAACAAAGGCTTCCAAGCCCATCCGCCAACTTCATCGCCCGTGGGTGTTTCAACAACCAAGGATTTGAACAAGATAATGGCGCCAATGACGGCCAATATGGAGCCCAACAAAAGTGGGAAATAACCAGGGCCCATGCGGGCACCAGTTCCGATGTTGTAGCTTGTAGCTCCGTAAGCAAATGCAGCACCGACCAAGGTGTACAAAAGTCCGGAGTAAAAGTCTTTTTGACTCTTTATTTTCACAGGAACACTCCTCCAAAAAGTTTGGGATGAAGGATTTTCAGCCCAATTCGGGCCAGTCGATATGTGGGTTTCACCTACTGAATGCTAAATTTTTCAACGCAGTACATGGGTTAACCCTAGCTTCAAGCACATTGCGCGCAAGAATTACTTCACTAGGGGTTTGAAAACTTTCAGCCACTTTGTGGCTGGCAGATCCCATCTATTTTCAATCGCCTCCGCTTGAACCCAAAAAACATCTTTTGGCGGCCTACTGGCAATACGTTGCGCCAAGACCACTGTGTTGCCTTCGCGGGTGGGTTTGAAGGCCCACAACGCATCTTCCCCAAAGGCTTCCGCCATCTGAGCCAAACTGTTTTCATAACTTGAAGTGCGCCCAAACAAATTGACTGTCATGGTGCCTTCATCCGTCAGAAGTGAACGGCAATTTTTGTAAAAGGCCACGCTGTCTAAAACAGGCGCAGCTGCCTCGTGGTCGTAGAGGTCTACATGCAGCATATCGACCGTGCCTTGCCACTCCTCGCTCTGAATTTCTTGAGCTGCATCGGCAATGATGACGCGCATGCGAGGGCCATCTTCAGGCAATTTGAACCAGCCACGGCAGGCATGCAAAACCCCCGGGTTCAACTCAATTGCGGTGCACGTCCAGCGCAATTTTTTGTGGCAAAACTTGGTCAAACTGGCGGCACCCAAACCCAATTGCATGGCATGACGACCCGCGACAGAGGCGGTCTTTAAAAAAAGCAAACCCGCCATCATTCTTTGAATGTACTCAAGGTCTAAGTCAAAAGGCTCTTTGATATTCATGGCGCCTTGAATCCAAGGCGTGCCTAAATGCAAATAGCGCGATACACCATCTTCCGAAAAATTGACTTCTGGCAGCTCGAGGGTTTTGGATCGGGGTTTGCTCATGGGGTTTCAAAAGTTTGAAGCTGTGGCAGTACACGCCGCGCATTGCTTAACGTGATGGTGGCAATGTCAGACACTGACACACCACGCAGCTGCGCCAGAACAGCGCCAATGCGTGGCAACTCGGAGGGCTCATTTCGGGTTTGCGCAAAAGGACCTTGGGTCGTTTCTCTTTCGGCTTGCGTTTTGTAAAGCCAATGCGGCGGTATGTCGGGTGCATCGGTTTCCAAGACCAAAGCCGAGAGAGGCAAGTCTGTGGCCAAGCGCCTGAGCTGCAGTGCTCGATCAAAGGTGAGTGCACCCCCAAAACCCAAAGCAAAACCCATCTCGATGAAGGTTTGAGCTTGCTGAAAACTGCCATTGAAGGCATGCGCGATGCCGCCCTGTACCGCATGCCGCCGGAGTCCTTTTAACAATTCATCTGCTGATTTGCGCACATGCAAAATGACTGGCAATTTGAATTTTTGTGCCAATTTCAATTGCGCGTGGTAGAAAAATTCTTGCTTCTCTCGCATGGCAGGCTCGCACAAAGCGGGGACAAAAAAATCCAAGCCAATTTCACCAACTGCCACCAATCGAGAATCAAGCTGCTGACCCTGAGTGTCTTTGGCCAGCGCACTTTCAATGCAATTTGCCAAAAAATCCAAGTCTTGCATTTGAGCCTGCGGCACATACAAAGGGTGAATTCCCAAAGCATAGGGCTGGTGAAATTCTTCAGCCAGTTTTTGCAGTGGCACAAAATCTTTGGCTTGGACGGCAGGCATGACACACCAAGCGACACCCTGCTCTTTTGCATTTTGAAAAACCGCACTGCGGTCTAACTCAAACTCGGGTGCATCTAAATGGCAATGGCTGTCAAGCCAGCGCAGGCTCATGACTGAAGCACGCCTTTTTCTAAACGAAGTACCCGACTGCAACGCGCCGCAAGTTGGGGATCGTGCGTGACCACCACAAAAGCAGTGCCTTGTTGTTCGGCCGTGTTGAGCATCAGGTCAAACACGCTTTCTGCGGTGGCCCGGTCTAAGTTACCTGTTGGCTCATCGGCCAAAACGCAAGCGGGCTGTGTGACCATGGCTCGCGCAATGGCCACCCTTTGACGCTCACCCCCTGAAAGCTCTGCGGGTCTGTGCAATGCCCGGTTTTGAAGCCCCACTTGTGCCAATCTTTCTAAGGCCACCGCATTGGCGGTTTGCTTCAATTCACGCCGAATCCAAAGCGGCATAGCCACATTTTCTTGTGCGGTAAATTCAGGCAACAAATGGTGAAACTGATAAACGAAACCCAGCAAGCGGTTGCGCCTAGAGCCTTGCTCTGCGGCACTGAACCCAGACCAATCTTGTCCCTGCAACAAGACTTGTCCTTGGGTAGGCGAGTCGAGGCCACCCATCAAATGCATGAGGGTACTTTTGCCTGAACCCGAGGCGCCCACAATGGCCACCGTCTCACCCGCTTGCACGCTGAGGTCAACACCTTGCAAGACAGAGACGCTTAAGCCGCCCTCTGAAAAGCGCTTGCTCAAACCACGAACTTCAAGCACCGGCTTTTGGGCGACATCACTCATAACGCAAAGCCTCCGCAGGGTTGACTTGGCTTGCGCGCCAGCTCGGATAAAGCGTTGCCACAAAAGACAAAAACAACGAAATAAGCACGACCGGCAAGATGTCTGACATTTGAGGATCGCTTGGCATGCGGCTAATCAGGTAAATGTCTTTAGGCAAAAAACTGGCGCGAAAAAGCGTTTCCAGCGCCGGCACGATCACATCAATGTTGAACGCAATGAGCAAGCCCAGAAGCATGCCACCCAAGGTGCCGACGATGCCAACCAAGGCGCCCTGCACCATGAACACGCCCATGATGCTTCTAGGACTGGCACCCAAGGTTCGCAGGATGGCGATGTCTGCGCGCTTATCAGTCACGTTCATCACCAAGGTAGACACCAAATTGAAAGCGGCTACCGCCACAATGAGCGTGAGAATGATGAACATCATGCGTTTTTCGACTTGCACAGCAGCAAACCACGTTCTGTTTTGCTGCGTCCAATCAAGCAGCGCCATGCCCATGGGCAAGGTGGGCGCAAGCTCGCGCGCCACATTGCGCGCTTCATGCAAATCTTTGATTTTGAGACGGATGCCTGTAGGGCCTTCTAAGCGAAAAATTTTGCCCGCATCGGCCACGTGCAACATGGCCAATGAAGCGTCATATTCATAGTGCCCCGAGTTAAAAACGCCAACCACTTGCATTTGTTTGAGGCGCGGCAAAACGCCTGCCGGCGTCACTTGGCCGTTGGGCGCAATGAGTGTGACGGGATCGCCAATTCGCAAACCCAACTGCCGCGCCAAATCAATCCCCAACACAATCCCAAACTGCCCCGGCACCAATTCTTGGATGCCCGGCAGGGCTTGGTTGCCAGACATTGAGCCCGCAGACAGGTCCACCACGCTGGGTTCAAGTGCGGGGTCAACGCCCCTCACCAAGACGCCCTTCATGTCCTCACCCCTGGCCAGCAAGGCCTGAGCTGCAATAAAAGGGGCTGCGCCAATTACTTTGGGGTTGCTTCGAATTTGCTGGAGAGTGCCATCCACATCATCCAAAGGCCCGCCATCTGCGGAAATCAATTCGATGTGCGACACCACGCTCAACATTCTGTCTCGGACTTCTTTTTGAAAGCCATTCATGACTGACAAGACAATGACCAAGGCTGCAACACCAAGGCCAATGCCCAACATCGAGACGCCGGAGATGAAAGAGATGAAGCCATTGCGGCGCGTGGCTCTGCCTGCGCGGGTATAGCGCCAACCCAATACCAACTCGTAAGCCAATTCAAAACTCATTCAGGGCCACTTTCAAGGGACAGATACTGCCACACGCCAAATGCCACATGACGACTGTTACAAAGGGGCATTGTGTCATCCCTGACAATACAGGCATGAAAGCAGGCTTACCACCCAACGCAACGCCCCAGGTCAATGAAGGCCAAGCAGCCATCCGCCATGGGGTGATTGCCTATGCCGCCTCAGAATCTGAAGCGCTTCAAGAGGCAATGGACACATTGTATTTGCCCAACCTGCAAAAATTGCTCAGCCGCCTGTCCTACGTCAAAAATTCGAGCCAAGCAGCCGACCCGTCGAATGCGTTTCTCATGCCGCACGAAGATGCGCCCAAACTCATTGGCATGGCACCCTGTTTGGGCCAAGAAGCCATCATGACCCCCTGCCATTGGCAAGTCGGCATGAACGCGGTGATTTTGCTCAAGCCCGAAGAGTTGGCCTTGAGCGACGCAGAATCAAGGCAAGTTTTGTCTGCCATGCAGCCCTACTTTGAGGAGGACGGGCTGCAAGTTGTGTACGAAAGCCCTCTGGTTTGGCGTGTCACTGGCAATCTGATCGATGGTTTGCCTTTGGCCAGCATTGAGCGTGTGTCGGGCAAAAGCATTCAAACGTGGATGCCCAATTTGCAACAAGCCAAAACCTTGCAACGTTTGCAAAGTGAAATGCAGATGCTTCTGTACCAACACCCTGTGAACGACGAGCGAAGTTTGAAGGGGCGATGGACTGTGAATTCTTTTTGGATGCACAGAGATTTAGACCAGCTCTACCCGCAAAGTGGCAACGTTTCGGTGGCCCTCGATTTGCGAGAAGCGGCCCTACTGTCTAACCCAGCGCTTTGGCAAAAGTCATGGCAACAGATTGACAACACGCTCGCACTTTCTTTGTGCCAAGCATTGGAATTGAACCAATCCGTGTCGCTCACGCTGTGCAGCGAAAATTCTTTGCGGCACTACTCAGTCCAGCCAGATTCATGGCGCCAAAAACTGCAGCGCGTTTTCAAGCCTGTCTCACTGAGCAGAGAATTGCGTACCTTGTCAAATGGAGTAGCCAGCCCATGAGTATGAAGATATTGACGCGCGACGTGCCGCCGCGAAGCGCCTGGGCCTTAGAACAAGCTGGCATTCACCCCCTGCTGTCGCGTTTGTATGCATCGCGAGGCATTGTGAGTCCAGACGAGCTGGACGATGGCCTGGCCAAGTTATTGGCGCCAAGCTCATTGAAAGGCAGTCAAGCTGCAGCTGTTTTATTGGCCGATGGCATAGCAAGCAACAAGCGACTTTGTATCGTGGCCGACTACGATTGCGACGGCGCTACTGCCTGTGCAGTCGGCCTTCGGGGTTTGCACATGCTGGGCGCTCAACACGTGAATTACATCGTGCCAGACCGCGTCGTGGATGGCTATGGCCTTACTGCCCCTATTGCAGAACGTGTGAAGCAATCGGGCGCTGATGTGCTCATCACCGTCGACAATGGCATTGCCAGCATCGAGGGCACCGTTCGAGCACAAGCATTGGGTTTGCAAGTTTTAGTGACAGACCACCACTTACCCGCAACCAGCTTGCCCCCTGCAGAAGTGATCGTGAACCCCAATCAACCCGGTTGTGAATTTGAAAGCAAATCTTTGGCGGGTGTGGGCGTGATGTTTTATGTGTTGCTGGCCCTGCGTGCCGAGCTGCGGCAACGCGGTATTTTCACAGCCGAATCTCAGCCCAAGCTCGACACCCTTTTGCCCTTGGTCGCGCTGGGCACAGTGGCAGATGTGGTGCGGCTTGACAACAACAACCGCCGCTTGGTGGCTCAAGGCTTGAAACGCATTCGCGCGGGACAGATGCCGGCGGGCATGCTGGCCTTGTTCAAGGCTGCTGGCCGCGAGGCCAAAGTCGCCACCACCTTTGACTTTGGATTTGCACTCGGTCCCCGGATCAATGCGGCAGGCCGCTTGTCGGACATGACCCTGGGCATTGAATGCCTGACCACCGATGACGCGTCCAGGGCCGAAGAATTGGCCAAGCAACTCGATGCCATTAATCGAGAACGTCGCGACATTGAAGGCGACATGCGCCAGCAAGCCATGGACATCGCCGAGTCTTTGTTGGATGACAGCGAAGAGCCACCCCCCGCCATCTGTGTATTCGACCCTGATTTTCACGAGGGCGTGGTGGGCATTGTGGCCTCGCGCATCAAGGACAAATATCACCGGCCCTGCTTTGTTTTTGCCGCCAGCAATGCGCCCGGCAAAGAACACGAGTTGAAAGGCTCAGGTCGCTCGATTCCTGGCTTTCACCTGCGAGATGCACTTGATCTCATGGCCAAAAAACATCCGCAAGTTTTGTTGCGATTTGGTGGCCATGCCATGGCAGCTGGCTGCACCATTGAGGAAGAGAATTTGGAATTGTTTGAGGCCTGCTTCATGGAAGTGGCGGCGGCACTCATGTCTGCTGCAACGCTTCAACGCAAGTTGGAAACCGACGGCCCTTTAGAGGCGCAATACCGGCGAGTTGAATTCATCGATGTGATGCACAAAGAAGTGTGGGGCCAAGGCTTTGCCCCACCTGTTTTCAGCGAAGAAGTGGAAGTTGTTTCACAAAGATTGGTAGGCGAAAAACACCTCGCCCTCAAACTCAAACACCAAGGTCAACCGGTCGATGGCATTTGGTTTGGCCGAATTGAGCCATTGCCAGCGCGCGTGAAGCTGGCGTTCAGATTGGATGTGGACGAATGGCAAGGCCAAAAACGCGTTCGCTTCATGGTGGAAGCGGCCGAAATTTAACGCTTGGCTTGCAGGGCCTTGAAAACAGCTGGAGAAACAAGCCCCTCCACCTTGCCGCCTAAGGTGGAGATTTCTCTTACCAAGGTGCTGCTAATGTGTTGTACAGATGCGCTGGTGTGCAAGAACACGGTGTCAACTTCGGGCGCTAAATGCCGGTTCATGCCAGCCATTTGTGTTTCGTAGTCGTAATCGGTGACTGAGCGCAAGCCTCTCACAATGACTCGCGCGCCTTGGCTGTGCACAAAATCGCACAACAAACCAGAAAAGGCGACCACACTGACATTGCCCAAATCTTGCGTCACTTCTTGCGCCATGGCCAACCGCTCTTCAAGGGTGAACATGGTTTTTTTGTGGTGCGCGGTGGCTACAGCCACCACCACTTTGTCAAACATTTGAGAGGCGCGGTAGACCACATCCTCATGACCCAAGGTGATTGGGTCAAAAGTTCCAGAATAAACAGCGGTAACTGAGCGACTCATGCGGAGCTCCTGATCGTTTAGAGGGATTATCCCTCGATTGGTCGTTGCAGCAAATGCGCATGAACGGCGCCAGCTTTCATGTACTTTTGGGCTTGTAGTCCACAAGCTTGAATGGCCTCGTCTGTCCAATGGATGGGGGCTTCTAGGTACACCCACCCGCCAGGCACAACGGCTTTGGCAGCAGCCTTCAAGGCATTTTCAAAATGCGAGCCCTCAAAGGGCGGGTCCAAAAAAACCACATCGAGGCTGCCCGGCGCTAAGCGCTGAAGCGCCATCATGGCGTCGCCCTTTTGAACTTGAACGGTGTGCGCTTTCAAACGCTCGCTCGTTTGACTTAGCAGAGAGACCAATTGAGAGTCTTGCTCCAACATCATGACACTTTTCGCGCCCCGCGAAGCAGCCTCAAAGCCCAAGGCACCCGTGCCCGCAAATGCATCGACACAACGCCAACCGTTGAGGTCTTGGCCCAACCAATTGAACAATGTTTCGCGCACTCTGTCGGGCGTGGGCCGAAGGCCAGGCCGATCGATCACTTTGATTTTGCTGCGCTTCCATTGGCCACCAATGATGCGCACTTCGTGCGAAGGTGCGCCGATAGCAACTTGACTGATGGGTTTAGTAGGCATGGCCTGAAGCTTACCGCGTTGTCAGGCGATTTTGAGCTTGCCCTAAGTTTTCATAGAATAGGCCCTTACAGACCGCCCAATATGTTCCGATTCTTTCGCTCATCCCCCAAACCAGAACCAGCTCAGGACAAGACCCCTTTGGTCAGCCCCTCAGCAAAGCCGATGGCACCCAGCACAGCGGCTAGCCAATCCGAGTCTTCTGAGGCCCCTCGGCAGTCTTGGCTCAGCAAACTCAAAGCGGGCTTGCGCAAAACGGGCGGCAGCATTGCATCCGTCTTCACTGGCACGCAAATCGATGATGCGCTTTACGAAGAGCTTGAAACGGCCTTGTTGCTGGCCGATACAGGCGTCAAAGCCACAGAACACCTGCTGCAAGACCTTAAGTCTCGCGTCAAAGCCACCAAAGCCACCGACCCTGCAGCAGTCAAAGCTTTGCTCATAGAGGTCATTACAGACCTGCTCATGCCACTGCAAAAGCAGCTTCACATTGGTTCTCAAAAGCCAACGGTCTTGATGGTGGCAGGTGTCAACGGAGCGGGCAAAACAACCTCCATTGGCAAACTCACGCACCACTTGGCAGACCAAGGCGCCAGCGTGTTATTGGCAGCGGCCGATACCTTCAGAGCTGCAGCCCGCGAACAACTCGCTGTCTGGGCGCAGCGCAATACCGTTGAAATCATCAGCCAACAAGGTGGCGATCCCGCAGCGGTCAGCTTTGATGCAGTGTCTGCAGGCAAAGCTCGCGGCAGAGATGTGGTGTTGGTCGATACAGCGGGTCGCTTGCCCACCCAATTGCACCTCATGGAAGAGCTGAAAAAAATCAAACGCGTTGTGCAGAAAGCGGATGCAACTGCGCCCCACGAAGTCCTGCTGGTCATTGACGGTAACACTGGACAAAACGCCTTGATGCAAGTGAAAGCTTTCGACGAAGCCTTGGGCTTAACCGGACTGATCGTGACCAAACTGGACGGCACTGCCAAAGGGGGCGTGCTGTGCGCCATTGCGCGCGAAAAAGCCATTCCTGTTTATTTCATTGGTGTTGGCGAACAACTGGATGATCTGCAAACTTTCGATGCGCGTGAGTTTGCTGAAGCCTTGCTCAACTGAGCCCACTGAAAGCCATCATGAAATTAAGCCAATGGTTTCTTGCTGGTTCAGCCCTGTTGGTTCTGGCCCTTGCCGCCTTCTGGTTCTCAAAAGATGAGCCATCCTCCAAACAAGCGCTGCCCGCCAAATTGCAATGCGAGCTACCGCCCTCTTTAGCCGCTGCCCCAAAGCCTGGCATGGTTTGGATTCCTGATGGCACTTTCGACATGGGCGACACGGTTTATGCCGAAGAAAAACCTGTTCGAAATGTGCGCGTCAAAGGTTTTTGGATGGACCGCACGGAAGTCACCAATTCAGAGTTTGCAGCCTTTGTGAAAGCCACAGGCTATGTCACCGTGGCCGAGCGTCCTGTCAGCCCTCAGTTGATCGCCACCTTGCCAGAAGACATGCGCAAGCCGGGCGCCGTGGTCTTCAAGGTGCCCGCCCAGCTCACTCATGGCGATGATCCGCGCCAGTGGTGGCAATACATTCCAGGCGCTCACTGGCGGCAGCCAGCAGGACCCCATTCCAGCATCGACAACTTTGGCCAATTTCCAGTGGTGCACATCACCTACGAAGATGCTCAAGCCTATGCCCAATGGAAGGGCCATCGCTTACCAACGGAAGCTGAGTGGGAATGGGCCGCTCGGGCTGGCGCCAAGGAATTACCAGGCCAACACGATCAACCCGCCAGCGCCAACACATGGCAAGGTATTTTCCCCATGGCCAATGCCAGCGAAGATGGTTTTGCAGGCTTGGCACCGGTGGCTTGCTACGCACCCAATGCCTATGGCCTGTTCGACATGGTTGGCAATGTGTGGGAGCTCACTGCCGATGTCTTTGTGGCAGACAGGCCTGCAGTTTCCAGCAGCCAAGGTTCAAGTGCCAACCAAGGACTTGATCCCGATGAAGCACAGCGACCGCCCATTTTCAAAACACTTCAAGCCAATTCTCAGCCTAATTCTCAGCCCAAGGTTCGCGTGATCAAGGGCGGCTCATTTTTGTGTGCCCCAAATTACTGCATGCGATATCGCGCTGGGTCTAGGCAACCCCAAGAAGACGATTTGGCGGTGAGCCATTTGGGCTTTAGAACCATCTATCAGCCATGAAGATCATCAAACGCGCACTCATTGCGGTTTTGGTTTTGCTGGCCTTGGTAGCAGGCTTGGCGCTTGTCTTGAAAGACAAGATCGCGCTGGGCGCTGAGGCTTTTTTGTATGGCTACCCCTTGGTCATGATGGAAACTACGCGGGTTCAAAGCGCGAAATACATCGGCCCGGAAAATCAGTTGCGCTTGGTCAGGCAATTTCCAAACGCCCAATTCAAAGATGTGGTGCGCCCGAATGTCGACACGCTATACACCACGGCATTCATTAGCATGAAAGATGGTCCGTGGGTTTTTGAAATGCCCGCCAACGACAAGCGATATGAGTTGATGCCCTTCATGGATGCATGGACCAATGTGTTTGCATCGCCCGGTAGCAGAACTTCAGGCAATCAGGGAGCAACTTATTTGCTAGCCGGCCCGCAATGGCAAGGCACCGTGCCCAAGGACATGACGCTCCTCAAATCGACCACCGACATGGTTTGGCTGATTGGCAGAACGCAAACCAACGGTACAGC
>Ga0070374_10000331_pt1 | contig 18711 bp, 13 predicted proteins | sample LauGreSuBDMM15SN_2_FD_66374 | JGI IMG/M metagenome (GOLD analysis project Ga0070374, IMG submission 66374) | Freshwater lake microbial communities from Lake Michigan, USA - Su13.BD.MM15.SN (version 4) (version 4) | ecosystem: Environmental > Aquatic > Freshwater > Lake | place: Lake Michigan...
GAGGCAATCAAGATGCCATCGCCAAAACAATGCACGCTGTCGCCCGCCAAAATGGCCCAACTGCCGGGCACAGGCTTGGCATGGTTGGCGTGATGGTGATGGTGATGATGCGCGTGCTCTGAGTGATGATGATCGGGGTCATCATTGTGATCATGCTGAGCATCCCCATGGTGATGTTCATGGCCGTGGTGCCATAACTCAGCTTTGTCGAGCAAGAAAAAAAACAGCAAGCCAAACAACAAGGTGGCAAACAGATTGTGCGGCTCAACACCCGCTTCAAAGGCTTCAGGCAAGAGATGCAGGAACGCCGTGGCCAACAAAGCGCCAGCGGCCAAGCTGAGCATGTGCTGTGTGTAGCGGCTGACAATACCAAAACTAAGCCAGGCTGCCAACCAAACACTGCCAATTCCAGCAGCCAAGGTTCCCAACAATATTGCCAATAAAGTCATTCAAATTTCCACCCAAGTTTCATCAACTCAGGAGACTGTGCAAAAGCATGATTATGCCTGTCGCCATCTCAGGGGAATTTCAAACCAGTTCAACGGGTCTATGATCTACAACAGTCAATTTTTCCTCTTTAAAGATCAACGAACATGACTGCAACTTCAAATCGACTGAAAGTTGGCGTTTCAGCCTGCTTTTTTCATCCCAACGAAGAGCGCTCCCTTTTCAAGGGCAAAACCCTGCAATACATCGAACAGTCGGTGGCGCACTGGATCATGTCGCAAGGCGACTTGGCGGTCATGATCCCTTCGCCAGAAGGCAACACCCAAATAGGCGATGTGCAACTTAATCACTATGCAGAATGGCTAGACGCCTTGGTCTTGATGGGTGGCAGCGACGTCTGGCCAGGCAGTTATGGCGAAACCGCCCTTGACCCGCGCTGGGAAGGTGACCGCATCCGGGATGAATACGACAAGGGTCTGATCGAAGCGTTTGTGAAAGCGGGAAAGCCAGTTCTGGGCATTTGCCGCGGGCTTCAAATTATCAACGTGGCTTTTGGTGGCACCTTGTACCAAGACATTGCCACACAACGGCCTGAAGCCCTCGTGCATCGCGACGCAGACCTGTATGACCGCAATCTTCATGACGTGCAATTTGTGGCCAACAGTCAATTGTCCAAACTGCTTGGCGGCGCTCAATCGGCCAAGGTCAATAGCATTCACCACCAAGGCATCAAAGACCTGGCACCCAATTTTGAAATAGAGGCCTATTGCCCCCATGACAGAATACCCGAGGCCATCCGTCTGCAAGGCAAAGCCTATGTGGCCGCCATTCAATGGCATCCAGAGTTTCACCAAGCATCACAAGGCACGTTGGACGACAGTCCCATCCTGCACGACTTCTTGAAGGCCGCACGCATGTAAAACTGCGTGGGCCAGCACGCAGGCCGCATCCACGGTCATGCGCTTTTCGGCAATGGCTTGAACCACTTGCTGAGGCGAAAGCAAACTGAATTCAGCCACTTCGCCGTCTTGGTTCACCGGTTGCACATCAGCGGGCATCAACAAGTTGTAGACCCACAGGGTTTCATAGTGCCAACCGCGGGGCACTGCTCGGCAGGTGGTCACTTGGCCTTGCGCTACAGCACTTAGCGCCAGCGCCTCAGACAAGCCGGCTTCTTCTGCCATTTCGCGCACGCCACAGCTTTGCAATGACTCTCCCACAGTCAAGCCTCCCGCGGCCATGTTGTCCAGCATGCCAGGGTCGGTGGCCTTGGCGAAGGAGCGGCGTCCACACCACATAGAGCCATCTTCGGTGAATCCGTTGACATGCACGGCGTGTGCTCGCAAACCAAAAAATCGGTAAGCGGCACGTTCCATTTCAAACGCGGCAGCCAGCTTGTCGGTGGGCTCCATGGGATGGCCGTTGGCCAGAATAGTGGCATCGGGCCAATAGCTGAACTTTTCATTTCGCCAGCCCGTCACATGGCCAAGATCACGCAATTCGGCGGCCAACTTGGCCAGTGCCGAGCTTCTTGAGGCATGCGTTTTTTCAGGGGTGTCCCAACGCAGACCCTGCGGCACTGTGTGCCAGTCTTGTCGCAAACTCAAAAGCACCTTGGCATGTTCTGGTTTGAGGTAGCCCGTGGGTGAAGGGGCATCACCCAAATACCAAGACACGGCCTCTTCGGGCACGGCTTGCATGGCTTCTTGCAAGCACAACTGCAAAACTTGTCGCTCGGCATCACTCAATGCGTTTTGAAATTTTCGAATGCTGTTCTTCATTGAATCAAACTCAAGGCTTGCGGTGCTCAATCTGAATGCGGCTTTAGTGAGCCTGATCCCAATTCAAACCGACACCCACTTCTGCCAGCAAAGGAACTTTGAGTTCAGCCACTTCGGCCATCCATTGGGGCACCGCAACTTGGAGCCATTCCACTTCAGCTTCGGGCACTTCAAACACCAATTCATCGTGCACCTGCATGATCACTTTGGTTTTGTGCTGCTCGCGGTCTATGCCCGCTTGCACGGCAATCATCGAGAGCTTGATCAAATCAGCTGCTGTGCCTTGCATCGGCGCATTGATGGCCGCGCGTTCTGCACCAGCGCGCCTTGGTCCATTGGGCGAATTAATTTCTGGCAAATACAAACGCCGGCCAAACACGGTTTCCACATAGCCTTGCGATTTGGCTTGCTCGCGTGTTTCGTCCATGTAGCGCTTCACACCCGCAAAACGTTGGAAGTAGCGCTCGATGTAATTTTTAGCAGCGCCGTTGTCAATACCGAGAGCTTTGGCCAAACCGAAGGCACTCATGCCGTAAATCAAACCGAAGTTGATGGTTTTGGCATAGCGGCGTTGCTCACTCGAGACTTGATCGGGCGTTAAGCCAAACACTTCGGCGGCCGTGGCTTTGTGCACATCCAGACCTTGGTGAAAGGCACGCAACAAAGCTTCATCGCCACTGAGGTGGGCCATGATGCGCAGTTCAATTTGCGAGTAATCGGCGCTGGCAATCAAACTGCCAGCAGGTGCCACAAAGGCTTCGCGCACTTTACGGCCTTCGGCGGTGCGAATGGGAATGTTTTGCAAGTTGGGATCGTTGCTAGACAAACGCCCGGTGACTGCCACAGCCTGCGCGTAGTGCGTGTGGACCCTGCCCGTTCTAGGCAAGGCCATTTGGGCCAACTTATCGGTGTAGGTGCCTTTGAGTTTGGACAAACTGCGGTGTTCCAAAATGCGCGCAGGCAAAGGATAGTCCTCTGCCAACTTCTCAAGCACTTCTTCATCGGTACTTCGCGCACCTGTGGCTGTTTTCTTGATGACGGGCAAACCCAGCTTGTCAAAAAAGATCTCTCCCAATTGCTTTGGACTGCTCAAGTTGAAGGGCTGACCGGCAATTTCATAAGCTTCCGTTTCCAATTGCAAGATGCGTTGTCCTAAGGTTTGGCTTTGCGCGGCCAGTGTCGGGCCATCAATCAACACCCCATTGCGCTCAATGCGAAACAAGGCTTCGCTGGTGGCAATTTCAATGTCATAAACAGCGCGCAGTTTGGCATCGGCTTGAATACGAGGCCAGAGCACGCCATGCACATCCAAACATTGATCAGAGTCTTCACATGAATACTCTGATGCTTTGTCTACATCCACTTGCGCAAACGAAATTTGATGAGCACCCTTGCCGCACAAATCTTCGTAAGTGATGCCCGTGCGGCCCACGTGGCGCAAAGCCAGGCTGGTCAAGCTGTGGGGCTTGTGCACTTCGAGGACATAACTTTGCAGCATGGTGTCGTGGGCATAGCCGTGGACTTCAATGCCCACATTGGCAAACACATGACGGTCGTATTTGATGTGCTGACCCACTTTGAGTTTGAGTGGGTTTTCGAGCCAAGGTTTGAGCTTGGTCAGCACTTCGTTCATGGGCAATTGCAAAGGTGCATCGGGGCCGTCATGGCGCAAAGGCAAGTAGGCCGCCTCGCCAGGCTTGACACTCCAACTGATGCCCACCAAATCGGCGCGCATGGCATCAAGAGAGGTGGTTTCAGTGTCAATGGCCACATACTCAGCGGCTTCCAGTTTGGGCAACCAAGCGTCGAACTGCGCCCAAGTCAAAATAGATTCGTAGTGTTTATCGCCTGTGACTGTGACCACGGGTTCGGGTTCTGCGAACAAATCGTCCATGGGCACAAATGCAGGCTTGGCTGACTTGCCTGAAGGCTCCGACGCACCTGCACCGCGGCTTCTGACCAAACCTTTGAAGCCGAACTTTTCGTAGAAGTTCAACAAGTCAGTTTCATGCGGCGGTGCCAAACGAATGGTTTCGAGCGAAGGCAACTCAGGCACATAGGCATTCAAATCGCAATCGGTGCGAATTTTCAAAAGTTGTCTGCCAGTAGGCAACCAATCAACGGCTTTGCGCAGGTTCTCACCCACCACACCTTTGATTTGATCCGCATTGGCCATCAAATTGTCCAAAGAGCCATATTCCAGCAACAATTTGGCTGCCGTTTTAGGCCCCACCTTCTGCACGCCGGGCACATTGTCAACGGTGTCACCCACCAAAATTTGATAGTCCAGCATCAAGCTGGCCGGAACGCCAAATTCTTCCTGCACACCAACCAAATCGCGACGCTTGCCGTTCATGGTGTCAATGATGGTGATGTGCTGGTTCACCAGTTGCGCCAAATCTTTATCGCCACTGGACACAATCACTTCGATGCCATGAGAAGAACCCACAGCGGCTAACGTGCCAATGACATCATCGGCTTCAACGCCCGGCACATTCAAAACCTTCCAGCCCATCAAGCGAACCAGTTCGTGAATCGGCTCAATTTGCGAACGCAAATCGTCCGGCATGGGACTGCGATTTTGTTTGTACTCAGGATAAATTTCATCGCGGAAGGTCGGGCCCTTGGCATCAAACACACACACCGCGTAGTCTGCGGGGATGTCTTTGCGCAGTCGCTCCATCATGTTGATCATGCCGCGAATGGCCCCAGTGGCTGGGCTGGTGGGGTCACCTGGCACGGCCCGCAAATCGGGCATGGCATGAAAGGCTCGGTAGAGATAGCTGGAACCATCTACCAGCAAAAGGGTTTTCTTGTCACTCATGCCCCAATTGTGCCTCTCCTCAGCCATATTTGCCGAGCCCATGGTGGTCAAATTTGGCATCAACACCCTCTACAATCTCAGCATGCATGTTGCCATGCCTTCGGGCTCAATTTTCACCCTTTTGACCAAGCGCTAAGCCATGGCTGTTTTTACGCCCGTCACCCAAGAGCAGGCTGCATTGCTCATGTCCCAATTGGGCCTAGGCGAACTCACGGCGTTAAGGGGTATTGAGGGTGGCATTGAAAACACCAACTATTTCGCCTCCACCGATCTCGGCGAATATGTGCTCACCCTGTTTGAACGCCTGAATCACGAGCAGCTGCCCTTTTATTTGTTCCTCATGAAGCATCTGGCTGAAAAAGGCATTCCGGTGCCCAATCCAGCAGCCAACCGAGATGGCGACATCTTGCACACCCTGAATACAAAGCCTACAGCCGTCGTCAACCGTTTGTCTGGCCAAAGTCAATTAGCGCCAGAAGCGGTTCATTGCGCAGCGGTTGGCGAGATGTTGGCGCGCATGCACATTGCAGGCGAAGACTACAACCGAAGCCAACCCAATTTGCGCGGCCTAGCCTGGTGGAACGACACCGTGCCGGTGGTTCTCCCCCACTTGGATGAAGCCCAAGCCAGCCTTCTCCAAAGTGAATTGGCCTACCAAAATCACATTGCCAATGGCGCAGCCTACCAAGCTCTGCCCAAGGGCCCTGTTCATGCCGACCTGTTTCGCGACAACGTGATGTTTGATGGGAACGCATTAACCGGCTTGTTTGACTTTTACTTTGCAGGCGTCGACACATGGTTGTTCGACTTGGCTGTGTGCCTGAACGATTGGTGCATCGACTTAGCAACTGGCCAACACGCACCAGATCGTGCAGCGTCCATGCTAGATGCCTATCAATCAGTTCGCCCATTGCGTCCTGCAGAAAGACAATTGCTTCCGGCCATGCTGCGTGCAGGCGCATTGCGCTTTTGGATTTCCAGACTTTGGGACTACCACCTACCCCGAGACGCGGCCATGTTGAAGCCGCACGATCCCACCCACTTCGAACGGGTATTGCGAGCTCGTTCACATTCGCCCTTTAAGCTCAAAGCATGAACCTCAATATTGTTCCAGCCAAACAAGGCGTGACCTGGGTCAAGCAGGGCATCCGCACGTTCTGGCGGCAGCCTCTGGCCTTCACAGGCTTGTTCTTTTTGTTCATCGCTTGGGTTTCTTTGTTGTCCATGGTCCCTGTATTGGGCGCAGCTTTGGCTTTGCTCATTTTGCCGGCAGCAACTTTGGGCCTCATGGTTGCCACCGAGCAAGCGGCCTCGGGCAAATTTCCCATGCCCACCGTTTTGATGGTGGCTTTTCGAGCTGGGCAGCAACGCCTCAAAGCCATGTTGGTTTTAGGGGGCATGTATGCGGTGAGTTTTCTGGCTGTGATGGCCCTCTCTGCACTCATTGATGGCGGCGACTTCGCCAAAGTTTATTTGACCAACGCACCCATCACGCCCGAAGTGGTCAATGACCCAGATTTTCAAATAGCCATGTGGTTTGCCACCATTTTGTACATTCCTTTGTCCATGCTCTTTTGGCATGCGCCCGCGCTGGTTCATTGGCATGGTGTCCCGCCCTTAAAAAGCATGTTTTTCAGTGCTGTCGCGTGCTGGCGAAATTTGGGCGCGTTTGCCGTCTACCTTCTGGCTTGGCTGGCTGTGTTCATCGTTGGTGCCACCTTGATTTTGACCATCAGCAGCGCCTTGGGTGGCAAGGATTTGTCAGCTGCAGTCCTCATGCCCGGTGCATTGCTGATGGCCGCGATGTTTTTCACATCGGTCTATTTCAGTGTCAAAGACTGTTTTGACTTACCGTCACCAGGAAGTGAAACGCAAGCGTGAAAAAGCCTGCAATTGCAGGCTTTTTCAATTCGATCCGGTAGCTCAAAAATTCAATGGTGGTGGCCATGCGCACCATGCACATGGCGATGCTCAATTTCTTCTTGAATGGCAAGACGCACATCCGTGACACTCAATTGGAAGCGCAAAGTTTGACCCGCCCAAGGGTGATTGCCATCCAACATGACTGTGTCGCCCTTGATCTTCACCACATTGAATACAGCTTCACGACCATCGGCTGTTCTGCCCCGAAGTTGACCGCCCACTTTCACGCCTGGCGGAAAATCTTTTTTGGGCATGGTTTGCACCAAGCTTTCGTCACGCTCGCCAAATGAATCGGCAGCCGACAAGACCAAAGTGGTTTGATACCCATTTTCTTGTCCGTCTAAAGCCTCTTCAATTTTAGGCAATGTATTTTCATAACCGCCATGCAAGTAGGCCATGGGCTCTGCTGCTGCATCCAAAATTTTCCCTTGGGCATCGGACACTTTGTATTTCAAAGTGACCACGGTGTCTTTTTCAATTTTCATCTTGTCCTCTTATTCAAATTCAATTCATTCAACGGGTGTCAGTTTGGCAACAGACAAGGCCAACCACTTCACGCCATGCCTTGGAAAATTCACTTGGGCTCGCGCATCAGCGCCAGCGCCTTCCACCGCCAAAACTTTGCCTTCGCCGAACTTGGTGTGAAACACTTTCATGGCCACTTTGATGCCATGGGAAGGCTCCAATTTTTGCACAGGCACGGGGGGGCTTTTGTAAGTCTCTGCCGAACCCAAGCTGCTTTGGCCCCAAGCTGGTTTGGCCTGAAAGGCTTGTGAAGGCGACGTCCACCCCCCACCCAAGCCCGTCGCGAAGCCAGGATTCTTCGGGGTGATCCACTTAAGACATTCCTCTGGCAATTCATCTAAGAAACGGCTCTTGAGGTTGTAGCGGGTTTGCCCATGCAACATGCGGGTTTGCGAATGGCTGAGATACAAACGTTTGCGCGCACGCGTAATGGCCACGTACATCAAACGGCGTTCTTCTTCCAAGCCGTCGTAGTCGTTCATGGAATTTTCGTGCGGAAACAAGCCTTCTTCGAGCCCCGAGATAAATACCGCATCAAACTCCAAGCCTTTGCTGGCGTGGACCGTCATGAGCTGAATGGCATCTTCTCCAGCTTGCGCCTGGTTGTCACCTGCCTCCAGCGCTGCATGGGTTAAGAAAGCGGCCAAAGGCGACATCACTTCGCCATCTTCTGCATTGGGCGCCATCTCAGAAGCGGTGGCTTCAGCGTCACGGCCAAAACCCTCCTGCGTCACAAAGCTTTCTGCCGCATTCACCAATTCTTCTAAGTTTTCAACGCGATCTGCGCCTTCTTTTTCGGTTTTGTAATGCTCAATCAAGCCCGTTTTATCGAGCACCACTTCAATGATTTCACGCAAGGTCATGCCTGGCGTTTGTTCGCGCATCACATCGATCATGGCCACAAAGCCTGCCAGCTTGGCGCCCGCTTTGCCGGCAGTGGTGCTGACTGCATCGTGCAATGAGCAACCCAAACCTTTGGCAGCATCTTGCAATTGCTCCACACTGCGCGCCCCGATGCCGCGGGGTGGGAAATTGACAATGCGCAAGAAGCTGGTGTCGTCGTTGGGGTTTTCCAAAATACGCAAGTAGGCTAAAGCATGTTTGATTTCTGCACGTTCAAAGAATCGCAGACCGCCATACACTTTGTAAGGTACGCCCGCGTTGAAGAGTGCTGTTTCCATCACTCGGCTTTGTGCATTGCTGCGATACAACACGGCCACTTCTTTGCGAGTCAAGCCATCGCCTTTGACCAATTGGCGAACTTCGTCAACCAACCATTGCGCTTCAGCAAAATCACTGGTGGACTCATACACCCGCACAGGCTCGCCGGCGCCTTGGTCTGTGCGCAAATTCTTGCCCAGGCGGTTTTTGTTGTTGCCAATGAGGGCGTTGGCTGAATCCAAAATATTGCTGTAGCTGCGGTAGTTTTGCTCCAACTTTATTTGATGCTGCACACCAAACTCGCGCACAAAGTCGGCCATGTTGCCCACGCGTGCACCGCGGAAGGCATAAATACTTTGGTCATCGTCACCCACAGCCAACACCGCACTGCCATGCTCTGCGGGCAAGCCAGCAATCATTTTGATCCAGGCGTATTGCAACTTGTTGGTGTCTTGAAACTCATCGATCAGCACATGCTTGAAACGCGAGCGGTAGTGCAAGCGGATGGCGTCGTTGTCGCGCAGCAATTCGAACGAGCGCAACATCAACTCACCAAAGTCGACCACACCTTCGCGCTGGCATTGGTCTTCGTAGAGTTGGTAGATCTCTACTTTGCGGCGAGTTTCATCGTCGCGCACTTCCACGTCTTTGGGGCGCATACCGTCTTCTTTACAACCCGCAATGAACCACTGCAATTGCTTAGGAGGAAAGCGCTCGTCGTCGACCTTGTGCTGTTTGCACAAACGTTTGATGGCCGACAACTGGTCTTGCGTGTCTAAAATTTGGAAAGTTTGGGGCAGGTTGGCCATTTTGTAATGGGCCCGCAAAAATCGGTTGCACAGACCATGAAAAGTGCCAATCCACATGCCCCTGACATTGACAGGCAGCATGGCCTGCAACCTGAGCATCATTTCTTTGGCTGCTTTATTGGTAAAGGTGACCGCCAAAACCCCGCCCGAGCCCACTTGGGAGGTCTGTAACAACCAAGCAATTCGGGTGGTCAATACCCGGGTCTTGCCAGAACCAGCCCCTGCCAGAATCAGGGCCGATTCAGAGGGAAGTGTCACGGCCCGCAGTTGTTCAGGGTTCAGGTTGTTCAGCAGGGGCGTTTGGTCATACATTCCCCAATTGTAGAAACTCCTGACGCCTTGTTGGCAAAATTCAAAACAAAACGGGTAGAATCAGCCACCGGGCCCAAGATTCTTGCGCTCGGTTTTTTTTGTCCAAAAATAGGACAGGCAAAACCGGCCAAGCCAAGCGCTCACTCGTTCTTTCAACGATCCTTTTGGAGCTTGGTTAAATGGAAATTTTTGATTACGACAATGTCTTGCTACTTCCCCGCAAATGCCGCGTGGAAAGCCGTTCTGAGTGCGACGCCGGCGTAGAGCTGGGCGGCCGTCAATTCCGCCTCCCAGTCGTTCCGGCCAACATGAAGACGGTGGTGAACGAAAAAATTTGCACCTGGATGGCGCAAAACGGTTACTTCTACGTCATGCACCGCTTTGACCTAGACAACGTCAAATTTGTACGCGACATGCATGCCAAGGGTCTTTTCGCCTCCATTTCCTTAGGCGTCAAAGCGCCCGACTACGACACCGTCAAGCAATTGGTGGCCGAGGGCCTCAAACCCGAATACATCACCATCGACATTGCACACGGCCATGCCGACAGCGTGCAAAAGATGATTCACACGCTCAAAGAAAAGCTGCCCAAGTCTTTCATCATTGCTGGCAATGTGGGCACGCCCGAGGCCATCATCGATTTGGAAAACTGGGGCGCCGATGCCACCAAAGTGGGTATTGGCCCAGGCAAGGTTTGCATCACCAAGCTCAAAACGGGTTTTGGTACAGGCGGTTGGCAATTGTCGGCTTTGAAGTGGTGCGCACGCGTGGCCACCAAGCCCATCATTGCCGACGGCGGTATTCGTGAGCACGGCGACATCGCCAAGAGCATTCGCTTTGGCGCCACCATGATCATGATTGGCTCCATGTTGGCCGGTCACGAAGAGTCGCCAGGTGCCACCGTGGAAGTGGACGGCAAACTCTACAAAGAGTATTACGGCTCAGCATCCGACTTTAACAAGGGTGAGTACAAGCACGTCGAAGGCAAGCGCATTTTGGAGCCCATCAAAGGCAAGCTGGCCAACACCCTGATTGAGATGGAACAAGACACCCAAAGCTCCATCAGCTACTCAGGCGGCACCAAACTCATGGACATTCGCAAGGTAAACTACGTGATTCTGGGCGGCGACAACGCCGGCGAACACCTGTTGATGTAAGTCTTCTTTCTGTTCAGGGATTAGTACTTTCCCTAGGATTTTGGACAGTCAAATGACAGTTAAAAAGAAGATGATCAGTCATCGATTTTGCAATCAAAGGAGACACTATGCGTCGCGATCAGTTCATCAAATCCGTTTTGGCCTTGGCAGCAGGTTCTAGCCTGTCTCTGCCCTCATTGGCAGCCGCCAACATCAAAATGATGATTCCAGCCAACCCCGGTGGCGGTTGGGACACCACAGGCCGCGCTTTGGGCAAAGCCCTGCAAGACTCTGGCGTGGCCAGCTCGGTCTCCTACGAAAACAAGGGCGGCGCTGCCGGCATCATTGGCTTGGCCCAATACGCCAACGCCACCAAAGGCGATGGCAACTCCTTGATGGTCATGGGCGCTGTCATGTTGGGCGGCATCATCACAGGCAAGCCGCCTGTGAGCCTGGACAAGGTCACCCCCATTGCGCGCCTTACCAGCGAATACAACGTATTTGTGGTGCCCGCCAACTCGCCGCTCAAAACCATGAAGGACGTGGTTGAGCAAATGAAAAAAGACCCAGGCAGCGTCAAGTGGGGCGGTGGTTCACGCGGTTCTACAGAGCACATTGCGGCAGCCATGTTGGCCCGCGAAGTGGGTGTCGATGCAACCAAAATCAACTACGTGCCATTCCGCGGCGGTGGCGAAGCGGTGGCGGCCATTTTGGGTGGCAACGTCACGGTTGGCGGCAGCGGCTACAGTGAATTTCAGCAGTACATCGAAACCGGCAAGATGCGCCCGATAGCGGTCACCTCTGCCAAGCGCTTGAAGGGCATCGACATCCCCACCATGATCGAGCAAGGCTACAACATTGACATTGGCAACTGGCGCGGTGTTTACGCACCCGCTGGCCTCACTGCTGCACAGCGCAAAGCGCTGACTGACATGGTTTTGAAAGCCACCAAGTCCAAGTCTTGGACTGAGTCTTTGGCAAAGAACAACTGGACGCCCGCTTGGATGCCCAACCCAGAGTTTGATGATTTTGTCGATCGCGAATTCGCCAGCTTGCGTGCCACCATGGTCAAGGCGGGCATGATCTAAGCTTTCACCCTAAGGTGAATCACTTATGTCCCAACCCAAGCCGCCCTCCCCGACCCAAATTGGCATCGGTCTGTCTGGCTTGGTGTTGTCAGTGCTCATGATGTGGGGTGCCACCAGCATTTCCTCTGAAGCAGGCTACGCGGGCGTTGGCCCCAATTTTTTACCTTGGGTTGTGGCGGTTTTTTTGGCGGCCTGTTCTGCTTGGTTAATTTGGGAGTCCATGACGGGTGGCTACCGCAACATGCCAGAAGCCAGCGGTTCAGCGAAAGCCGACTGGCACGCTTTTGCTTGGGTCTCGGCGGGCATTTTGGCCAATGCCGCACTGATCAATGTGGCTGGGTTTGTAGTGAGTTGCGCCATCTGTTTTATTTTGGCGGTCAGAGGACTTCGCGTCTCACAAGGTGACCCCGCAGGCGATCTGTCACAAACACTCAAAGACTGCGTTTTGGGTTTCCTCATTGCAGCGCCAGTTTTTTGGTTGTTCACGATGTTCTTGGCCATCAATTTGCCCAACTTAACGGGCACCCCTTGGCTTTAAGCCTAGGTTAAAGCAAGGCATGCTAGAGACTTGGAACAATCTGCTTTCTGGATTTGCCACAGCAGGAACCCCCATCAACTTGCTCTGGGCATTTGTAGGTTGCGCACTGGGCACCGCCATTGGAGTGCTGCCCGGCTTAGGCCCAGCTGTCACAGTGGCCATGCTCTTGCCCATCACGGCGCAAGTGGAGCCCACTGCGTCCATGATTTTTTTCGCTGGCATTTACTACGGTGCCATGTATGGCGGGTCAACCACTTCCATTTTGCTCAACACACCCGGTGAAACTGGCACCATGGTCACAGCGCTCGAAGGCTTCAAGATGGCCAAAAGTGGGCGCGCTGGTTCAGCCTTGGCCACAGCGGCCATTGGCTCTTTTGTGGCAGGCACTTTGGCCACTATTTTGGTCACCTTGTTTGCACCGGTGGTGGCTGAATTTGCAGTGAAGTTAGGCCCGCCAGAGTATTTCTGCATGATGGTCTTGGCGTTCATCACGGTAAGTGCTGTTTTGGGGCAAAGTACGGTGCGCGGCCTCACGGCTTTGTTCATTGGCCTAGCATTGGGCTTGATTGGCATTGACCAAATTTCGGGTCAAGTTCGTTACACCGGCAACATTCCAGAATTCATGGATGGCATTGAAACAGTGCTGATTGCAGTTGGCTTGTTTGCAGTTTCAGAGGTCATGTACAACGCGCTTTATGAGGGCAAGAGCAGTGCCGACATGAACCGTCTCACCAAGGCTCAAATGACGCCCTTAGAGTGGCGCAGATCTTGGCCCGCGTGGCTTCGCGGCACGGCCATCGGCTTTCCTTTTGGCACCATTCCGGCCGGTGGCTCCGAGATACCTACGTTTTTAAGTTATGCCACAGAGAAAAAACTCTCCAAGCACCAAGAAGAGTTTGGCACAACGGGTGCCATTGAGGGTGTGGCCGGTCCAGAAGCGGCCAACAATGCGGCAGTGACGGCCACCTTGGTGCCTTTGTTAACGCTGGGGATTCCAACCTCCGTTACAGCGGCCATCTTGTTGTCGGCTCTGCAAAACTACGGCATTCAGGCAGGCCCGCAGTTGTTCCAAAACTCATCCACCTTGGTGTGGGCTTTGATTGCCTCGCTCTACATTGGCAATGTCATGTTATTGGTGCTGAATCTGCCGCTGGTTGGCTTGTGGGTCAAGCTTTTGCAAATTCCCAAGCCGCAGCTTTATGCCGGTATTTTGATTTTTGCCACGGTCGGTGTTTATGGCATGCGCCAAAGCAGTTTTGACTTGTTCATCATGTATGGCTTTGGCCTGCTTGGCACGCTCATGCGCCGCTGCGATTTTCCTGTGGCGCCGGTCATTGTGGGCATGATCTTAGGGCCATTGGCGGAAGCCCAAATGCGCAACGCCCTGTCCATTGGCGAAGGTCACTGGCGCGTGTTCTGGGATCGGCCCATGTCTTTCACGCTGCTCAGCATTGTGGCCATTTGCTTGTTGCTGCCACCCATTTGGTCGGCATGGCAGCGCCAAAGATCAAAGGGCTAACATGGCTTTCATCAAGGCATTCAATCGAGTGCCTTTTTTTGCAAGGTCCATGACGATGCTGAAGTGATTCAGGCCCACCAAATCTTCGCACACAGGTACAGTGTGAGGGCCCCAAGTTTGGTGAATCAAGCGGTTGTTGCGCAAAAATTCTGGGCTTTCATCGCCCCCTGCCACCGTGTACAAAACACCCTTCTTGGGCCTAGGCCAAAGCGCTGGGCTGGCCATCTGTGCGTGCTTGGCCGTGAGTTTCAAAGAGTCTTGCAAGAAGGGGGTTTTGCTCAAGGGTGTGAGATCGTACAAACCAGAAATTGACAACGCCTTTTGAATCCAGTGCGCAGGAATTTGAGGGTCAACACGCTGCCAATCACAAGCGAGCAACATGGCCGCCAAATGCCCGCCGGCAGAGTGTCCTGCCACGGTCACTTGGTTTGGGTTGCCGCCATGTTCTGCAATGTGGTGCCAAGTCCAGGCCATTGCCTTGACCATCTGCATGGCAATATCCGGAATGGTGATTGGCGCATCGGCGGTACCTGGACACAGTGCGTAATTCACCACCACCACACAAGCACCCATATCGTGCAAAGGCGGTGCCACAAAAGAGTGATCTGCTTTATCTAGGCTGCGCCAATAGCCCCCATGAATGAAAACAATCACTGGCGCATTGGGTTGACGGGCAGGGAAAATGTCCAAGCTTTCATTTGGACCATCGCCATAGGCAATGTTCAGCTTGCATTTGTAGGAAGAGCGCGCTTTGGCAGAGCGCTCCGCCCACAGAGCAAAGTGTTTGGCGTGATCGGGCACCAAGGCGCGATTGTTGTACATGCTGTCGTACCAGGCGGCTGTTTTGACGCTCATGACAATTCCTTTTTAAATTTTCATCTCTAAGCGCAGTTGAACATTTTGCCAATTGCGCGTTTGGGTGTTGGATGTTTCTGAAAACCCACTGCCCACAAAGGTAGAACCCGTGAGGTAGTCGCGTGGTGTGAGGTTGCTGATGGTCATGCGCAATGAAGTATTGGGTGAGTATCGCCACAAGCCATAGATGTCCACCAAACGTTTAGACCCTTGGTAGACCCACTGCTGCTCAGTGCGCCGCGTGGTGTAATCAGGATTGAAGTTGATGTTGCCACCCAAGCTTAGAGGAATGGCACGGACGCGGTAATCTGCACCCAAGTTGGCCGTCATGCTGGGTTGCTGATCCAAGCGGTTGTTGGGGCCCATGACATCCAGCACACGAGAGCCAAAAAAGCTCAAATTGCTGCGCACATCCACCGCGGGTGCTGTAGACCAAACTTGATTCAGTCTGAATTTGGCCTCTAACTCCAAGCCTTGCGTGATGGCATCACCCACATTTTGAGGGCTTGAAACAAACCGCCTTTGGCCCGGCGCCCAAAGGGTGTCGTAGCGCTCGATGGTGACATAGCGAATCAAATCGCTGATGTTGCGGCGAAACAAGTTGGCACTGAGCACACCGCCATCGGCCAAATAACGTTCGACGGCAATGTCAACGCCGGTGGCCAATTCGGGCTTCAAGCCAGGATTGCCGATGCGATCAGGGCGGGTTGGGCTATTGGCTTCACGGGAGAGGGCTGTGCGCGCCACCAAATTGAACAAGGTGGGCGTTTTGTAGCTGCGCGTCAAGCTCATCCTCACCTGATCACGGCTGTCTGGCAGCGGTTTCCAAACTGCGTGCATCAGCGGGGTTAACACACCACTTTGATTGCGCTTGTCTCCCTCTTGCGTTGTACCTTCAGTGAGAATGCTCTCATAGCGAATGCCTGCATGTGCACGCCAGTTCGGATTGACTGTCCACTCGTCTTGGGTATAAATGGCCCAGCGCTGCGTTCGCGCCCGCAAGTTGCCAGCATCGTCAGAAACTTCTGCAACGGCCTCTTCGGTTCTGCGCACACCTTCCAATTCAAGGCCGCTGACCAACTGGTGGCCATTGCGCAAAACCTGGGTTAATTTGGCGTTCCAGGATTGGGACAAATCCTTGAACCCTTGCGACTCTTGCGTGGTGTTAAACAAACCTGTGCCGCCCTGTGCCACTTGGTTGAATCGGCTGGTGTAATTGGACTCCCCCAAGCCAAACTTAAATTCAAATCGACTGTCTGCTGAAAATCTTTGATTCCATTGTCCATTCAACCTGGTCATGGCAAACCGGGTGTTGTTGCTGGTCTTGGCGCTGTCATTGGCAAAGGGTTGGGGGACACCGTTGAGGGAAAGCTTTTCTGAAAGGTCAGTGTTACCAACACTGCTGAATTCAGAATAGACCATGAAGGGCATCAAAACGAGTGTCCTTCCTTCCTGTCCGCGCCACATGAGCCGCGCATTGGCGTTCAGGCCTTGCCGCTGTCCCAAACTGACACTCTGACGTTCGCGCTGAGAAGACACTGCAGGCAGACGGCCAATGCCTTGCACCTCAGCATCTGTTTCGGTGAAAGCGTCTTCAGGTCGCCAAGAGTTCATGGCGGAGACCGTCAAATTGCCATTCAAAGGCTCAGACTTGATGTTGTGAATCCAATTCACGCCCTCAGAGCGATGACCATTTTCAAAAGACGTTCCTACTTTCAAATCATCAGGATTGGCTTTCTGGCCTTCCCGCAAAATGATGTTGATGGTGCCAGCAATGGCCCGGGCGCCCGTTTCGGCTGTTGGGGCCCGCATGATTTCGACCTTCTCAACCATCTCTGGCGTGAGGGATTCAATCGAAAAACCAGGAGGCACGCGTTGGCCATCCAGCAAAATTTGGGTATAGCCTCCGCCCAATCCGCGCATGCGAATGGCACCCCCGCGGCCCGGTGCGCCCTGAACGGTAACACCCGGCAAGCGCTTGAGCACCTCTCCCAAGGTACTGTCGCCCTGCTTGTCCAATTCTTCACGGCCAATCACGATTTTGGCTGCCGTGGATTGCCGCCGCTCTTCGGTGATGTTGTCGCGGTTGCTTTTAATTTCAACCCGGCCCATGTCTTGGATCGGTGGGTTGGGCGCCGCAGTGGGCGCAGAATTGGGCGCTGCAGTTTGTGCAAAAGCCAGACTGGCAGAAATTGAACAACATGCCAGCGTGGCAAAAGATAGGATTTTCATAATCCTTATTTTGACAGGAGAACGTGAGCGGATCTCTTAGCGGATCAAAAGGGCTTATTCGCCACCTTTGAACAAAGCCGCCACTTTTCGCTTGGGCTTGATGTTGGCAGACAGGCCAGGTCGGCTTGCAACCGATTTGGCACTGGCCTCCCACGATGCCGCGCTGGCTTGCTCTGCCGTAGGCGCTTCATAAGGCTTTTCAAAGAAGGGGTCCTTTGAGGCTTGAGCGGGCCTGAAACTGCTGCGGCGTTCGCGGGAATCGTCGGCTTCGCGTTGCCTTTCAAAGCCACGATCGGAACCACGCTCGGTACCACGATCAAAGCGTTCAGGGCGCCGATCTTCCCGCCTGTCGTCTCGGCGTGCGTCGTTGGCATTGCCACGAGACCGATCATCTTCCAAGGGGTAAGTTTCAACTTCAAGTTTTGTTTTGATGAGCTTTTCAATGTCAGACACCAAGCGCGTGTCTGAAGGCGAGACGAGCGTGACCGCCAAGCCAGAGGCGCCTGCACGGCCTGTGCGGCCAATGCGGTGAACGTAGTCTTCGGCATTGAATGGCACATCAAAATTAAACACCGCTGGCACGTCTTTGATGTCTAGACCTCGGGCTGCAACATCGGTACAAACCAACAAGTCAACCTCGCCTTGTTTGAAGGCTTCGAGGGCCTTCAAGCGTTCGTCTTGTGTTTTATCACCATGCAGTGCGGTAGTTTTGAGACCTTCGCGCTCCAATGACCGCGCCAAGCGCCCACAACCGAGCTTGCTGTTTACAAACACAAAGGCTTGCTTGATGCCGCGCTGATTGAGCACGGCCTTGAGCACTCGCCGCTTGTCATCGTCTTGTGCAGCGTAAAAACGTTGCTCTACGGTGGAGGCTGTTTGGTTGGGACGGGCCACCTCGATGGTGACGGGATCTTGCAAATAGCTGCCCGCCAGCCGCTTGATTTCGGGGGAGAATGTGGCTGAAAACAAGAGCGTGGTGCGCTGCTTGGGCAAGTAGCTCAAGATGCGCTGCAAGTCGGGCAAGAAGCCAATGTCGAGCATGCGGTCTGCTTCGTCCAGCACCACATATTCAACTTGATTGAGTACGGCATTCTTGGCTTCAATGTGATCCAGCAAACGCCCGGGAGTGGCTACCAGAATTTCAACGCCTCTTTTAAGCTCGAGAGTTTGCGGCTTCATGTCCATTCCGCCAAACACCACTGCGCTGCGCATTTGGGTGTACTTGGCGTACAACTTGATTTGCTGCGCCACTTGATCGGCCAATTCGCGAGTGGGCAAGAGCACCAAGGCACGAACGGGGTGGCGTGCTGGCGAAGTAGATGTGTTTTCGTGCTTGAGCAAACGCTGCAGCAGCGGCAGAGAAAAGGCGGCCGTTTTGCCGGTCCCTGTTTGCGCAGCGCCCATCACGTCTTTCCCCGTCAAAACCACAGGAATGGCCTGGGCTTGAATGGGGGTCATGGATTCGTAGCCCATTTCGGCTACGGCACGTGCCAGCGGTTCAGCCAGCGATAGATTTGAAAAAGAGTCGGTCATTAACCCGCTATTGTCGCACTTTAGGTCT
>Ga0070374_10000336_pt1 | contig 18624 bp, 13 predicted proteins | sample LauGreSuBDMM15SN_2_FD_66374 | JGI IMG/M metagenome (GOLD analysis project Ga0070374, IMG submission 66374) | Freshwater lake microbial communities from Lake Michigan, USA - Su13.BD.MM15.SN (version 4) (version 4) | ecosystem: Environmental > Aquatic > Freshwater > Lake | place: Lake Michigan...
TCACTGTATACTCGTATGTATAAATACGAGGGTATGGCAAACCTCCAACAACTACCAATGCAACCACCGGCGGCACAACAACCGCCGGCTGAGCAGCAACCCGAACAAAACGTATTCCAAAAAATGATGGGTACGTTTCAAGGTAGTTTTGGAAATGGTAACCAAAAGCCAAAGGCCGAAAGTGAAAAAGTAATGGTAGAAGGATTTGCCTTGCAACCATCCCCATTAAATGACTCGGAACCAATAGACAGATATAGCAAGGCTACATCGTCACCAAACTGTTTTGGCAAAAGTGGCGGATATTCCAATTCTACGGGACCACTATGTTTAACAGGAGATGATTTGAAATTATTATCGACACGTGGAGGAAATGTTACTGGAACGGATTCTACTATCGGTCATTAATGTCTGGTTAGGTGGACTGATGCCCGGGGGCATCAGTCCACCCAACCATACAATAAATCCATGTAACTACAGTATACCGATTATATAGCATTCCTGTATGTTGTGTATACCAATAGTAATCCAAAAAAGTTCTTTGCAAACAAATCTAATATATTATAAAAAATGTTTTTCCAATAATACGAAAACAATGCAGCAACTCCATATAATGACCATACTGTAAAAAATACCCAGTATAATAATTTTCCATAGAAGGATGAGTATTTAGCAAACTTGTTATAAATAATGAAAAAATATAAGATGAATGGTATAAAACCTAACCCTACTGATGTTCTGGTACCCAGTTTTCCAATTTCTCCTAAATATCCAAAAAACAACATAAGCCAATTCAAAATAAATATAGGTATAAAAACCCATATATTTTCGGTCAAATAGTCAATCAATGTTGTATTGTTTACCGATTTTTCCATAGGTTCATATTGATTTTCCGGTATAGTGGATGGAAGTAATGGCTCTTGGTTAGGGTTGTCGCGTTCTCCTAAATAAGCTAAATACAAACAGAAAGTAAACAACATAGTAGGTGTTGTTATAGCCCAATCATAGTATCTATTCGGAGTTACATTATTGATGTATGAAAATGTGGATGCAAACCATATATAAAACGCGCCTTCTACCACTTGAACAAAAATCTCCAATTCCAATAATTTTTTAATTATGGCAAGTTCTCCGGCCACTGGTAAAAAGTATGCATATACAGCAAGTATTCCAGTTACAAGTTGCATGAATAAAGAAGTATAAACACTTGTTTGTAAAGCTTTTTTTAGTTGCATGGTCCCTATTTATATATTAGCAATATTTTTATATTTTATAAATTACAAACTATGACGGCGTGACATTATCCGTACATAATTACAATGTACTACCGCATATACTGCAATAACTAATCGATTGACTGCGGTCAGGGTCTATGTCAATCAAATCGTGAACTATCTCATGTTTGCAGTGTTTATGTAAATATTGATTTACTTTGGCTAAAATGTCATAATAATCCCGGGTTTGGCGTGAAACTGGTATAGAATACAATTGTTTTTGTATAGACAGCATCGTTTTTACCTCGTACAAACGTAAACTCTCGGCAGTGGGGGAATTATGGTTAGACATTGTATATATTGATTGGGTTGAATTGATAGTACTATATGGTTACTGGAGTTATTTCAATTTTATGAATAGTATATCTCTATAATCACTGGTTCGTATGGAACATGATGTCCAGGGTGGCATCGCACCACACATCTAGACCATAAAATTGAAATACTTTTTTTTATTATTTGCTTATGATAATCTTTCATTACCCATTTATTATTTATTCAAACTATTCAAACACATTTTCCTATTACCAAATATCGCTCAAGATGTTTCAAACAAAAACTCATTATTCTTCCGTTCGCGATGAAGCATTGGCTTTGTTAGCAAACTCGAACATTCCCCATTTTAGACGTTTGTTGAAAAAGGCACGTCATGGACATTATTCTTTCAAGATTGCAGTCACTGATATTATTGACAACGTAGTTTTGAAAGCTAAACGTATTCACATAACCGTCCAATTTAACGAAGGTAAGTTATACCAAATTATTATATCCGATGATTACGTCAATGGGTTTGAGAACATAAATGATACCGGGACTGCCAATCCGATGAATTGGACGCATATGAGAGAAGGTCAATCTCATGACAGCGAAACCTCTGAATACGGAGCTGGCTTGAAGGAAGCATCTTGTTTTTTGGCAACAATTATGCGTATATTTACGCGTGCAGTAAAAAATGGAGAAGTATCTTACCGCGAAGTAAGCTGCAATTTTGATGATATGGCTGAAAAAGAAAATGCATGGGAATCGCACAATATAAGTATTGTCCAGACTGAAGATACCTGTTACCAGGAATTACATCCATTTGAAACCGGTTCAACTATTATATTGGACGGCATTCGACAATTTGAAAATATGCAATTCACCAACGAGCAAGAGTGCATTGAAATACTAAAGACCGCAATTGCAGAGACATACTCCGATATTCTTGCAGATAGACCTGAACTTGCAATCCATGTCAACGGGACGCGTATATTACCAGAGCATGACCATTTCCGTCAAGTTTTGCAGCATGCTGATTGTATCGATCGCTTAATCACAACTACGATTGTTACATCACTCCAGAAAATAAATGGTGAGACAAAAATAGTAAAAACTATGGCAAAGGTATGTCGCAGTGATGAAACCAAATATTATGACTTTAACGACGCTGAGCCAAAACCAACAAAAAACGCAAAAGAAGCAGTCAGTCTTCGCGAATCAACTACACAAAAAAGTATCAAAGAATGTGAGCGTATGATTTCAGATGTGAATGCCCGCAAAGTTATCATTTATTCAACCAGCACTTACGGTACAGACCTGGATAAAAGCCACATATTCAAGGCGGCAGTGAGACACAAGAGAAGCGGCAGAAATTATGGCGATATTCAGCTAATAAACTTGAAAGGGTCAATGTCGAATGACGGCTACCTTAACCATGTATATCATGAAATGGTATGGGCGTCAAAGGAATTGAACCCGTTCCTTGGCATTTGCAGCAACAAACAGATTGACCCCACCAGAATAAATCCATTGACACTGTCTATTCGTAAACTGTTTGGTAGACTAAACAACCTACTAACATCGAAAAAGTTTTCAGGTGACAACGATAGTGACACCAATTCCGTCGCTAGTTTAACCTCAGCCATATCAGATATAACTATGAACTCAACTACATCATCTAAACGCCGAGGCAGAAAACCTGCAACTACCATTATTTCAGAGCCGGCTCGTCGTATAGCTTCACCGATTGCTGCATCATCTTCTACATCTGCAATTGCGGATATAGACATAGCCCATGTTATTGTTCAAGAACCGCCAAATGGAAACGATTCAGATATCGAAAAAGCCCGTATACAACCAACTGTTCAAGAATTGATAGATGCCAGACTAAATGAAACTATTACCAGAGTTGAGCATACATTGGCACAACAGCTTCTTCCATTGCAAAATAATGAGGATATGGCAGATGATATTCATACTTATACTGCGACAGAGGTAGCTGACCCTGTAGAACCCCAAATTATACCGCTACACCAAACCAATGTTATATATACCCGCATTACGAACCAGGACCGAACTTATTTGACATGCAAAGATGCGAAAGCACAATTGGAAAATCTTAGTACATATGCTGATGCACACCCTTCTGATCAACCCAAAATTGTAGAAGACCTCATGCGAGTAATTTCTACTATTGCCGACCAGCGCGGAAAGCATTTACTATTAATTGACATACTAAAGAACCTCATGACTAGAGGTGTTACAGATGATGCTCATGTCGTAGGAGGTTCAAAGCTCGTGGACATACATGCGAAATACATCCCTGACAATGTATAATACATATTATCTACTCGTGCATACTTATTATCTGCTCATCTATTGTATATTGTATTTGTAATTGCTCTTGTAATTGTAAAAATAAAACGAATAACCTTTTTATTTTTATTTTTATTTTTATTTTTATATATTCATATTTCTCCTAAATATCCAATGAAACTATGTTTTTATCGGACCGCTGTTTGCGACGATTTGTCCGTTTTGGTAAATTGCTATTTTGCGCATCACGCAATGAGCTAATACTAATCATACTATCATCTTCGGCGGCCACTACTGGTGCATGAATATCTACCGTACGCGTTTTCAAACCAGCCAAAATACTATCTATATCACTATTTTGAGGACCTCGCATTTCAGGTCTTTGGGTGGGGATACTCTGAGGCATTTCATTTGCCGATGCAAAATTGTTTCCCATATCTACACTTTCTTCTCTAAACATAGAACCACGGCTTGCAGATATATCTGGTCTACTAGAAGGACGGTCGGTAAACTGCATTCCGCGGCCAGCCATCGGACCCTGATTTTTTGTTTCCACTGGAGGAGGTGGTGGAGGTCCTCGCGGGTTATTCATTTTTTGGTCTTTCATCATATTACTTGCCATAGCAAATCCTGGAGATGATTGACTCATACTACTCACCGTAGCATCGGTAAACATTTTCATTAATTCGGGACTTTGTTTAATCACATCATTGAACCCGGGGGTGGCCGAAGACAAGGCTTTGTTCGTGAAATTGACCACCGCCGCAGAAAACCCCAGTCTGAGCAATAGAGATAATTCGGGAGCCATCTTACCACCCTTGTATTTCTCATGCAATTCGGTAAATAATTCTTCATAACTATCGATATCTTCTGTGACTTGTTCCGCCCAACCATCCAAATTGATACCGAATGGGTCAAATGCCGCATTTGCATATTCAATCGAATTGATACCAGTCATGAGCCACCATCCCATCAGTTTTACACTGTCTTTTTTGCGTTTGTCTTCTATAGCGGTTTCATATTCGTCTTCTATTTCTTCATAACTCGAATCCATCGTATACCGAGTACTGTTTTTCAATATGCCTTTTTCATACCATTCATCCAACTTTTTAAGCATAAGACGCTTCTTTCTGCGTTTGTCGCGGTCTGACATGCGACTGGATGACGTATTTTCCATAGGAATATCATTCATCTTAGAGAACCCATCCCATGTGCTCGTATTTCCAGCAGTCTCTGCAGTAGCCGAACCCAATCTGGAGGTTTTATCACTCGATGAACTGGTGGCAGCTGCTCCAGCGTCGGATTTATTAAACCCAAACATACTACCTAAACCACTCAGCATTTTGTTATCGCCAAATAGTCCACCAGATGACGCAGGGGCAGAATTATTCGCCCCGGATAAATCGTTCAATTCGCTTTCCAATTTATCCAGTTCTCCTAAATCAATATTAATATTACTTCCCGAGTTTGACCTTTTTTTGTCGTTCATCAATAATTCAATACCTCCTCCAAAATTGACAGATGATGAATCGCCAAAAGATGGCGGTCCATCATTGAAATTGAGAGAAATGGGTTCTAAATCACTAAATCCTAGATTAATTTCTTCCATAGTTATTTATGATAATCATACACTATTTATTTTTAAGTTCTCCGCATAATTAATTATATTTCCACGTTTTAAATACCAAATACCTTGTAAAAAGGAATCCGCTAAATCATCGCGCTTCGCAGTTTCCAATACATGCACCCACTGTTTCCACGGTTCATTATTCTCTAGAAACTTGCTGCAAATGATGATGCCATCTTTTTTATGCTGTTTGTATGTGGTATTTTTTTCGGCCACAAAATCCTTCAGTTTATTAGAAGAAGATACGAACTCTATTACAATGTCTGGGCGACCTCGCATAATAAAATATTGCGCTAACATACCCTGTATCGTTTTCATGCGGTTTGCTATAGTAGATATCTGGTTCTCCAAAATAACATGAGTAATCGTTCCGTCGGTTATATCGGACATTTGGTCTAATAGTCTACTCATATTACGACCAATTGAAATAAGGTCCGTTTCATTGGCCGTTTTCTTTTTAGGGGATTGGAGAACTCGGAAACATTTTGTCTCAAAAAATGCCAATATTCTTTCTAAAAGGGCCTTTGCAGTAGTAGGTATGGTAGGTTCTCCAGAAGATGCGTCCGTATTTTGTCTATAAAAGGAAATGATTGTTCCTTCCGCCGGTTTATTCCTAAATATAAAATACTTTTCGGAAAGTGCCAATAATTCATCTTTTTTCATTTTTCTTAATGCGGGTGGACTATATTCTTTGTTTGGCAGCAAACAGTTTTCCATGGCCAATGCGTGTTTTTCACAATAGTATTGACCACTTTTTTCGTACTTGGCCTTTTTATTACAAAGTTTAGGAGAACTTGGTACACCCTTTTTCGCCTTTTTCTCTTTTAAAGAACATCCACAAACTGGATGCACATTGTCGCATATATCCATTAAGTTTAATACATCCCATTTTTGTATAGAAGGAGGAGAACTTGACATATCAAATATGCAAAATGCCATGTTTTTGATACCAATATCAAAGCTAATAAGTTTTTGCATTATTGTGTAATACGAATAGTAAGAAGGAACAAATGTATTTATTATGTTTTTATAAATATAAATACATTTAGTGTCTGGTTGGGTGGATTGAAAATCCATATGGTGAGACATTAATGTCTGGTCGTGTGGATTAAAAATCCATACGGTCAGCATGATGCTAGCTGTATGGACTATGATGCCCGAGGGCATCAGTCCACACAGCTAGACATTAAAACGCTCTACTATTAGAAATCAATTCCTCTTGTGTTATTGCGGGGGAAACCTTGCGGGCATCCAATTCTTCTTTTGAAAAATAGATTTGCTTCAAGTTGCTATTTTCAAAACCAAATACGGCAGTATTATCTAAATAGGATTTGTATTTGTATGGTGCTCTGTATGGTTCTTCGGGCGACTTTGCAAAGCGGGCAACATATCCACAATCGTTCATTGTTTCTGCCTGATTTTGTCTTATAAGTGCAGAGCCATTACTGGTTAAGAATTGTCTATATTGCCAATTCGATGTCACTCCAGATGCACGTACAAGATTGTTATTCACAACAGCCTCTGGTTGCCATGCAGCAGAAATTACGCGACCATCTTGCATCATTGGTGGATAATCTTTATAAAGGTTGTGAGTTTGATATCCATAGATAGTTTTTGGTCTATCTACAACAGGTGGGTAGGCATTTGCTAATTCAACTCCTTTGCTAAACATATTCAATAATATATATTCCATACATATATTATTTTTTATGCGGATTTTCTTATTGTCTGGTCATGTGGTGAGATATTATTGGGCTTCTTCTAGCATTTTCAATAATTCATTTTTCTTCATTTTACTGGGGTCGCTACATAATCCTTTTGATATAACGGTCGCCTTCAAATTAGCCAATGTCATTTTTTTATATAAATCATTCACTACAACCGGCTTGGATACCATATCCACCTCTTCCACATGGGTTGGTTCTAATTTTGTTATAACAATACCATCGTTTTCTTCAACATGCGATATATCAAAATCATTTTGAATATCTTGCACAGGCAATTCATATATTTCTTCGCATATTTCCTCTCCATTTACTTCTTCGATGACTTCAATATTTACTTCATTCGATGAATGTAAATCATATATATCAGCTACATCCGGTAGTGTTATGATTTTTACACCGTTTGATATATTGGCAATATCATCACTTTCGTCATCGCTGTCACTTTCACTATCGGCTTCATCACCGGTCTCACTCACGTCATCATTCATTGTAGACTGGTTTTCTTCGCTACTTTCTTCCTGGCTTTCATCGGCATCATCATCGTCATCGTCATCGTCATTATCATTTTCCTCTATAATAGTTTCAATATTCATATTATTTTGATACATGTTAGCATTATCGGGCATGTTATGGTATAATTGTTGTGAAATATTGGGGACCATAGATATATTTCCTAAATGCATTTGTTGCTCAATCCATTGTGGAGAATGATGGAATGCCATTGGGTCCATCATTTGTTCATGTGGACTACTCTGCATATTACGCAGTTGTTTTACTACATTTGTAACAATATCAAACAATGATTCATATTTTGTTTCTAAAACGGTTACTCTCTGTTTAAAATGGTAAACAAGTAACGCTACCAATATCATAGTAATTCCTAAACTAATAAAAAAGAAGGTTTCTATAACACTAAAAAATCCCATTGTTTTATAATACATTACTAAATAAATATCGATTATATAAACGTAAATATTTACAATACCTTACTATACTATTTTATATGGTATTATATTATATAATATAATAAAATGAGTTCATCCAGTTCAAATATAACGAATGGTCTTGCAGAAACAATTCAGTCATCTCCTACGATTTCTTCGGACAGTACATATGGCTTTAGCAATAAAACAATTATTATTATTCTATCTTTAATTATTGTAATGATATTACTAAATACAGAAACCCGTGTTATTTTAGAAACGCTTGCCAAAACCGTATACAACCTTAGTATGAATATACTTAGACTACTAGGAATTGTAACAGGGTCTGCTATAAACTTAACTGCTAATGTTGGCGGAAATGTAGCCAGAACAGGTATTGATATAACACAAGGTGCATTGCATTCAGTGGGAAACATTTTAACTGGTGGAAATACCAATCTAGGAAATATTAATCTAGGAAATACCAATCTAGGAAATATTAATCTAGGAAATGCCAATCTAGGAAATGCCAATCAAGCGAAAGATTTAGATAACACAATAAATAAAGCAACTATAGCTCAATCCAATACTATACCAAACCCTGATAATGCTGGAAATCCTATTCAAAAACCGATTGTAGACAATAAACAATCATGGTGTTTAGTTGGAGAATATAAGGGAACTCGTGGATGCATTGAAGTCAGTAACGCCGATAAATGTATGTCTGGACAAGTTTATCCTCAACAAAAAATGTGTTTGAACCCCGCTTTAACAAAACATACATAATGTCACACCACACGACTAGACCTTAATGTCTGGTTGAGTGGACTGATGCCCCAGGGCATCATAGTCCATACAACCAGACCTTAATATGTAATAGTAATACTAGTATCACATCCTGTAGTATCGAGTATTTTATTATTCATGCTTTCCATAATAATTGTTTTTTCATTATACTCACTAATGTTCTCCGTGTTATTTTTGCAAGAAATAAACTCTAACTTATTGGGTTTAGGAATACCCCATAATTCATTATGGCTACAAAACAGCTGGGTTATATTTTTTAAGAGAGGCAATCGTCTAAGTAAATTATTTTGACATTTTAGTATATCTAATGTATCTGGAATCATATGGATTTTAATGAGCAAGTTGTTATCGCAATTCAATGATACTAGGTTTTTCGGTAAAATAAATACCTCAACTAGATTATTATTCGAACAATTCAAATGCGTAAGCGATTCAGGCAAATCCGGTAGAGCAGATAATTTATTTTCACTAATATCTAGATGAGTTAGTCGTGTGAACCTTTCTAGTGAAGGTATAGAATATAATTCCATTTTGGACAAATCAAGTGTAGTAATAGTATAATCATACGAATAAATCATATTCATAATAGCTTGCGACATGATATAATATGTAATATAGTGTGTAATATAGTGTGTAATAGAATACTAGTAGTGATTAATAGTATTCTCTTTATTCAATTTTGTACAATAATGTTTTGTTATTTTAACAACATAAAGTTTAGTATATTATTCTACTTATTCTATAATGGGAACCGAACAAACTGAGTTTCAAGAATTAGTAGGGCGAATTAGTGATTTGAAATATGTTCATGTAAATGATGAAGTCATTTCTATAGAGAGTTCGTTCATAAATGACCTAGACTGGTTACTTGAAATTGTCCATTTTACAAAATCATTTGTAGGATTTACACGCAATTTGCATGAATCTCCTATTCATAGTACCGAAAACGAAACATATGCAATAGTAGATGAACCACCATTTCTTCACTATAAAGAAGACATAAAACTACGATACCAAAAGATTATGTCTTTGATGAAGGGCGTATATAGAAATGCTTTGAAATTGCCAAATGTAGAAAAAATATATTACACATTAGAAAAGGAGTTTAATGTATGGTCGTATGGATTGAACAACCATATGAACCAGCATGATGCTATATGTATGGAACGTGATACCCAGGGACATCACACCACGCATCTAGACATTAATGTCTGCGACAATGTACAATTAAAAAATCCGGAGACCATTTTTGAACATTTCGTATACAATGTAAACAGCTATACGCATATCCAGGAAAAACACTCCGCCGCAATTCAATGTATTAAAGTGTTTGAATATTTATACTATAAACTTTTAAATCATATAAAAGAACTGGAGTTTGATGCGGATTCTATGAAGCCAGTTGCCTAATACAATACAATACAATATATATAATAATGTCTGGTTGAGTGGACTGATGCCCAGGGGCATCATAGTCCATACAACCAGCATCATGCTGACCATATGGATTTTTAATCCATACGGTCAGACAATAAAACTATTGTCCAGTAATATAAGAAGATGGTATATTTGTAGTATCGGAATAAGCTATACAATTTGTTGTACGATTTGTCGTATTAGATGGATTGTATATAGAAGTATAGGTAATGTTAGTAAAATACGCACTCTCATTATAATCATTCGACCCAGTATCTAAGCTAATAGTTGCTAATACATTGATATCATATATAATGTTTGGTGGTGTATACAAATAAATATTATCCAATGCTAAGTTACCAATATAAATAGTCGCGGAAAATGGCAATGCGCCGGATGCCCTAGTATCTAGATATAAGTCCGATATTTTTGTTATACTTTGGGAGTTGGTAGGATTGTTTATAGTAATGGTTTGTATAGGAGTTTCATTATAGTGTATCTGAAATATCAATTTGGTAACTTTTATTGTAACGACATTTCGGGCAAAATCTAAATCATATTCGGTGTTTGTATTATTTGTTCCATTCACCAAAATAGATACTGGCGATGCAAGAGAAAACATAGTATAGTTATTCAAAATACCTGGGCGAATGTAAATAGACATGATTGTTTTATCATTAGTACTGGACATTTCAACATCGGTATAGATAAATATATTCCATTGGTCAGTATTATTTTCTACAAACAAATTGTATGTACGATTTACAATATAGTTGTATAATGGCACAGAAGGGTCTACATATAAATCTTCAACTGGACCGGGTACATCACTGGATGATGTTGGTATAGGTTTCAAATAGTTATCGCACACTTTTCGGCTTATAATAGAATTGGCAGTAGAGCCAATAGTCGTGTTTTTGACTAAATGAGCAAATGCCTGTTTCTGTGTAGTACCGTTTTGTTTCGTATTTTGTTTGTTTGCGTTATATTGTAATATTTCGGCCTTTCTCCGCATATCTAATTGTTTTTGGGTATACTTAGGATATGGACTAACTACCTCAAACCGTATAGGAGGACCAATCGGAACGCGCGACCGCCGTAATTGAGCAAGTACATTACAATTTATGGTGTCTACATTATTTGTTGTCGTATTGACTGTATTATTTACTATAGTAACGATGTTGCTTGTATTTGTATTACTAGTATATTTTATATTAATATAAATATTTGGATAATTTGTGGAAGTATACTTATAAATGGGCACATTGTTTGTCGTGCTACTTGGATTAGGTAAAATCAGATTCATAGTGGACAATGTAGGACAATTTTGAAATATATAAGTTCCTATAGTTGCAATATTGCCATATAATGTTATAGCTGTTAATTTTACGCAATCCATAAATGTATAGGAACCTATTGTAGAAAGCGTATCTGGACATAATATTGTCATAAGACTGCTACAGTTAAAAAATGCATAATTACCTATAGATACGATTTGATTAGGTATAATAACATTTCCTAAGCTAGTGCAATTCATACATAAATAATTCGAAATAGCAGTAACCTTTCCGGGAATAACCAATGTGGTTAGTGAAACGCAATCTGAAAATGTCCCGGGTCCAATAGATGTAATACTTCCTGAGAGTGATATAGTATCCAAACTACTACAACCTTGAAATGTATATGAACCTATAGTTGTAACCCGCGTAGGTATTGATATTGATATCAATCCAGTGCAACCTTGAAATGTATATGAGCCTATAGTTAGAATAGTAACTGGAATAGTAAATGTAGTAAATCCAGTACATCCTCGGAATACATCATTTTGCAGGGTTGTAACAGTAGACGGTAGAACAAATGAAGTTAATCCGGTACAATTTTTAAATGCTCCTATGGAAATATTTACTACACTATTGGGAACCGTTACTGAAGTTAACCCACTACATCCTGTAAATGCATTTATTCCTATAGATGTGATACCAGACAAATTGATTGAGGACAAAGATGAACATCCATAAAAAGTAAGGTCATTTATAACCGTTACTTTAGTAATAGTTGGAAATACGGACAAGTTGATACAACCATAAAAAGCCCCACTACCAATAGTTTCTATAGCGCTTAAATCTGGTAAACTTATTAAACCGATACAATGTGCAAACGCATTTACACCAATAGATTTACAATTGGAAGAAATAGTAATAGAACTTAAACTAGTGCAACTTCGAAAAACGCCCTCTGCAATAAAAGTAATACTATTACTTGGTATTACTAATGTAGTAACAGACGCGCACCCAAAAAATGCATTTACCCCGATACTCGTAATTCCATTAAAACTAGGCAATGCCTGTAATTTAGAACACGCTTGAAATGCGCCATTTCCGATGCTTGTAATATGTGTAATATTTGGGTCTGTACGAACAAACTTCAAATTGGTACAACCACTGAACAAATTGGCCTGTATAGAAGTAATATTCGCACTTATATCGCATGTTATTAGTCCAGAGCATGATTGAAATGCACTTTCCCCAATATTATATACACTGGCGGGTATATAAACAGCGGTTAATCCATAACAGCCTTTAAATGCACTTTGCCCAATAGAAGAAACACTGGTTGGTATAGTAATTGACGTTAATGTAGTACATTCTAGAAATGTACCTTCTTGTATCGAAGAAATAATGGGCGGTATAGTAATAGATGTTAATGAAGTACATGAATAAAATGCGTAACTTCCAATAAAAGAAACGCTGGATGGCAAAGTAATAGAACTCAATGCATAACACCCAGTAAATGCATTACTCTGTATAGTAGTAACAGTTGACGGTATAGTTATAGAACTTAATACATAACAGTTAGAGAATACTCCGGTATTAATTGTGGTTATACCACTAGGTATATGAATGCTAGTTAAAGATAAACAAGATAGAAATGCATATTCTCCTATGCTTGTAACATTGTTTGCTATAACTACATTAGTCATTGATGAGCATCCATTGAAAGCATACGACCCAACAGTGGTTACACTTAAAGGAATAAATATAGATAATATATTCGTATTACCTGCAAATGCATTATTGTGTATTGTTGTAACGGTTGATATATCACATATATAAGTGTATGTATTGCCATTTATGTCATACAGACTATATGGATTACCGTCAAATGTGGCGGTAAGACCATAATTATAATTCACCGTTATAGTAATAAAACTAACAATATGGGGGGTTATGCCGCTACCTGGACCAGCTGGGTAGTTTGCAATTAAATAATTGTATATTGGTATAGATAACGGGTTCACATTATCCAAAGCCTGCACATATATATATGCATCCTTTAGCAAAGTGCAATTGGAAAATATGTCAGAACCAATTGTAGTAATTGTATATGGTAATTTCACTGACTTAAGGTTTGTGCACCCATAGCATATATAGTTTCCTAAAGTAGTTACACTATTTTTAAAAAAAAGCGATTTTAGCGTAGTGCAATTTTTAAATGCATTATCATAAATAGTAGTAATACTTGAAGGTAAATTGATAATGACTGAATTACAATTCAAAAATGCATTATTGTCTATTACAGCAATCGGTTTAGGTATAGTTACTGTGGTTAAATTGGGACAATCTTGGAAAAAATTACCACTTATATCACTAACACTACTAGATAATATGGCGGTCTGTAAATTGGTACACCCTCTAAACATACCTTGTTCACATACAGTAACGGTATTGGGAATGGATACATTAAGTAATGCCGAACACCCGCGAAATATTTCATTGCGCATAATGGTCAAATTATTGTTCATAGTTGCTACCGTCAACCCAATGCAATTTTCGAATACATTATTACGAATAATAGAAACAGAACTAGGTATTATGACCGATTGCAATCCAGATGTAGAAAATGCATAACTTTGAATGTCTGTAATACTATTTGGTATAGTTATATGTTGTAATAACGTGCAACCGAAAAATGCGTATTCACTTAAAACAGTAAGAGAACTAGATAAGGTAACAGACGTTAGATTTATACAAGAATCAAATATATGTATCCCTATAGTATTTACCGTATTGGGGATGACAATACTAGTCAACGCAGAACAATTCTGGAAAACCCCGTCTTTCATAGTAATAAGATTGTTGGGTAATGTTATAGAACTTAGCGATGTACACATGCTAAATGTTTGTATTCCTATGGTGGAAACATTACCCAATATAGTAATAGAACTCAGTGCAGAACAGTTATAAAATGTATAATTATCTATAAATGTAATACCAATGGGTAATTGTATTGAACTAAGAGATATGCAGTCTCTAAATGCACTACTTCCTAAATAATTTACCGTAGACGGTATTGTTATATTACTAAGGGAAGAACATCCTTGAAATGCACTTATGCTTATAGAATATAACTTAATACCCGTCAAAAATATAATAGATGTTAATGCAGTGCAACCTTGAAAAACACTCGTGTTTAAAGAAGTTATATATATTGGAATGGATATAGTGGTAAGAGATGAGCATCCTTGAAATGCACCATCTCCTATATTTGTTATAGCGGGCGACAAAGAGACATAATTCAATGATGTACATCCTAAAAACGCATTATTTCCAATACCAGTAGTATTAGTTGTATTGTTCGAGCTCAATGGTATAATGACAGAAATCAAATCTGTTTCTCCCGAAAAAAACCCGGGGTCGATAATACTTATATATTCATTTGATTGATATATATAATTCCCCGGAGAACTCTGTATTTGAGTAAATTGGACCCCACTAACAGTTACATATAGAGTTTTATTTGTATTAAACACTATTTTAATATAATCCGAAGGTGTTTCATAAATACATTGGATAACATATGAATAAGTATTTGTTATATATGCAAATATGGGTATATTCTCAGGTATAGTATTTCTGTCCGCAGTGAGAATATATACATTCATTGATGTGAACCCGCTACAATTATCCAACGCATTATCTCCTATAGTAACAATACTACTCGGTAGTGTTATTTCGACTAATGAATATTGACCGTTAAATATATTACTGCCTAGAGTAGTAACACTACTTGGTAGTGATATAGACAGTATAAAAAAACTTATATAATCTATACAATCAAAAATATGGTTGGGTATTGCGGTAGGTGATGTAGTAGATGTATAGGTGTATATCCCAGAATTAGTAGCTGTGTTATCAAAAGGTATAGAGGATATTGTTATAGATGCCCCTAGATTTGTATCTGTTGTAAAAACTATAAACCCTGACATATAAATACAAATATAGTATATATATAGCAATCATTATTTGCATATAAACCATAATATAAATGTTATTTTACTCACAAATACCAGATATATTGGTATACATTTATTCTACAAACTATGATATATAATAGTTTTCGAAACAACTTAATGTCTGGTTGGGTGGACTGATGCCCAGGGGGGCATCATAGTCCATACACCCAGCATGATGCTAACCATATGGATTTTTAATCCATACGGTCAGTCATTAAAAATTATATCTATAATGTATATATAGTTTGATAATATGTCTAAACTTTCTATTATTCTCCTTATTGCCGTTATGGCCAATGTATTTAGTACTAGTATTATAGATAGATTTCATGAATGGGTAGAAAAGTTCCATTTCCATTTTGAAAATGACGCCCACTTTTATGAAGTATACCGTAAGTGGTCAACAAATGACCGATTTATTGAAGTGAGTAATTCGCAAAATCTATCTTATACATTGGGACATAACCAGTTTTCTGGTATGGATACCGTCGATTTTCGCAAATATTTGACGGCATTTAGCCGAGAAGTGAATGAACCCGCATATGGACAATTGGGAACGGTTGGGTCGCCTAGTTCAGTGGATTGGGTAAAGGCTGGAGCTGTTACTCCAGTGAAGGACCAGGGTCAATGCGGTTCATGTTGGAGTTTTTCCACAACGGGGGCATTGGAAGGCGCCTATTTCGTAAAATATGGTTCTTTAGTGTCTTTTTCGGAACAACAATTGGTTGATTGTGACAATTTGCAGAATGGTGGACGTGACCATGGATGCAATGGCGGTTTGATGGACAATGCATTTTCATGGATTAAGAAAAACGGTGGTCTATGCACAGAGAGTGATTACCCCTATGTCTCTGGAACTACTAAGACTGCTGGAACTTGCAAGACTACATGCCATGTCAACAGTAATAGTAAGGTATTGTCATTTGTTGACGTGAAGCCCAATTCAGACACCGCTATGATGGATGCTCTTTCTAGACAACCCGTTTCAGTTGCAATTGAAGCCGACCAACCAGCCTTCCAATTATACAAATCCGGTGTTTTTACTGGTTCATGTGGGACTACATTGGACCACGGTGTGCTAGTTGTTGGATATGGCACAGATGGCTCAAATGATTATTACACTGTAAAGAACTCTTGGGGTGAAACCTGGGGTCTCGGTGGATACATTAAATTAGGAAGAGGACCCTCATACAATAATGGTGCTGGACAATGTGGTGTTTTGATGGAGGCTAGTTATCCTGTGCTATAATGTCTTACTGTATGGATTAATGTCTGGTCGTGTGGATTAAAAATCCATACGGTCAGACATTAATGACTGACCAGACAATAACTCCATAAAAATAATATTTTCTGTATACAGATAATATTATTGGTTAGTAAAAATAAAATACTTATTGTACGACCAGCATCATGCTGGCCCGTATGGATTTTTAATCCATACGGACAGACATTAAAACCGTCTGGTATACCATAAACTGGACAAATATGAAAATCCACTTTTAGCAGCGGCCCCTGGATTTGCAGAACTGACAGCAGCTGATGTACTTGGTTTCAAGTTAGGTCCACGCAGAACTAATGCATTGATTGCGAATACATCGAGTGCATGTGCATAATACCGTAGATTGGATATACTTCCATTAAACCCGCCGTTCAAGCACAAAAACACATCTTGGAAGTTTTGTTTAGGAACATTATCCAATATAATATGAGACGTGACAACTCCATTAATATAGATATCCATACTAGTGTTTTGCATTCGTATCAATAAATGGAACCATTTTTTCAAAGGAATATTATTGATGTCTACTACAGCAGGAGAATTAGCAACCACGGTATCCATTATTATATGGAGAGTTGGGTCTGGTGTTGTACCTAAATATACGCCTGGTCCATTATTTATATTTGCAATTCCAGATGAATCGATAGATTTTGAACCCTTATGGAAAATATGACTGTATCCCATTGAACCGGGAGTTACTGTGCCCAAATCATTTATAAAGAGCCATACTGACCATGAAAACTCAATACCAGTAGTTTTGTTGTTGGACCGCAATACAGTAACTGAGTCATTGTCATTTGGGTCTTGTTTTACTTGCAGAGCCTGATTTCCTTGTATAATACCCTCAATCAAATATGGATTTGGATTCATTTTTGAAAAATAGCTCAATAGAAACATTCCTAAACGTAGGAATATATTGAATAATATAATCACGAATAATACAAATACAACTTTGGCAATAATACTATTCGATTGTAAAAACTCATTACTAGCTTCTCCTAAACTTGTCGATGTATTGGAAGAAAAATCAGACAAGGAAGAAGATACCGTATTTTTTATATTGTTTATGCCTTCAGATGCGGCTGAATATGCATTTGCGGCAATATTCGATATATTTCCAGAATCATTTGATTGTTCATTCATTATATCCGTATTATATATTACTACACTAAAATATTTTATTGTAAATTACAATGAATATATGTATGAAAATCAGTTATATAATGACTAACCGTATGGATTGAAAATCCATACAGTTAGTATGATGCTAGATATATGGAAAGTGATTCTCGAGATCATCAGTCCATACGACCCGGTAATAATACATAAACATACCCTAACTACAACTTTGTTATTTTTTTACACAAAAAATAAAAACTCATCGCCATGTACACAGTAATTATATATATATTAATGTCTGGTTGTATGGACTATGATGCCCCCGGGCATCATGTTCCATACATCTAGCATCATGCTGACCATATAGATTTTCAATCCATACGGTCAGACATTAATGTCTGGTTGTAGTGGGTTTTAATCACTACAAACAGCATATAGGGTAAGTCGTGATTTTTGATGCCATCGGGCATCACGTTCTATACATCTAGCATCGTGCTGGTCGTACGGATTTTCAATCCATACGGTCAGACATTAATATTTGTATCCAACAATCTCCCTATTGTCTTTAGTTACTGAAAATGAGAATCC
>Ga0070374_10000338_pt1 | contig 18464 bp, 17 predicted proteins | sample LauGreSuBDMM15SN_2_FD_66374 | JGI IMG/M metagenome (GOLD analysis project Ga0070374, IMG submission 66374) | Freshwater lake microbial communities from Lake Michigan, USA - Su13.BD.MM15.SN (version 4) (version 4) | ecosystem: Environmental > Aquatic > Freshwater > Lake | place: Lake Michigan...
AGAAGGACGGTGTGTGGATTCCCGAGCTAGTGTTTGGTCATCTACGCACCTCGACAAACTACAACAAGGAGGAGAAAAAAATCGTGGGCGGCAAGAACGGATTCGGATTCAAACTCGTGCTCATTTGGTCTAGCTACGGACGCATTGAAACGGTGGACCACATTCGCGGGCTCAAATATGTGCAAGAATACAAACACAATTTGGACGAGATTTGCAAACCGTCAGTCACCAAATGCAAGACCAAACCATACACCAAAATCACGTTCCAACCCGACTATGCACGTCTAGGGATTGCAGGATTGTGTCCCGACATGGTGGCCTTGTTGAAGAAGCGTGTCTTTGACATTGGTGCCATCACAGACAAAGCTATTAAGGTCAAGTACAATGGAGACTTGGTCCCGGTCAAAAATTTCGAGCAATACATCAACATGTACATTGGAGACAAATCCGTGGCACCACGTGTCTATGAAGAGGGTGGCTCCGAAGGGCGCTGGGAATATGCAGTGGCCTTGACCCCGTCGTCGGAATTTGTACAAGTCTCCTTTGTCAACGGTATCCATACCTCCAAGGGTGGCAAGCACGTGGAGTACATCCTCAATCAAATCGTGCGCAAATTGGTGGATTACATCGAGAAGAAGAAGAAAACCAAGGTGAACCCAGTGTCCATCAAAGAGCAATTGATACTCTTTTTACGGTGTGACATTGAGAACCCAGCCTTTGACAGTCAGACCAAGGATTACATGAACACTCCTTCGTTGAAATTTGGTTCGCGATGCGACGTGAGCGACAAGTTCATCGAGAAGGTAGCCAAGATGGGTGTCATGGATGCTGCGGTGCAATTGACGGAAGTGAAAGAAAACAAGGCGGCCAAACGCACGGACGGCACCAAGTCCAAATCGGTGCGCGGCATTCCGAAGCTGACGGACGCCAATTGGGCTGGAACGGACCGGTCGAATCTGTGCATGCTGATTCTGTGTGAGGGAGACTCTGCCAAAGCGGGTATTTTGTCTGGATTGTCTTCGGAGGACCGCAACAGTGTCGGAGTATATCCCCTGAAGGGCAAACTGCTGAATGTGCGCGGAGAACCCATCAAGAAAATCACCGACAACAAGGAAATCGCTGAAATCAAGCAAATCCTTGGTCTGGTCACAGGAAAACAGTATCCCTGTGTGGAAGAGGCACACAAGACTTTGCGGTATGGCCGCGTCATTTTCATGACAGACCAGGATTTAGACGGCAGTCACATCAAAGGGTTATGCATCAACTTGTTCACCTGTGAGTGGCCTACGTTGGCACAAATTCCCGGATTCATTGGCTTCATGAACACCCCTATCCTGAAGGCAAAGAAAGGCGAACAGGAACTGAATTTCTACAATGAGGGAGAATTCGAGAGCTGGAAGGAGGTCAACGATACGCGCGGATGGAAAATCAAGTACTACAAAGGTCTCGGAACCAGCACGGGTAAAGAATTCAAGGAATACTTTGCGAACAAGAAGGTCGTGGATTTCGCGTTCTCTGGTCAACCGTCAGACGATGCCATCGACATGGTGTTTAACAAGAAGCGTGCGGATGACCGCAAGGAGTGGCTGAAAGTTTATAGCCGGGATGCCTACCTAGATACCAACAAGAAGTCTGTCTCTTACGAAGAGTTTGTCCACCGTGAGCTGATTCATTTCTCCAAGTACGATTGCGACCGCAGCATCCCGAATTTGATGGACGGATTGAAGATATCACAGCGCAAAATAGTGTTCGCCGCATTCAAACGCAACTTGGTGTCGGAAATCAAGGTGGCCCAATTTGCAGCCTATGTGTCGGAGCATTCGAGTTACCATCATGGCGAAGCCAGTTTGAACGCAGCCATTGTCGGTATGGCGCAGAATTTTGTGGGGTCTAACAATATCAACTTGTTTGTACCCAATGGTCAATTTGGCACACGGTTGCAGGGTGGCAAAGACAGTGCTTCCGAGAGATACATCTTCACCTTGCTCAACCGATTGACCCGTGCGTTGTTTCCAGTTGCAGACGATTATGTCTTGGAGTATTTGAACGACGATGGATTGAGTATTGAGCCCATTTACTATGCCCCGATTATTCCCATGATTCTGGTGAACGGTTCGAAGGGCATTGGAACGGGGTTCAGCACGGACATCATGTGTTACAATCCCCTGCAAATCATAGAGTACTTGCAAATCAAATTGCACGACCATGCAACCATAGACGATGGCATGGAATTTGTCCCGTACTACGAAGGCTTCAAGGGCACTATCACGAAACTGACAGAGAGCAAGTTCTTGGTTCGAGGCACGTATGAGAAGCTGGGAGGTGACAAAATTCGTGTCACGGAGCTGCCGGTTGGTTTTTGGACGGAGGATTTCAAAGAGTTGCTGGAAAACCTCATTGTGCCTAGTGAGGACAAGGACAAGAACAAGATTCCAGCCGTTCTACGTGATTACGAGGACATGAGCAAGGACACCAATGTAGATTTCACGATTACTTTTGCCAAAGGCAAGTTGGACGAGATGGAACAACAACCTTGTGACCATGGATGCAACGGGGTGGAGAAATTGTTGAAGCTTTTTACCACCAGCACCACCACGAATATGCACTTGTTCGACGCCAACGATTCGCTGCAAAAGTACGACAAGGTGTCGGATATCATTGATTCATACTTTGACGTGCGTTTGAAACTGTATCAAACCCGAAAGGAGTATATGATACATAGTTTGGAGAGAGAAGTGCTGCTGCTCACGAACAAGGCTCGGTATATCCGTGAAAACTTGGAAGGGACAGTTGATTTGCGCAGAAAGAGCAAGGAGGTGGTGATCCAGTTGTTGAGCGCAAAGGGGTACACGGTCATGGACCAAGACACTGATTACAAGTATTTGGTGAAGATGCCTATGGATTCCGTGACGGAGGAGAACGTTGCACGACTGAATGCTGAATGCCACAATAAGGAGTTGGAATTGCAGACTGTCATATCCACCAGCATTCAAACAATGTGGCGAAGAGAGTTGGATGTCTTGAAGGAACAATACTTGGAATACAAGGAGGAGAGAAACCGTGTTTTCGAAGAAGACAAGGAAAAAGAGAAATCCAAGAAGCGTGTCATTGCTTCGTCTAAGAAGCTGGTGTCCAAAAAGCAAAACACCAACCCCTAAAAACTTTATTGATGCAAAAAAAAATATATGATGATGTAAAAAATATGATGTAAAAAATATGATGTAAAAAATAATATATAAAGTTGTTGAACAAGAATATATAAATATATTATTTTTTCCGTATAGACCCTACTACTACTAACACCCCACATGCTTGCACAGCAAACACATGAACGAGAAAGAGCGTGAAGAATTCAAAAAGAGACTGCAACCACGCAGCAAGTTATGACAGGGTCTCTTGACATCAATCCTTGATATTGTGTTCCAAAACCGAAGTCACCTTGGTTTCATCGTATTTCTCTCCACATCCCAAAAATGAAAAGATAGTTCGCAATTGATTTCTGTCAAACATTCGTTCAAAACTGGATAGATAACACCATTTATTGTGTCTCAATCCAAAGTCTATCAGCTCCTTCGTGGTTTTCTTCAAAAAGCTCATGGCATTAGGGTCCTTTTTGAACCATCCACTCAGGCTCTGTGCTTGAATGTTCTCTCGAATATGGATTATCACCTTTGTTTGAGGGAACAGCTCTTTGAAATCTTGGATATACTGGATGTTTCCAGCGTCATACCGAATCTCCTTGAATCCCCATAAAGAAGTTGTGGGACTGTTTTTGAACATATGGAGAATGGTGCATTTTATCATGTGCACCATATTGTCGTAGTTGAAGGAGTTGTACCAAGCTGGTTTCACATTGTGTTGCACCAAACTATCATATGATATGGGTCGTCCTCTTCTTTGTGTGTTGGTGTGTTTGATTCTGCGGTAAAATTCCAGCAATGCACAAACCGCCCCAAAGTTCTCTCCACAAATATTTGAATCTGGTATGGTGTTGAGTAGACGTTGAAGGGTAGTAGACCCCGAACGTCCAGTTGCGCAAATCAACACAATATTGTCGTCCATCTTATAATTATGTATGTCAGGAAAGTTATTTGCGGCTCCAGAGCGCACAGACTTTCTTCTCTCCTAAAACCAGTTCTTAAACTCGATTGTGCGGTCAGTATTGCTTGCCTGCACAGGATGGGCAATTGGCACGACCAATGTGCTAACATCGTCTACGTATTTCATGTATCCCTGGGCTTCGCTGTACACTTGCTGGATGCAGTAGTTGAGCACAATTTCGTTGAGAGCCGCAATTTGCTCGGGAAGGTTGGTGGGCTGGTTGGACGCATGTTGCAAGAACACGCTGCGCATAATGATTTTGAGGGAATCACAGTCTTGTGGGCCAATAAGGTATTGTCCATTGGACTTGTGATAGATGCCTGCACGAATTCCATTTTGAATCATTTGAATGTTCTCTAGAGAGAAATAGGCTCGCGACAAGGCCGTACTGTCCCATAGACCCTCCGTGGCGTTGCGGTATGTCACGCATTGGTTGGCCGGAATTTTGTCATACAATTGAAACAATGCTGAAGTATTGGGTGATTTGATGTTGATTCGACCGTTGTTTACTTGGTTGCTCATTATTATAAAATAAGTAAATAGAAAAAAATATATTTATTTACTTTATATGGAAACGTTTCAGAAAACCATTCTTTTCTCTGCCATCATCATATTGATTATTGCGCTAGTGGTCATTGGCATCATTTTAGGTAAGACCAAGGACCAACAATGGCCACCAATGACACCACAATGTCCAGACTATTGGACCATTGATGGAACCGCAGAGAAACCACTCTGTGTCAACACCAAAGATTTAGGAACATGTCCTCCTGCCAGTGGACAGAAACATTTGACCATGAATTTCAACACCCCTGCTTTCTCTGGCTCACGTGGAGTATGTACCAAATACAAGTGGGCAAACAAATGCGGTATTTCATGGGACGGCATCACATACGGTGTCAACAACCCTTGCCAAACATCGTCTCAATAAATAACAGAGGGACAACCAAAGCTGAAACTGAAGCTGAAGCTGAAACTGAAGCTGAAATATAATATATTGGATACCTTAATAAATGCAACATTTTATTAGAAGTATAGTAATATATTATATATCACATCGCACAAGAATCCAAAAATGATTCACGAACGACTACCAGACGATGTTGTGCGGTTGATTCTGGCATTTGTTCCGGTGCAAACCCTTGTATGCACGAACAAACGGTTTTATGAATTGTATCACCCCACGTTGCGTAAGCGCATTCCCTCGTTCATCGCCTATGTGCGTGACACTGTAAAACGCGACAATGAGTTTGTCTTCAGCTACATTGTCAGAGAGAACATCGAAGAATGGCTAAAAAACCGTGAATACAGATACAAGAACATGGTGTTCAACAATTTCATTTATTTTCTTCATCATTTCTGCTTGGAACAAGATTCGGAGCAGTGTCGTCAGGTGCTGCTAGCATATTTTGCAAATCTCGATTTAAAGAAAAATCTACATAAAAAGAATATTGTTAAATATATAAATACCAATCAATACAAGTAAATGGACCTTATAAACATAAACATCCTGTTGCAGAGAGAAAAACAGGAGGCAGAAATGAAAAACATTCTCAGAGAATTCGAAGCGAACAAACACAACTTGCTTTTCCGTAAGGGCATCTACGTGTACGGGGGACCAGGTGCTGGGAAAACCACGTTTGTATCCAAAATTTTGAAGGAACTGAATTATGACATTGTCAAGTATGATGCTGGCGACATACGCAACACTTCCGTCATTGAAGACATCACGAAGCACAATATGTCCGACAAGAACATCATGAGTCTCTTCCACAAAAATGTGCAGAAAATCGCGGTCGTCATGGACGAAATCGATGGCATGAACAACGGAGACAAAGGCGGCATCAATTCCTTGATAAAACTCATTCGTCCAAAAAAAACCAAGAAGCAGAAGCTGGAAGAGGTCACCATGAATCCCATCATTTGCATAGGCAATTACAAGGTCGACAAGAAAATCAAGGAGCTCATGAAGGTCTGCTACACCATTGAGTTGTCGTCGCCTACCTCTCCGCAAATTTTAGGTATGGTCCAGCGATTGATGCCAGGCATTGAGAACGAACTCATGCCCAAGTTGGTCACGTATGTGCAAGGAGACTTGCGGAAATTGAACAATGTATTTCGATTGCACCGAAACAGACGTGAATTATTCACTGACCACACGGACGTCCTAGACAACATTTTTCAAATCAAATCCTATAATGACGATACCAAAAAAGTGACTAGGAAGCTGATGACCCACCAATTTTCCATTCAAGAGCACAACCACATCATGAACGAAACAGACCGCACAAGTGTTGGCTTGCTGTGGCATGAGAATATTATTGACGCCATCGACAAAGACGACAAGCGACAATCGATTCCTTTCTATCTCGCCCAATTGGACAACATTTGCTATGCGGACTACATTGACCGAATCACTTTCCAAAAGCAGATTTGGCAGTTCAACGAGATGAGTTCGTTGATAAAAACGTTTCGGAACAACAAATTGTTTCATGAATACATGGGGAGAGTGAAAGGGGGGGCAATCCCTGTTACCAAAGACGAAGTACGTTTCACCAAGGTCCTGACCAAATATTCTACCGAGTACAACAATTCATTGTTTGTGCAAAAGTTATGTCAGAAACTGGGTATGGACAAGAAAGATATGTTTGGATTCTTTATTGAAATGTCCAACAATTGTACCTCTGAATGGATGGGTCAGTTAGAGAATTTTGAAATCAGCAAATTAGACGTCAATCGAATTTACCGGTACATTGAAAAGTATACCAAGGAAAATGCTTCTGGAACTGCTGACCGAGAGGTCGACGAAGAAGAGATAGAAGAAGTGGAAGAATAATTGATCAGGATAAAGAACATATAAAGATGGTAATCATAAGAATAATATTATATGCAAACAAGCATGTGATATTATTAGATGTGGATTATCGTAGTGGATTATAGTATGTTATTTTGAAGAATTTTACTTGTTTTACACCATTGAAGATTTAAAATAGGACAAAAAATATTCATTTAATTCTACTTCATCTATTTCGTAGTCTTTCCATATTCTTGGTGATATATCAAAATATTTTACACTTGGTAGAAAATCATACATTTTATAAAATGTATGCTGTGAAATTCCATCATTGTGTTCTATTTCATTACATATCTTTTTTTTATACTCATAAATATATTCATCTACGTATTTGTATATTATGTTTTTTATTTCTGTTAAATCATTAGCGTATCCATATATTTTATCCTTGTTTTGTTCTTTTTGTTCTTTAGAAGAGAAACTGATTTTGAAAGGATACATGAATAAATAATTAATAAGTATTACACTGTATTTATATTAAAATATGTCCCATTTTACAATATTCAAGGGTGTAATTTCTATTCACGTTTCAATTCATGCAATCGAGCGTCTCTCTTTGCCTCCCAAGCATTGATGACCTCTTGGCTTACATGATAGCCCAAATGGTTCATGTAATGTTGCGGAGAGAGATAGAACAAGGTGCTCGAGCCATTGGCACTGTGACATTCCCCAGTTGCTAATACCACCGTAAAGAACAAATCCTCATCACGGGAGCCTACCATGTTGGAGTAGTGCTGACCAGACTCTGCATCACGTATTCGGCTACCCATTCCGCTGGAAGAATAGACAGCGATACGTTTCTGCTTGATTTTACCGTCGGCTTGGAGCACAGGGCGCACGATAACGTTGTAACCACGGTCTTGCCTCTGAATATCGTCTATTTTACGAGCGGAAGCTTCGTGGAAGTGCTCCTCTTGATACATACGTGAACAATCGATTATAAAATATATCTCCTCTTTGTCTTTAAACTATTTTTGAGGCTTATGTTAAAATACTTTTTTCCTCTTTCTTTTCTCCTTGTCTCGTTCCTATTTGGCCGCCTTGCGAAGCTCAATGGACTCGGCAATCAGTTGTTTCATTTTGTTATTCAAATAGTCGACCTTGTCTTTCAGCTGCTTGTTCTCAATGGTCAGTTGCTGTAACATCATGTTTTGCTGTGCAATGTGGTCTTGTGCTTCTTTGGGGAACGACAGCATGCTAATCTTTTGCAGTGTTTCTTGGTATTCGGTATGCTTCTGTATCTGTTCTTGCCTCTTTTTCTCTCTGGTTTCCTGCATCTCTTGCAATTGCTTTTGGACATCAGGTTTGTTTTCCAACTTTCCAGGCTCATAAGCAGCAAGCAACTGGTCGATATCTTCCATGAAGAAACGCAACACGTCCGGTTCTTTGACCACATCTCGTGGCGTCACGGTAGTCTCATGCACACACGGATTCGGCAATTGCTTGAGCAACTCCTTCTTGTCAAACGAATTATGGTTGTGAGAAAACACGACAATCGACTTGTCTACATCCAGCTGCACGAAGGGAACCGTATAATCCTTTAAAAACAACCGTTCCTCTGCCATACATGTGTTCTCATCGAAGCGCGTCTGAGACAACAACTCGCGCTTGAATGCAAACGTGGCCGCCGTCGAATGATTGGGTCCGTACGGACCAAACTGATACATTTTGTTGATGTGTTTGAAGTAGATATACATAGCACTGGACCCGGCACACAATGCTTTGCTGCCTCTTAGTCTTTCTACGGCGTGTGATACCCTGTTGGGGGGGTAATAATCGTCGTCATCCATGTACACGAGGATGTCGCCCTTGGCAGCATCGTTGGTCATGTTTCTCTTCTTGCCCAACGCCAATTTGTCATCACACTTGATGTATCGCACATAGGGGAGATGCGCCACCATATCCTCGATTTTGTCCGTTCCGTCGTCCACGATAATCCATTCCAGTTTGTCTTTGGGATATGTCTGATTCTCCACACATTGAATGATGATGGGCATGAAGGGTCGACGGTTAAAGGTGGGTGTACAGATACTCACAAATGGAAGAGGTTTCTTGGAAACCGACTTTTTGCTCATAATAATGAATACTTATCCTACAGTATGTTTAAGTATTAATTTGCCTTCATTCGTTTATGCCTTCATTCGTTTATGCCTTCATTCGTTTAATTCAACTGTTTCAACAACTTTTTAAATCGATGACGCAAGTGTTGACTCAAGTGTTTGCCGCCACCGAACATCATCTCGTCAAGGGAAATGTTTTTGGCACGGGTTGGTCGACAGGATTTCTCGGGTTGGTCATTCCTCACTAATGGTGTCAAATGTGTCTCATTGATTGGCGAAAAAGTGTCAAACCGTATCAATCCATAATAAATACAGCAAGCGATGATGATGGCGATGATACCTTGCATAGTACCGAGGCCACTGAAGGCTAGCGATATCATCACCAAACTCAATATGGTGACAATTGTCAACTTGTAGTGCACAATTACCCCAGTCACTATACCTGCAATCGAGATGGACCGATTGTCATTCAGTTGGCCTTTGAAGGAGAGAGTGGACAGGATACAATACACCAATATCACTAAGGGCACAAAGCCCAGTATCGGCAAGAAGATGATGAACAGGAACACAAACAGTACCACCAACGCAACAGCCATGCCCCAATCCACGGGGCTGGCGAAGGTGACAACTTGCCACTGTGGTTTGTCGTTCGAATCCTCCGATGTATCGTTTGCGTTTTGTTTGAAGAACCAATACATATTCGCGAAATACAAATAGATGAAATAGAAGAAATTGACTACCATCCCAATGCCAAACAAAATTGCGTTTATCAACGGACCCAATGAGACAATGACCACTTCCGGGAACCCATTCACCTGGTTCATCACCGTGTTGATAATGGAAAAATTCATTTGGACGAGCCCCTCTACAATGGAGATGAAATAGTTGGCCAGGAAATTGGAGGACGGCGACGCCTTGTACTCTCGTATAGCGTCCAATATGCGGTACGTGAAATTCTTTTCTAACGTAGTAGAAAACACCAACTTCATCGACATTTCGGGGTCCGTAAAGACCCCCGTGGTGAAAATATTCGATTTCACAGAAGGCAAGACAACCTTTTCCTCCGTATAGGGAGAGCATCTGGGATCTGTTGGCAAGAGATTGCTTTGGGCAACCTTGCACAACATGAGGGCCACCCCACTGCAAGAGAAGTACAACAACACCACATAAAAGGCTGTCATGAATGACGTAGTGAACTTTTTTAGTTTAGCACCATAATCACTCGCTGCATTGTTGGCTTCTTTTTTCTTCTTTTCGTCTAGTGCGCTTGTATCGTTATTAACATTGGACATCCGCTTTATATTTAATTGATATAAAATAATTCGCCAATTCGTTAAATACCAATCCATGCCATGCCAATACCACAGAATATTTGCCGACCAGAGAAACAAAAAGATATAAAATATAAAATATCCGTCCCTTGTATATGGGAGCCTTCCTCAAATATTGGATGCCTATTGTTTCACTGATTCTTCTGGTGGCTGTGTTTCAGATGATTCATTTTCTCTCTGTCAATGATTATATTTCCATGCAGAAGAAGAGAGAAAGCTTTACGTCGGGTTCTAGTCACACCGTCAATCTACCCCTGAACACCACCTACAGTTGCCAGAACTTCTGTGGACCCACTGCCCGGTGTGCCATGACTGGTCAGCAATGCTTGGCCGATGTGGACTGTCCAGGTTGTCAACCATATTCGCCTCCGTTGCCTGCAACTCTCCCCTGCATTCCAGCCGCCAACGATGGGGGAAAGCTCACTGTGGGGGTGACACCTCAATATTCACCGTTGACCAGTGGTTATGGAACACACGAAACCGTCGTCTCCAACGACCCACCCGCCCAAGCGAATTTTGGCCCCAAACCATGGGTACCTGGCTACAAAGCAGCGCAATCCTTGTTTGACCAACGCTACAAACCTGGTCCCATGGAATTTATGCCCACCTATCCGAACCGCTACACTACCACTGGAGAATTCAAGGATGACGGGCCGTTAGCAGCGAACTATTGAAACCGTTTGTCAATGACCACTTCATTGGCGATTTTGCGAATGATTTTGTCCTGTTTGTCCGTGTTGTTGTCGTCCATCACCTCAATCACCAGTTTGCTATACTGATTGGCATATTCCGATTCACTATAGTTGCATCCTGGATGCTTTTCCTTATACTTTGGTAACAACTTTTGGTTTTTGGTCGCCACTCGTTTGATGGCCTTGCGGATTTTCAGCTTTTGGTCATTTTCTTTCTCCCATTTGTCTTGGTCTTTTACATAAATAATTTCTCTCTTCTTGTCGGCACAATGAATCGGTCGTTGTGTTACATCTAGTGCCTTGAGATTCCGGACAATCAAGTTCGAAATACCTTCCACAAATCCGAATTTCCCAATTGCCTCCAGGTCTGACAGTTGAATCTGGAGAGAATCGACGAAATCCATGATGTTCATGGCGTCTTTACATTGTTCATTCAAAAACACATTGAGGTTAAACGTATTGTTGTTGTTGGTGTGATTGATTTGCATGTTATTGGCTCCCTTGCTACTAATCTCGACTAACTTGGTGGTCAGTTCTTGATTCTGTTTCTGTACTTCATTGTGTTGGGTAATGAGTTCTTTGTTTTGTTTCACAACTTCTAACACCAAATTGGTCAGCATTTTCAGGTTGGATTCATCTTTATATAAGCTAGGACAAACGCTCTTATGCTTCAAAAGACCTCTGCTATATTTATAGGTATTACCACAAATGCATTGATACATATGAGTTGGGTCCAAAATAGTGATTTTATCGTCTTGCTCAATTTGCTCAATTTTTGACTCAATTTGCTCATTTTTTGACTCAATTTCATTTTTTTGGTGTTTTGCTGACAATTTGTGTCGGTCATAATTCAATTTTCGTGATGTTGTATAGTCACATAGTTGACATGAGAACAATTTACTCAATTTTTGCTCAATGTTTTTCTCCATATTGTCTCCAAAGAAGAAAAATTGAGTAATTCGACTAAAAAAGTTTATCGTCACAAAGTGAAAATCTGGTTGTTGGTCACCAGACCATAATTTTTCATTATGGTCTCACGTTCGGCTTTTTCCCATAAAATATTTGGGTTTTTCAAAAATGGACATTTATAAATGTCCAAAATCGAAAAGTCAAAAAACTTTTCCCAAACAAAAATCGAGGTTTTTTCTCTACACGTGTAGGGAACTTTTTTGCACCCTTTTTTCAGAAAAACAAAGAAAACACCTACATCATGTAGGGCAAAACCCTTGATTTTTCATGAGGATTGTAATTTTTCTTCTTAAATATGGAGAAAATTAGCAATTCGTCATTTAAATTATCTTGCGATAGAATATAAAGAATATTTAGTCAACATGCGTTTAAGACGAACCATGAAAAAGAGGACACTCAAAAACAAACAAGAGAGAAGGACGAGGAAAAACAAAGGCGTGAAGATGCGAAAAATTCGAGGAGGAGCAGGAGAATATCTTATACTAGTTGTACTACCAAATGGGGTTACCAAACAACTGCACATTCCAATGGCGAGTGACATCCAATTGCAGAACCAAACTGTTCAAACCATCAGAGATTTCGTGGATGATTTCGTTGACAACAAGATAGCCTATCACCTGATATGGAGAACAACAGAACTGGTCGACAACCAGATGACATTGAGATGTATTTGCACTCATGATTGGGTAGGCAAAAAATTTACATTATTGAATCCCAAAAAAATAGTAATTGAAACGATACAGGTTCAACAATCCGGATACCGAAGACCTGACATAGATAATAAATCGTCGTGCGTTTCGGCTAGGACTTGGTTTAAAAGAATGGAACTACCTACAGATAAGAACATTTTTGGTCGCTTAATCTCTGAACCGGACCCAGATTTTAAAAACATTCCTAAAAAAGTATACACAATTCCTGAAGTTGCTGAAGAAGAAGAAGAGAACCCACTTTGGGGTCTCATGGTTGGTGAAAGAACAGATGATGCAGCCTCAGGTGCAGTCCCAGGTTCAGTCAACGGTTCAGTCCCAGGTTCAGTCAACGGTTCAGTCCAAGGTTCAGTCCCAGGTTTAAAGAACACTACTCAAATGGTTAATGATTCGAAATTTAACTTTGATGATTCGAAATTTAACTTTGATGATGACATATAATATATTATTTTTTTTACATGCGAATAGGTCATGTGTGTAAAAAAAATAATATATATGTGGAGATGAAAGTATTTATGTCGCATAGAGCAAGCCAGCATTGCCACCCACAAAGATGACCATGTTCACTCTCTCCTCCATGACGTATAAATTGTAGTTGTAGCCATAGATACGCCAAGTGGGTTTGTTGATACCCACAATGTCCCCCGTAGTCGGGTCGCAAATGGTCAGCACTTGGGCATACGGGTCGGCCGGTGGAGAGATGGTTGTGAATTCAAGCTGGATGTTTGTGAACCGGCTCATGTTCATGGCCCCAGATGGTTGCACCTTGAATGGGTCCGTATCCAAACAGAAGTTGTAACAGTAGAGACCGGAGGGTGCGTAACCGGCCGTCCGCACATACTTTTCTACAAAGTTGTATACCCCTGCAGGCAACATATTCTCTCTGTATTGTCCATCCAACAGGATACCTAAGGCAACCAAAATCAATTTCAAGTTCTGTGGGTTATACACACCAGTCAAATACAAACCAGACAGCGTGCCATCGGGGTTCAACCCCGGACCAATAAATGGTGGGACAAGAGCAGGGTTCGGAAAGTCTCCGTCTGTCGGTGCAGGAGTGATATCTTGTGGCAAGTTCTCGTAGGGCCAATTGGTGTAGTTCGACCATTGGTTCCGCAAGTTGACATCACTTCGTTGGAAATAGAACATCCAACTGATGACCATACCCATGGAGTCCAGGTCGACCTTGTTTTGGCCCGTAATATTGTAGTAGGGTCTCTCGTACACTTGCTTAATCAAGTATTTCTGTTCATTCTTGGCAAACAAGGTAGATTCATCGTCCGAGAGAAAGCAGTAGGTGCAATTCATGTTGATGTCTGCAAACCAATTGGTTCGGGTGTCGACGTACGATGTGGGTCCCAGTGTCTCATCCGGTGGTGTCTGTAAGAAGCGGTAGAACTGCATGTAGTATTGATTGAAGTTGGGAGCCACCACGGGAAAGTTGTTGGCATAGTCCATGACATCACGGATAGTAAACCATTCATTGAGCGGACGGAAGGTAATGTTTATCCACAATTCATTGTATTGGAGTGCCACCAGCGGGAAGGCTTGGGTAGAGAGAAGGCTGAACCAGGAACCTAAGGGAATCCACAATGTCCTCCCCATGATGGAAGGTTGTGCGCCGGCGGGGCTGGTGGTGTAATAGGCATTGGGATAGGTATTCACATTTGTTCCTGCATTGGCTGGGTCATTAAGCTCTGCTATATTGCCAATCATCTCGTTGAAGAGTGCTAGCTTTTGCCCACTAAAGTCTCTCTGTGCAGAAGCCAAGATATACTGTCCAGAATATTGTTGCAATTGTTGGTTGCCACAGTGGATGGACACCTTGCTGATGATTTGCGCTCCCAAATTCTGTATCCATTGAAATTCGTAGGGTGCCCAATCGGAATACACGGATTCGTCGCCATTGACCGTATATGTTTGAGGGGGCAGAATAGGTGACCAAATGTTGGGAAGCGTAATGCAGACGTAGGAGTCCATCAACAAGTCTGCGTACCGTTTCACTTTGAACGTAAAGGTGGATTCGGTGGTCAAGTTCAATTGCGGTGTACCTTCATAGTCCAACCGAAAGTTTTGCTTTCCATAATTGGTGAATTTTTTGTAAGCACATTTGAAAAACGTTTTGGAGGGGTTGCCATTTAATATTGTATTGGCTTGCCCTTGCGATACGAGTTGCATCAATCCTCCAGGCATGTTTGTTTTTTTGTTGTTTCTGTATATTATGGCAACACTATATTTAATTGTTTATTTGTGATAAATGATTAAACAAAAATGATTAATGCTTCTTTCTCTCTTGAATTCGAACGAGAAAATTATGGATATTGTTTCTAAAAATTATAAAAAAAATAATAGTTGTATATAACAAGTAAAGGAGAGAAAACCATGAGTACAACAAGAACAACCGATTATTTAAGCAACATTCAAAACATGGATGAGAACTTCCAGATGTACATTATTTTCACCATCATTTTCATGGTCTTGGCCATCTTCATTTGGTATATGATATATTTGGGGAGGTTGGAAGCGAGTGAATGCAATTACATGAATACACTGTATCCAAGTGTGGACGGCAATATCCGTGCCATTGCTGCCAAAGACCCCGACTGCAGCGGCAACTTGTATGATTACTACATCAAAACGGCTTACAACGCTTGTTCGGGAGGGTCATACAAAAACGATTTCGTTGACGTGTGCAACTTGAAGGCGGTCATCAAGCAGGGCGTGCGTTGTTTGGACTTTGAAGTGTACTCTATTGACAATCAACCAGTTGTCTCAACCAGTACGTCGGCAAGTTATCATGTCAAGGAAACATTCAATTCGGTGAATTTTGCGTCTGTCATGGATATCATTCGCAATTACGCGTTCTCTGGTGGCACATGCCCCAATGCGACCGACCCCTTGCTCATACATTTGCGTTTTAAAAGCAACAATCAAGCCATGTATTCGAAACTAGCAGATATTTTCAAGACGAATGGTGACCTCATGTTGGGTATGAACTACAGTTACGAAATTGCTGGCAAAAATTTGGGCACCGTTCCACTGTTGGACTTGAAGGGCAAGGTGATTTTGATTGTCGACCGCAGCAACACAGCCTTCCTCGAGAACCAGCAATTGTTGGAGTTTGTTAACTTGACGAGCAATTCCATGTTTATGCGTGCCTACGATTACTATGGGGTCAAGAACAACCCTGACATAAACGAGCTGACTGAGTACAACAAACGAGATATGACCATCGTGTTACCGGACGCAGGCGCCAATCCATCGAATCCAAGTGGCATCGTATGCCGTGCCTCTGGTTGCCAAATGGTGGCCATGCGGTACCAATTGGTGGACAGTTTCCTCACCGAAAATGCGTTGTTTTTTGACCGTGCCAGCTATGCATTTGCATTGAAACCCGCAGACTTGCGATACGAACCGGTGACCGTGGCTGCTCCTATTCCCCAAAACCCAGCCTATTCGTATGCCACACGCAATATTGCTACCGACTACTACAACTTCGACTTTTAAGACCGAAAAAAGTATTTGAAACACCGCAATCAGAAAACACAATAAGTGTATAAGTATTTAAAGACAATATATTCATACTTTAATATATATCCAACATCTTGTCATGGGAAACAATGTGAGTGTCGCTCCCCCGGTCAACTATGATTGTCCAACCTGCATGGCAGGACGTAACAAACTGCCCAATATTGCTGGACGATTTCACCTTATCAACGAGACAGAGTGCCGATGCAATGGCTGCAATACAGTGTATCCCAAGACCCTCTTTTACAAGGATGTCTCTGACAAATAAAGCCAAGCAATGCTAGAAGAGCCACTCTAGGAGGTTGATATCATCAATCAAGTATTTTCGTTTGAGGACGTTCACAATGACATGTAAGGACACGTGGCGGCACATTGTTTGGAAGTTGTTCACTTCTTGGAAGATGTCTTTCAGCAGCAGAATTGGTGTCCAATTATCCGAACAGAGTATGGTCTTGCAACAGAAACATGGTAGACCTTTATAGGTACCCAATGCAAGCTTGAAATGAGCGGAACCTAAGCGCATATAGGATTCATAAGATTTGCGATTGATACGTAGCCTCGGAGGAGCGAAGGGATAGTGACTACCAAAGAAAAATTCGTACCATTTGTGCTGATGATTGTGGTACATGGTCAGTGTATACACGTGTTCATGGGTGACCGCGTCAACACGAGAGGTGAATGTCATGGTTTCTGGATTGCACAAATTCAGGTTGACAATGCCAGTCAGTTCCCTTTCCAACCGTCGCGCGAAGCCACTCACAATAGGTTTGTCAAACACTGTAGAGAGAAGCTGGGTAACCATGTTGTTGGGTGTATTCATTCGGACTCTTTTTTTAAAAAGAAATTTGCAATTTGTTTTTAAACTGTTAGTAATTCAAATTCAATAAAATCAAGCAGTTGCTTCGACCTCTTCATCGTTCCCTCTTGGACCCATGGGGCAAAACCCACCAACGCAATCGTTTTTGTTTTGGAAGAACCTGTATGCAAACATACTTGCTAAGACAAGCACAATCAATGCACCAATATACAAGTAAGACGTGGAAGAGGCGTCATCAGTATAACTATGGCCATGACTAAGCACATCCAACGAAAACGTGGGGTCAATGATGTCAATAGAGGATTCCATACTTTTTATACTGGCAGGAGATTTACTAATCTAAAATCAAACTCAAAAGTTGCACCACACCCCGCCCCCCCCCCTTTTTCTTTTTCTTTTCTCTCTTCTGTCAAAAACAATAAGTTTCCATCAAGATGCTAAAGATATCAAACCACACCCTCATGCCTATTTTCACCAGAATATGTTGCCGGAAGTCTTTGTCAATGAACTTGGACATATACTGCATGGCCATGACGGTTGCCACCAACATTCTCTCTACCACCAATTTCAACCAGTAATTAACATGGTGCCACCAGGTCCATGTGTCCACGAAACTACACATGGAAGTGTTGGATTGTTTCATGTAGAAACTGTGGATGTCGAGCAATCCCTCCAACACTCGATGGAAATTGGTTTTTTCGTTTTTTATGCTGACACTTTGCACGATTTTATCGTAACTCAATAACTCAATGTAAAGCACTCGTTTTCCTTTCTCTCTTGGGAAGACATGGGCATGTACTCCGTCCATATACCGCTTCTTGTAGACCATGTGGTGGTCAATAAAGAAGGGTATGTAACAGGAACGAATAATGGACTCCATCACGTCGTTCAGGTCTTTGAACGTGGATTTCACCACTTTCTTATTGCGTTTCAAGTCATGATAACAGACAAAGAGTTTGCCGTTGACACGGTCACACAAATCGGATGGTATGCGGTTTTCTTCCTCCAACTGGGATTGCAACGTCTTGAGCACTTCGAGTGAGCAGTGGCTGCGTAAATGGTTTTTCATGGTGTCGTACAATTTCGGTACAAAGTCTAACGAGTCCATACAATAAAACAGGGCAGCAATGGCCCCGACGCTGCATCCAGAAATTCTCTCGATGCGCACCATGTCTCTCCTTTCCATTTCTTTCAAAAAGGACAACGTTCCCGCCAAATAGCTTCCATTGAAAGCTCCTCCGTTCAAGACCAAATCCAGTCTCTGTGGTGATCGGGCGGTTGGCAGGTTGTCGATAAGTTTTTTGACATATTTGTCTGTCATAGGTTGCATGCTTAATCTATGAGAGGATTGGAAAAAGACACGGATGAACGAAAACGCGGGACTCTCTCCCATCCCATCCCATCC
>Ga0070374_10000342_pt1 | contig 18414 bp, 22 predicted proteins | sample LauGreSuBDMM15SN_2_FD_66374 | JGI IMG/M metagenome (GOLD analysis project Ga0070374, IMG submission 66374) | Freshwater lake microbial communities from Lake Michigan, USA - Su13.BD.MM15.SN (version 4) (version 4) | ecosystem: Environmental > Aquatic > Freshwater > Lake | place: Lake Michigan...
ATGAACCTTCTCAATACCTTTTTCAATAAAACGCCAAAATAACCCCTTACAAAACAAATCCTTATTTTCAAAAAGAGTATAATTTGAATCTTGATATTTAATGACTAACAAATCAATACTTTCAGAAAGAACCATACTTATACTATATACAACAACAGCAAATCCGCACTAATTGAAAATAAGGTATATGTAACTAATGGGACAAAAAATACTTATTTGATAGTTTATAATATTAATCGACAGATTCAGCGAAATAACTTTCGTATAAATCAAACTTATCCATCATGGCGTCCACTCTAGCCCTACTGGGTAATTTAAGTTCGATTCCTTCATCCAAAAGTTCAACTGAGATTTTAAACAAAACAACCAGCACCGTGCTACCGCCATAAGTAAAGTATCGTGGATCTACAAAGGTAGAACTTTTGCGCTGATTAAGTATGCTATCTACGATTTTTTCAGTATCTTCACAAACCTTAATAAGTTTATCGGTGTTAAAACATCTCGGATCAAAAACGGCCTCACCGTAGTTATCCTCTAGCGCGGGGATGAGTAAGGAATTAACCATATCAGCTTTAGCATGAGAAAGACCTATTGATAAATCATCTCCGCCTTTTTCAGCGGCGGTTTCTGCTAAGAAATCACAGACACGAAAAGTAAGATAGGTACTTAAGGACTCGGGTTCATCAGCAAAGTAATCGTGCTCCATAAATTAAAACAGTACAACTTCAACTTACTATATGCAGGTATCTAAACAACGGATACTATTAAATTTTACTAATCTTAAGCCAATTCCTTCGCTCCTCTACAGATAATTTTTCAATAGAGTATCTTAACATAGTTCTCGGCATATTTTTTGAGTTCTCTTTCAAAAACTTTCTTAAAAGAGAAAGATCTCTTTTCCCCATCTCACGAAGCATCCAGCCAGTTGCTTTGTGCATTAAGTCAGCGTTATCCTTTAAAAGAAGTAGGGCGACATTATAGGTAGGCAAGAGTTGCCCCTCTCGCATGAGAGCAAAAGTTGCCACAATAGCTACCCTACGTTCCCATAATGAATTTGAAGTAGCTAATTGAGTAAGTATATCCAGGGCATTATCAACCAAGGTAAGATAATTACCTAAAACAGGAGCGCTACAATCAACGATATCCCAATTATTGACTCTCCCTAGGCCTATTTGCTCAAGATAAAATTCAAACAATAATCTTTTCTCAAGCAAAGTAGCCGCCGCTTGGTATTTTAGGGTTAAAATAATCGCAGCACAGAGACGAACTTCGTGTAAAGAATCATCAAATAGTACTCCCAAAGTAGCAAGAGGTACAGAGGTATAACGACCACTTACCTCCCTCACCTCTGGGACTGTGACCCCTAGAAAAATATCTCCTTCACCATACTCACCGGGGTTAGATTTAAAAAAGCGAGAGTTGTTAATCGCTCTAACTGGGTCAGCAAAAGACTTTAACTCTGAGATAATTTTTTCACATTCCGACATACTTTTATAGTCCAAGGTAAACGGCATTTTTAAAGTAGAGCGAGAGATATACAAACAATCTATAGGATGAAAGTGATACATTGAAGCTAAGGAACAATAAATAATATAAAAAGATACAAATAGGAGCAAAATGACAGCATGGTGGAAATCCTCTTGTGATTGTGGTTCAAAGCGATTTGAATCAGGGAAAACAATGTTAACAGTAAATGGCTCAAAGATTAACGCGGAATCATTGGTAGATTCAGGTAAAGGAGTTAAGGTTGAGTCGGTAAATGACCTATTAACAGTATATTGCAGCGAATGCGGTAAAACACAAAATCGCTACTAGCTGATCAAAGATGATCTATTTACTCAATTAACAGAACATAAAAATGTAAGTACTCTTAAATGCCATATGAGGTAAATTATACACGGTAGTAAGAGTGAATCCCGTAAAGTTCTCCCCAATTAGCCTAATTCGAGGGATAAAAAAGGGTAAGGCAAGAAAAGTAATTGAATTTTTTCTCTTAACCTTAATTGGTACATTGACTGGTGTATCTTTATTTGGTCAAGCAAAGGCTGAGATAGGTCCACTACAAACAATAATCTCATTACAACCTACAATCTCAGGTGGAACCACGATAGATCTTGGTCCTTTAGGTGAGATAGCATTCGCATCACACTCAGGTCTAGCGAAAGTAAAGATCGAAGTTAAATCTATGACACCTTCATCAGCAACCGAATTGGTTGGATCTAATAGTAAAATCGATCAGTTGGCCAGTTCGGTACCAAATGATTTTCGATCTGGTTTCATAGCCGTAGCAGTAAAATCAAGTTTAGCAGCAGCTACTTTCTCTTTTCTACTAGTTATGCTAACCTATAGACGTTTAAAAGTATCCCTCACTTCGTCAATTCTATCACTTAGTATTAGTGCCGCGGTTGCTGCTTCCGCATTTTTAACCTATGAGCCCCGGGCAATCCAACAGCCAGTTTATAGGGGGCTAGTTCAAGCCGCCCCCTCTCTAATCGGCTCAGCTAAAGATATTGCAAATAACTTCGAAAGATACAGGGATCAGATGAGTGGTTTGCTAAGTAATGTAACAACTCTTTATGCCGCTGGGGAGAACATAGAAAATTATGCAGTACCTGATAACTCAATTTCCGTGCTTCACATATCTGATTTACATCTAAACCCTCAAGGATGGGATATGGTTAAACAATTAACCGAGAATTTCAAGGTTTCGCTTATTGTTGACACTGGTGATATAAGCGACCACGGAACGGTAGCAGAAGACCCTTTTCTAAACGAGATAGGTAATTTAAAGATTCCTTATATTTACGTTAGAGGCAATCATGACTCGAAGCACACTGAGGAAGTTATAAGAAGTTTTCCGAATGCTTATGTTCTAGACTCTTCATCAATTTCAGTCAAGGGATTAGTATTTGCTGGTGTTGGTGACCCACGTTTTACTCCCGATAAAAGAGAAAATACTAAAGTAAGCGACCCCGATGTCTCATTAACAGCCCGTTCCTTTGCAAGATACCTGCGAGGAGCGCAAACAGGAATGCCGATAAATCCCGACGTAATCTTAGTACATGATCCCGCTATGTCTGAAGAGTTAGATAGTTTATCCCCGTTAATTTTAGCTGGGCATATACATTTTAGATCAAGTAAAATTCTAGAGAGAGGATCGCAGTTAATGACGCAGGGATCTACCGGGGGTAGTGGCTTGCGAATGCTAACTGATGGGAAATCGGATCCTTTGCAAGCTTCAATACTATATTTTGATCCTAAAACAAAAAAACTACTCGCATGGAATGATATTACTATGAGCGGGGTGGGTTATGCGGATGTAAAAATCTCTAGACATATACCTAAGGTCAGTCCAGACCTAAAGTGATAGAAAAAAATCTTTACAAACGGAAAGTAATGCTTGTTTAATGAATTAAGAAAAAGGACTGTACGTATTACACAATGGAGGTTAATATGGGTTCAGATATTCCCGTTGAATTTACAATAGATGGGATTGAGTATACAAAATCTGTTACAAAAGAAGATATGTACCGCTGGAAAGATCAAAATGGTAACACTGGTTATATTTCAAAAGATGAAGTAGAAAAACATTTTTAAAACATAAACAATAAAAAACAAAGCTCGTTATAGTAGTGATAATACACTAGTATAACGAGCTTTTTGTAGTTTAATTAACCTTATAAATTAAGGTAGAGAGTTTACAAGTACTGGGTGATATACGGGGTTACCGAGTTTATCCTTAGTACTAATTTGTTCTTTAGTTAACTCATTAGGCATCTTACGAAGTGATAATCCAATTAAACGAGAGGAAGCACGGAAGATCCACGTTCTAAAAGATGATACTTTGGTATAAACCGTAGGAGTAGCCTCCCCGCAGTTTTCCACAATAGAAAAACTGGTAATACCAATTAGTAAACCTTTTCCGTCAACCAATGGGCCACCCGAATCACCGAAACAGGTGTTATGGACTGAGCCATCATCGTTTACACGATAAGCGGCTAACATTCGGTTCATTGGATCATCAATCATATAACCCATCTCCTCTGTTGCGTCATCAACCGAGGTAGTGAGCAACTCATTTGAACCAGAAAAAGAAAATGTCTCCTCAGCCCCCCAACCATAGACACGCCAGTTAGGAGTAATTTTAGAAGTTGTATTTGCCATTTTAGCTGGGGTTATCCCGATAACAGGGGATTCCAAGAGAAGTAGCGCTATATCTGAATCAAATTGAGATCCTCCGGGAGGAACAATCCCTTCGACACTTTCGATGACCTCACCTGTAGTGGGGTTTATAATGTCATAGCTTTGTTGAGTTTCATAACTTTCATTGTAGATTGCGCCAATGACATTAATGAGTTGACCATCAAAAGCCTTCTGTGATGACTGACCTATATTAACCTTCCAAGTTTCCGCATCATCAGCCCACATTACACAATGCGCCGCAGTTAGAACGAGTCTTGGTGCAATTAGAGTTCCAGAACAGAAACTTGTCAAGCCAACATCTTCAGACCAGTTCATAACCGATGCCGTCCATTTGGCCTCATCTGAACGAACCGGCCTGTCAGCGCCCACTACAGCTTGCGCCATAGGGACTAATCCGAAAAGAACAATTACAGTTAAAGCGGATGTGATACGAATTCTTTTAATCATATTTTACCATAATTTCCGAGCAAAATTAAATGCTCCGTAGTGAATTAAGCTATAATAACCAAAATTGTCTTACTAATTAAAACAATTTGTTTTGTATATTTATAGATATTACCTTAGATGCAGTCTATTTGGAGGCAATATGATGCGCCTTAGGGTATGGGGAGACGAGAGTAGTTTGCGAACATTACAACATGTGTAAGAATAGGAGTAAAAGGTATTAGCTAGTGAAGTAATAGGCAACTAAACAAAAAATGAATAATTTCTGATAAATGACTTAGCATAAACTTCTATTCATAAATTTACGATAATCGACAAGATGCACGCAATACAACATCCGCCAGTTAAAGTTATATAATTAACCCTGAGTACAATCTACAACCAAACCATTTAAAATCTTTACATTGATTCTATTAAGCATGTAATCTGAAGTGCCAACAAACTCCTCCCCTTCTTTAGAAACAACTCTAAAGACCAAAGAGTTTTGTTCAGCAATCACTTGTACTTGACTTTCGGTAGATTTATCAGTGAGTAAATTGGCACAGATAGACTTAACTAATTCAATGGAGTTTTCATCCCCTAAAGGAGTATCTGCGTAACCGTAACTCTCATAGAGATCTAGCTTTATAACTGTTTTACCCGCTTTAAGTGAAGGTGCAAGATTAGAGTAGATGGTAATGACAGTAGAAGCGCTCCTCAATCTACTTTTAGGGGCAGTAAACTGGACCTGAACTTTAGGATTAGAAGAGAAAAGTTGATTTAACCATATATCTTGGTTCATGAGTTTCTCGGTACAGCCCATTTTAGTAGAAAATAATGTCTGGGCTTTAAGGTAGCCTTTGACTATGCTGTATTTGCCACCTAAAGAGTTACAGCCAGCAGAAAGAGAGAGTGTTTTTTCCTCAAAACGTAGAGAGATAGGAGTTTTAGAAGCAAGTTGATAGCGTTTGCCGTTAACAGTTATTGATGTTGAGCGAAAAGTTAACGATTGTAAATCGGAAAGTTTTGGGGTTTTCGGAGTAGAGTAAATTGGTTTAGGTGAAGCAAATGCGGAATAAGGTATTGTGCTAAGTGTTATCACAAATAGAGCAAAAGTAATTTTAGCGATAGAGGTTACACCTTTCATACTTTGTATTGTTCGTAAAAAAGTATATTAAGTCGCGAATGTCTATGCAGAAGATTCAAAAGAGAAATTTTGTTAGCTTACCCTCTAATTATTTTTAAATAGCAAAACTTGAATTTGAGTAACAGCAACATACAGTAGATAAATACCATGAGTGAAAAATGTAAACAATGTAGCAATGATGCAACATGGGAGATAGAGGTACTACACCCGGGACCTGTCGATACAAGATGGGGGACTTACTATGCCTGTGATAACTGTAAAGATTATGTGGGAAGAAATCGTAGCCAACAGGCAACCTACAAAAATATTTAAATCCCATAGCTTTTTGTTTTAGTAAGTCGCTGTTATACGGCGTACCGTTAATTTACAACGAACCCTTTTGCTAATTATCAACAAGTAGATCAAGGATTTGTATTAAAGTGCTACTTTTAAGCATCTGTTGGAAAAATTTAAAAATAAAGATTATTTGAGTACCTATATGAGTGTTATCTTAGCGCGAAGTGTAATAGGTAATGGCGAATCGTATGTCCGAGAGGCCAACAATGGAGAAAAAATATGTTAGTAAAACCAGTAATTAAAGTTATTATACCGCTTATTGCAACAACACTACTTGCCCCGATTTTTGCCTCAAACGCAAACGCTTTACAGCCAAAACCAAAATCAACTATCTCAGCAGAAAAGGCTGCAACGAATTTAGCCAATGGTTTAAATAGGATCGTTAAGGATAATTCCACATCAGCTGATTTAACAGCTGTGGCCGTAGGATTAACTAATCAATTACCAGATATAGCTGTTACCACTGTGCCTTTTTACGGCAACTTGGTTTTCTTTGATGTTGTAGCCCCTGACGGATTTAGATGCGTAGCTTCAAAATTAAATAAAGCCAGAATAGTGTACGAGGTTATAAATTCTGATTGCAAAAACTACTCAAATATAATAGGCCCTAACTTCGACAAATCCTTATTAATGGTTTTAAAGACTAAACTTATGGTAGGATTTGTAGCGTACAATCCAGTCCCCGCTCTCATAAACAAGCGTAAAGTTACCCCAGAACTTATACAGAAATACGGTACCACGCTTAAAGATAAATTAAAGATACAAGCCCATGTAGTTCAAAATACCCCAAATGGCATTTCAGTGACTTTAGTTGACAGAGTTAGCGTAGTTGCAAAGTTGGAAGTAGATAGTAAGGGGAATTACAAGGTTAGTTAACAAAATTAGTTAAGTAATTGAGATCTATTCTCCAGCAAATAGCCCCGCTAAGGTGGGGCTATTTGCTTTACTACACTATATAAGTGGTTTTTGTGTAATTTATGAAAAAGTAATCTTAACAAAGTGTAGCTAGTTAGATAAAAAAGAACAAGTGATAAGTAGGATTACTAATTGAAGTATGTATAGAAAAGCGGTAATAGCGAATTCCTATGTATATACTAGAGGCTCTTAAATAGCTAGAAAAAGTTAACGACTATCCCAAAAATCAACAATGTTTTTAGCAGCGTTAGGATAAAAACCTAAGAGCTTATTAACCTTTATAGTATCGGGTAAAAGAGTATTACCTAGAAGCAAAATAACGCTAGCGATATCACGGGCAGTATTGACCAATAAAGTTCTATACTCAGTTGGAATAATACCGTCAAAACTATCGTTTGGAGAAAGATTAAGCAAAGGAATCTCGTTAGCGATAACGATCAATGAAGGCGTTCCCGGATAACCAATAACTAGTTTAGCTACCTCTAAGTCAGATTTTAACTCTTGGTTTGTTGATAGATTAAACCCTTCCCAAAGAGATCTATCTTCCCTTGGATGAGTACGTACTAAATATGGTTGATTATTTTCTTTAAAATAAGTTGCAATACTTTTAAGGTTAAATTGAGGGTCTCTTATATTAGCATCAGAGGTAGAAAGCAGTAAAACTGTATCTTTGATTGTACTTGTTGAATCAATCATTTGCGGAGAACCTGTTATTATTACGTCAGAGCTTTCAATCGATAAGTTCTTACATAAAATTACTTTATTAGTAGGGGTCATAACGGAAAATTTTTTAATGGGTAAGTCGTTAGGTAAATCAAGGAAGGAGCCATACGCCAACTCGCTAAGGTAGATGGGTATATTTTTCGAATGAGCATATCTTAAAACAGCCTCACTCCATGCTGTAAACCCGCCCCCTGCTAAAACTACCTTATCGCAACTGTCGATAATAGAGAGCGAAGAGGAAACATTAACCCATGGCTTACCCTGAAGTTTTTCAGGATAGGGGGTTAAGTGAGTAAAGGTGGTGGTTCTTTTCTCCATTTCAGCGTATAAGGAAGATAGGTGGTAAGCGCCTCTAGGTTCGGATGTAATAATTACAATACTCAAGAGAAAACTCTCCTACTAAGCAAACAAACGATTAGTAATTTTTATTCCCACAACTTTCAGAGCAGTAGATATCATAAGGGTACCGTAGCCAATACTGCTCATCTTTACCGATAGCTTTATCACACTCTAAACACTTACGCTCTGTTAAATCATTAAAAAACTTAGACAATTTACTCATACTTATACAGTACCATTTAATTAAGAGATTTCAACATTACGGTATATATGCACGGTACTTAATAAGAAATTTTAAACAGGATGCTCATATTTTATGGCGTAATTATATAGTTTATCTTACTGCTCAAAGATTGCAAAAGCAATTAAGATACCCATTAAGAGCACAATAACTCCTAAAAATTTCCCGACGCGAGGCAAAGAAAGAGAAAGGTTGGAACGCGTCCCTGGAGCTTGCTGGTAAAAAGTTTTGGTTTGGGGCAAAAAGGCAACAACAATAGTTAGTACAGCAAGCCCTAAAGTAATAAAACCACTAAATTGTAAAATCCGGAGTACTGAGCCAATAATTACTAGAGCCCAAGCGGCATTATTTCCAATCCAGAGCCCGTAGGCCAATAAAGCAGCTAATGCAGCAATTACGCCAATAAAGGGAACAAAATTACTGCTATAAAAGAGTAAAAGAAGCAAAAGTGAGTTTAAACCTGTGCTGGCTGTGAGAAGAACCGCTGTTAGAGGTCTTGGTCTACCAGAGACCTCTCCGAAGAATTTATCCATACTTAAAATGTGCAAGAAATAGGAGAATAGCAAGCAATTAACTCCACCTGGGGTAATTTAAATAAAGTGCTCCAGAACCGCTTATCGTCACCATTAGAGTAATGGGAAAGTATCAAGCTTTGCAAAGTAAGCTCGTAGAACTCTCTATTATTCCAGAGAGTGAGTTAGAAGAGGAAACGCTTTTAAATACCTTAACGAAGGCCTTTGAGTTAAACCAGGGCTTAATGCCTTTATTAATTTCGGATCTATCCGAAGATATCTGGGCCGCTGGCTGGTTAATTGAGTGCGAGTATGAGCTTTGGGCTAGAGTGCTTCAATTTCGCGAGTTCGGACATTGCTCCCCTTGGGGTTTAGCTTCCTCAAAAATTCTAGAGGATAAAATCGCTATCTTGGATACCGCCGCCGAGATAAGCAAAAGCTGGGGAATTTGGGGTGAAGAGGGTGCTGAAAGAATCGAAATGAAAAAGTGGGAAAATATCTTCCTAATGGATGCCCCCTGGGGATTACGTGACATTACTCAACCGATCTGTGGGGAACTAGGAGAAATGGTGCAAAGTGAGCATGGATGGCCTAAAATCCAAAAATGCGAACTTTTCGCCAAACATAAAGAAGAACATAAATACCATTAGCAATCCTTAAATACTTTCATTAATAAACTTATAGATTCCAATATTCTGTATGTCAGCATAATGCTTCCTAACACAGTTGTAGATAGATAAATTTTATTAAGCTCTCGTAGCTCATTTGGATAGAGCGGTCGCGTCCTAAGCGGTAGGTAGCAGGTTCGACTCCTGCCGAGAGCACAAGTTAGTATAAAATAACAAAACCCCCTAGCTCTTACTAGGGGGTTTTGTTTCTCCTACCGGCCAAAATTTGGTCCGATGGAGATGAGTGACGAGTTAACGTCATTCAATAAAAGATAGATTACTCTACCAAATATAATTGTACGGGTTATTAAAAAGGAACAAGTAGGTACTGGCGGCAATAATATGGAGTTGTAATACGTCCAGAAACGATTACTTATCGAAAGCAAGGATCACATTTAATTTCCATCAAGTGATTTTGTTATTATTGTTTGCCATGTAGTAACTAGTTCCTGTAGAGTAAGGGTATTGCCCTAGAGTGCTTAAAAAAGAAAAAACTGTATAGTATAGCTATGGACCAGCAAAAAGTCGAGTATAGCGGGATAGCCCGCAGAGCGCTAGCTGCATTAATTCAAATAAGCATTGTAACATTTTTACTAAGCGTATTTTTTGCTGCAATTATCCCATATCTGGAACCACGCCTAGTAAATCTCACAGATGAAAAGGCAGAACAGTTAGCAGTACTAGCGTTATACTCAACAGCTATATTATTTTATCTACTTTTAATTGTAAGAGCACAAAGCAAAAGCGGTGCTTGGTTAGATATGAAGATCATGCATATCAAACTCGTAGACGAGAATACCCTTAAGCCCCTTAGTTACAAAAAAGCAGTTTTAAGGGCGTTGGCGGCATCACTTAACTCCGCCACCTTGGGATTTGGTTACCTTTTACCATTTTTCACAGATAAAAAGCAGACATTAGCTGATAAGCTTTGTAAAACAGTGGTAATTAAAACCGGTACTAGAAAAAAATAACCCTAGTCAATAGACTAGGGTTATTTTAATAGGCTTAAGCCCAGAGTATACCGAAAACGGTACAAGCTACAACAGTGGCAATAGCGATGTAAGGTGCACCCCAGTCCATGTTGTCGTTCATCCAGTCCGTGATACTTCCGAAGAAGTCTCCGATACCGTCAAAAAGGTTTCCAAAGAAGTAACCGATTGATTCTAGCATAGAATTTTACTGCCTTTCGTTTGGTTGATGTAATACTGTATACAGTTAGCGCGAAGGGGGCAATTTCAGGGATAATGTGGAGCGGATGACGAGAATCGAACTCGCGTCTGAAGCTTGGGAAGCTGCCATGTTACCATTACACAACATCCGCATACAACTATAGTATATGTTTTGTCTACTATAGCACATAGAAAAATAAACTCTGCCCCTGTAGGTAGGAAATTATCAAAGCGTTAGGTGTGGTATTTTACAAAATCTATCCTGAAAGTAAAATTTTCATATGATAGATTCAATGATTCTGTCACAATAATTAGCATGATAACTAGCAATGAAAATATAGAAGAGAAAAATACTGTGGAAAATGTAGTAATGAAAGAAAACATTTTGAAAGATTCCTCATCTACTATTGATGAACAGAGCCATACAATTAAGCAAAAATATAGTGAAATCGATAATGAGTATAACAAAGACCGCTACCTTGGCAACAAGATGACCAAAGGTACCTCTATTAACAATACATCTTATAGATCTGCACAGCAAAGCCATTACGAAAAAGGCTTCCCTACTAACAATAAAGATATTGATGGCGGTATGTATAAGTACCGCGATAGTCAGTGGGTTGCAATACTTGAAAACACAGGGGGACCTCGAGGAAGGGCTATCTCTAAGTTAGGAGAGTACTTAAAAAACAAAAAAGTTGCCAATGACACCCTCGGGGCTATAACTCTGGCAGATGACCTTCTGTGTGGATGGAAAGATGCAGAATTAGAACACATTACCATGCTTTTAAATGATGGATGGGATAAAAGTTTAGGCGAACTCCTGCGCTGCGCTGTTATTTTGTAAAAATTAATATAATAAATACTCCTAGGCGAAATAGCTTGGGAGTATTTTTTTAGTTCAATACTGTATCTATACAATGGTAGATAATTTAGTAACTGCCACAATAGTAAAAGCTATATAGCAAGACCTACGAAAGGAAATCATGTATAGAAATATCATGGAAGATATGATTCTTTCCACGACGAGAAATGAAATAGCGATGCATGCTTTCCTAGCCAATTTTGGCAAGGAGGGGCATGAAAAGCTATCAAGAAATAAAAACCTGCCAAGTTGCATTTGGGTTAAACTTGTTCCTAAGTCAAAAATTGATGTAGCGACAAACCTTTATAGCCGTAATCTATCTCCAGAACAACTAGAAATAGCTGTGAAGGATAAAAGGGTATACGCCCGCCGCGCTTTAGTGCTCAACGGTTTACGTGGGGCTAGTGAAGAGTTTGTTGAAAAGATTATGAGCGAGCCTTGGCTAAACCCCGATCTCATCAAATCCTGGTTACATTACGGAACAGCTTTAACAGGTAAACACCGGAGGGAGTTAAGTCAAAGAGTGGGCGGAACAGCCCAAGTCAGACAACTTTCATTTAGTGATGCCTACCCTGATATCAATGAGGTGGTTACTATATTACAAAATAACCGATATTCATTGAATATGTGGGATCTTGCTCCAGTTTTCGATACCAGAGCAGATCTAATGCATCATATTGAGGAGCTTAAAAGCTCAGAGTATCGATCTGCATTCGCCTCCTCATGGAACCTAAGTAATTTAGAACACCAATGGAAAATCTTTGGTCAAAACGGTATTGAAGGTAATATAAACGCCTGGACAAACCTATTAAGAAACCCTTATACATCTACAGAGGTAGTTGAGAAAATCAACTCCCAGAATAAGAAGAAATGGCATAAGGATTTTGAATCACTATCAAAGATTTGGAAAGATGCACCAGGTAAGCCTTTAACTCTACCGGTAAGCGAACTTACTGATAGCCTAGATAGGCAAAGAGCAGAGTATTTTCATAAATATAAGTTCTCAAGAGGTACTCTTCCCTGGGAAGAGGCTGCAAAAGAGGCTAATAAGGTGAAACCCCTTCTAGAAGAGATGTTGGTCAACAATCAACAATCTACTTTCTTTAGGTACTCAACTGATTGGGAGCATGTAAACCAAGAACTTGACAAAATCTTGCTTCAAGAATCCAGCTGGCAAGCCTTCTGGTCCTTGTTAGAAAAATGGCAGGGAACTGTTAAAGATCTTGCGGAAACATCCGCTAAACTTTAAGATATATTAGAAGCGGGGTTGTTAACAACCCCGCTTCTTTCTATTTATTACTATTGCATTAACGAATTGTTAAAACTACCATTTTGTTTGGTTTTTTAAAATTCGGGGGCAAGTGATAACTACCTCCATCAATCGGAAGCGATATAAGCTGAGAACGATAAACCGATACTTTCAATCTAGCCATAGCTCGATATATCCAACTTCGGTATTTTGCAACTTTTGTATAAACAGCAGGGGTTATCTCTTCGCAACTTTCAGCCATAGAAAAACTTGTTATTCCAATTACTACCCCTTTTCCATCAACAAGCGGTCCCCCAGAGTCCCCATAACAGATAGTTTGGATTGAGCCAAAATTGTTTAACTGGTAGGCACCGAGCATATTATTCATAGGGTCTTCAAGTAACTCAACCATTTCAGCGGTCGCGTCTTTTACTGAAGTTGTATTAAGAGTATTAGATGGGGAAGATAACAAGGTAGAGGAATCGGAAGAGGTTAAGCCCCAACCATAAACTCGCCAGTTGGGTAGAATTTTAGTGCTATTGCCGGCCAGCTTTGGGTATTTAATGTCAGATACAGCCTCTTCTAGGTATAAAAGCGCTATATCATCATCATACTCAGAATCACCAGGTGGGACATAACCAACAACACTTTCCAAGACTTCATTTGTTTCTAGATCAACCAAATCATAGCTCTGTTGCTCGTCATACTTAAAATGATATATGAATCCTGTAATGTTAATAGGTTTTGCGTCCATTAGTTTCAAAGAGTGAGTTGGAAAATTTATTCTAAGCCATCTTTCCTCAGAGACATCAGATACGCAATGTGCAGCAGTAAGCACTATCCGAGGCGCTACTAAAGTACCGGAGCAAATCCCGTACCATCCCTCGTAATTCTCCCACTGTTCAATAAGACCTACATACTGAGCTTCACCGGGTATTACTTCCCTGTCAGCCTCAATGATAGCGAACGCTTGCGGTAAATGAAGCGTCAGGAACGCAAAAATAAGCGTAATAGTACTAATAAATTTTAAAAAAAAGTGGTTTGAGTTTTTAATGATGGTTATTTTCATCATTTCTTCACTTTAAGAAGTTTTCGATCCTTCTGACTCATCTTCAAATGATCAAAATCAAGTTTATGAGCACAAACCCAGGGCTGCCAACCGCGATCCTCGAAAAGAACTAGTGCTGCTAAAGAGGAAATTCTGGCGTCGTAGGCCTCTTCTTTATCTACCCCTAACCTTTGCATCGTTCCACCGTCGTTGAGTTGAAATAACCCTCTATCAACAGTTCCGTTACCGTTAGAACCATTATGTGCGGAGGGGTCTAGTCTAGACTCACACCAAGCAACCCTGATTGCATGCTTGAAGTAATTCTCACCAAAAGTTTCAGCAATAACTAAGACAGCATCTGCTTGTTTGCGGTTCAGTCCCCCGTAAATCGCCTTTCCACCTGGATAGGTGTCGGATAACTGAATAATACTGGAGGCTTTTTGCGCAAAGATTTGACGAAGCTCCTCAATATCGTTCAATTTCTCATAACTTCCCCTACTCGCAGTAATTTCCTCTGTCATCGCATAGGCAGAGCTCCAAAGCGGTGAGGGGGTAAAAAATAACGCCATATAGATAACGAGAGATTTCAATAAAATCCGGGCTCGGCGCTCAGATATAGATAACCCTCTCCATTGCTCAGGTGCACAATTAGAGCAGTTTTTACTCATTCAAAAGCCTCCTATTCGGGGATTACGTACATATAGTGACTTGGGGAAGGATAAAATCACCTAAAATATCCTGAAAAAGCAAGGTTATACTGTGATCAAGATAACTAAAAACTGGGCCAAAGGGGCCTTTCTAGTCCAAAATGGGGATAAACAAAAACAGGCCCTCGTGTTAACGAAGAGCCTGTTTCTATATTAAAACAATCTACTTAGATCGGTTTGGCTTTTTTTTATCTGTACGAGCAATAAAGATCGAACGGGCAACAACTAAGCCAACTAGTAGCGATACTGAGATGATCCATCCCATGGTTTGGTTATTCATAGATTCCTCTTTCGATTATAATAAGGTGCATGATATATAACACTATTAGCGCTGCCTCTGAGAGGAATAGAGTTTGTTTAAGTGTATATACTAACAAAAATGCAGATTAGGGATATAAGGTAAAAGATATAGATAGATATTGCTTGTACTACCCTTACCAATTACTTTGTAGTTCCCAGTATACTCTAACTTAGCAGAATCAGCGCTGCTGAGAAGTTGACACTTTTCCGCTAAAGGAGACTTAATAGTAACACTTTTATAATTATCTACAGAGGGCACATCTGTTGGAGTGGGTAAGGCAAAAAACCTCTTAGGGGTATAATTTTTCGCCATATCTGCATTATACATTTCACCCAATCTATTGATCGTTTTCAATCTAAGGGCTAACTGCTCATTGTTAACATCAGTATCAAGATAGTAATTAGTGTAATCGGGTATCTTGATTACAAAAGACTTACCAGCATATCTACCCTCTATCGCGAAAATGGTACGATCGGACGTAGGTGTATAACTACCGAAATCCGGAGAGCTATTATATAGGTTTAAATAAAATCTTAACTCCTTTGTAAGAGAAATTTTTGTAATGGGGTTAACATCATAACTTTGAATCGGTTGGTACAACGGGGTAACAGTATCAACATATCTACTTTGGTAGTGGTTGCTACTATATGAAAAACTCTGCACAAGGTGATTGTACAGTTCGCTCTTTGGCGTCTTATCGTTATATATGTAAGTAATCAAGTAATCACCTTTAATCTTTCCAAATCTCACATCAGGGGTGGTTTTAGCAAAGGAAGACTGTAATTGTAATGTGGTTATTAGTAAAATAACAATAAAACTAAAAATCCTCTTCATTTAACTAATTGTGTAATCGTTCGATAAGATGTCTACTCTTTATATAGAAAATGCATTTAAAATTGCAATCAAATGTCAGGAAGTGTTATATAACTATTTTTATTAAAACATAAATTAGTGGGTGTTGAGTCGAAGAGGTTTAAAATTAAAGTTGAGAAAAATCACGCAGATCAGTTCGAGGGTTAAAATCAAGCTCGTCGTGGACTTTTCTAATCAACTTCTCAGATTTAAAGGACAACTCCTCAGGAACAACAATAATCAAAGTGACATACATATCCCCTAGAGATTTAGGAGTTTTGACTCCCCTGCCTTTAAGGCGCAGAGTGCTACCGGTTTGAGTGCCTGACTTAATCTTAATTTTAACGCTTTCACCATAAACGGTGTAAATTTCCAAATTGCAACCGATAGTTGCTTCGGTAAAGGAAATAGGTATCTGTACGGATATATCTAGTTCATCTCGCTTAAACAAGGGATGAGGCTCAATGTAGATAGTAACATATACTTCACTCGCCGCCCCATTGATAATTTGCTCAAAACGCAGCAAAGAGCCATCTGAGACCCCCGCAGGTATAGAGAGGTTAATCTTACCCTTACCGTACTCGCGAGGGATCGAGAGCACCTTCTGAGCCCCGTAGATGGCCTCTTTAAAAGATAGTAACAAAGATGTAGTGAACTCTTTTTTCGATGGTTGGGATCCTTTGTAGAAGGAGTTAAAAAAGTCATCAAAACTACTATCTGTTTTAGTATTTTGGTTTGATCTATAGTTTGAAGAGGATAAACCGGAGTCATACTCCGCTTTTTTGACAGGGTTCGAAAGAACCTCATAAGCCATAGCTACTTCTTTAAACCGCTCCTCAGAGACTTTATCGCCTTTTTGATTATCAGGGTGTAGGCTTTTGGCTAAAGTTCGATAACTTTTCTTAATTTCTTCAGGGGTTGCTTTATTGGTTACCCCTAAAATTTCATAATATGATTTATTGGTTTTGCTCATCGCTACCAACCGTGACCTTGGCGTGGCGAAGTACCTTACCGTGATAGAGATAACCAACAGTAATTACATCCTGTACTAGACCGGGGGTATCACTAGGAACCACGTCAATCGCTTCATGGATGCTTGGATCAAACCCATCGCCAGGGTTACCAAATGTAATAACTCCTAAATCTTGCAGTAGCTTACGAAAGTTATCGGCAACGGATTTGAAGCCACCTGTAAGTTCATTATGTTTTTCAGCAAGCGAGAAATCATCTAGCAGCGGGATAAAGGTTTGAAGCACAGTAAATGAAACTATGAGTGAGTTCTCCTCAAGATGCTTCTGGGATCTTTTCTTAAAGTTAGCAAATTCTGCTTGAAGCCTTAAGAAAGAATCATCAGAAGCATCTATCGAAGTTTCAATATTATCGTTGATCAAGCCTTGCTCTCTTCCACAATCTCAGCATCTTCAACAGAGCCATCATTGTCAGGGGAAGCGCTGGCGCTTTGTGAAGATTTACTGTAGATTTCGCTACCTAACTCCTGAGCCAGTTTACTTAAAGTATCGATTTTATCCTTCATTGAGTCAAAATCACCAGTTTTGACAGTGTTCTCTAACTCGCTAAGAGCAGATTTAACAGAATCAGCCAGTGGTGAAAGGTTATGCTCAGCAATTAACGCTTCGTTATCTGATAATGTTTTGCTGGTTTGGTAGATTAGCGAATCAGCGGTGTTTTGAATCTCAGATTCAGACTTGCGCTTAGAATCTTCCGCTGCGTGAGCCTCGGCATCGCGAATCATTTTATCGATTTCATCTTTGCTAAGTGCTGAACCGCCCGAGATAGTCATTTTTTGTTCTTTGCCAGTTCCTAAATCTTTAGCTGAGACATTTACGATACCGTTAGCATCAATATCAAACGAGACCTCAATCTGAGGAACTCCTCTAGGTGCTGCTGGGATACCGGTTAGATCGAACATTCCTAATCGTTTATTATACTGAGCTATCTCTCTTTCTCCTTGAAAAACAGCAATCTGAACAGCTGGTTGGTTATCATCAGCAGTTGAGAAAACCTCGGAGCGTTTCGTAGGGATCGTAGTGTTACGCTCAATCAACTTAGTGAAAATTCCACCTTTAGTTTCGATACCTAAAGATAGAGGTGTAACATCGAGTAATAGCACATCCTTAACTTCTCCCTTAAGAACGCCAGCTTGTAGGCAAGCTCCGACGGCAACAACCTCATCAGGATTAACACCCTTATTTGGTTCTTTTCCGCCAGTGAGGGACTTTACCAATTCCACCACAGCGGGCATACGTGTAGACCCACCAACTAGTACCACATGGTCAATTTTATTTAAAGCAATTCCAGAGTCTTTCAAAACTGCAGCAAAGGGAGTTTTACAGCGCTCAAGTAGAGAAGTTGTAAGTACCTCAAACTGTGACCTAGTGATAGTTTCATCTAGGAATAGCGGATTTTTCTCTGAGTCGACGGTTACATAGGGAAGATTAATCGAAGTCTGAGCTGACGAAGATAATTCAATCTTAGCCTTTTCAGCCGCTTCTCTAATTCTTTGCATTGCCATCTTGTCCTTAGTTAAATCAACACCATGCTTAGCTTTAAAAGTGTTTACTAAGTGTTCGACCAAAGCTTGATCCCAGTCATCTCCTCCGAGATTATTGTCTCCGTTAGTAGCCTTAACCTCAACCACGCCATCACCAATTTCCAAAAGTGAGACGTCAAAGGTACCGCCACCAAGGTCGAAAAC
>Ga0070374_10000345_pt1 | contig 18393 bp, 19 predicted proteins | sample LauGreSuBDMM15SN_2_FD_66374 | JGI IMG/M metagenome (GOLD analysis project Ga0070374, IMG submission 66374) | Freshwater lake microbial communities from Lake Michigan, USA - Su13.BD.MM15.SN (version 4) (version 4) | ecosystem: Environmental > Aquatic > Freshwater > Lake | place: Lake Michigan...
AGCGCACAGAGGGAGGTCGAGAGGAAGAGTGATAAAGCCCAGCAGGTTCGAGTGTCGGGAGATTGGCGACCATTAGTTGCCGGGCAGGACTAAAAACGGACCACGGGGCGAGACGAACCGCGCCTGCCCATGGCAGGCGCAGTTCATCTCGTAGAGTCGGCGTCAGAGGGCCGGGACATCAACCCAGCGGCGCTCGGCCGAGGATTGGAGAGCGAGCTCGGCGAGTTGCACACCCTTCGCGCCTTCCTGAAGAGTCCACGGGAAGGCATCGCCCTTGACGACGTGGCGGAGGAAGAGCTCCCACTGCACCTTGAAGGCGTTATCGTAGACACCTTGGTCTGGCACGCGGACCCAGCCGTCTTTGTATTTAATGGGGCTATCAATATCGGGATTCCATACGCAGCGCGGGGTCGCGGCGAGAGCCTGGGCTTTGCAATCACGGAGTCCGGCTACAGCGGAACCGTGCGTGCCGTCCACTTGCAAGGTGAGCAAGTCGTCGCGATCAACGCGGACGGTCCAGGAGGAGTTGAAGTGGCAGATGACGCCGTTCGTGAGTTCGAAGGTGGCGTAGGCGGAGTCGTCGGCGGTGCACTCGTATTTCTTGCCCGCTTCGTCCCAACGCGCGGGAACGTGGGTGGCGCCGAGGCAGGAGAGGCTCTTGATGTCGCCGAAGAGATTCTGGATCACATACTGCCAGTGGCAGACCATGTCCACGATGATGCCGCCGTCGTCCTGCTTGCGGTAGTTCCAGGAGGGACGCTGAAGTTTCTCGTATTCGCCGGTGAATACCCAGTAGCCAAACTCACCCCGCACGGAGAGGATCTTGCCGAAGAAACCGGTATCAATGAGATACTTCAACTTCACCAATCCGGGTAGCCAGAGCTTGTCTTGGACGACGCCGTTTTTGAGGCCGGCGGAGGAAACTTCCTTAAAGAGTGCAAGCGCCTCCTTCGAGGTGGTGGCGGTGGGTTTTTCGCAGTAGATGTGTTTGCCCGCAGCGATGGCCTTGCGCACGCCGTTGGGGCGCTGGCCGGTGAGGGTGGAATCGAAATAGATCTGGTTGTATTTGTCCGCGAGCACCGCATCGAGATCGGTGCTGACGCGGCTCTCGGGCAAGCCGGCACGGCGGGCGAGCTCGGCGAGTTTGGGCGCACTGCGACCGACCAAGATCGGGTCGGGCATGATGGACTCGCTGTCGGACAGCTTGATGCCGCCCTGATCAATAATGGCTTTGATGGAGCGCAGCAGATGCTGGTTGGTGCCCATGCGTCCGGTGACGCCGTTCATGATGATACCGACTTTGTGCGTGTGCATTTGAGATGTGTTTAAGAGATGCGTGATAGATGCGAAAGGGGATATCAATATACGCGAAACACCGACTTGCAGTTAGAACGAAGCCGACCCACGGTAGCACTAAGCCGCCCTACCGCTATGCTCGCTTGGAGTCCCCTGCTTATTCAAAAAATTGAGATCCATGCCCTTGGTTTTGTGCTGCGCAAACTTCAGCTAAACCGGCATCGTGATACGGAGGTTTCGACCCACAGGCACCCGTTTAACCAACTCATCCTCTACCTTTCGGGCGAAGGAGTGCAGATTGTGCGAGGCCGGCGGATCGATGCGCGGGCGGGTGATCTTTTTCTGATCCCGCCGGGAGTGGATCACGGATTTGCGCTGGCCGGTGCCAGCCGCCCGCTTTGTCTGGTCCTTGAGTATGAAAGCCGCCGCCCCGGAAGCCGTGTGATTCACCGGCAGTTCCCGCGTCAAATCCTCAACGAGCTCAACGCGCTTCTGGCCCGGGTGCCGACCAAGGGGCGTCCCGCCCTGTCGGACTACCCCACGATATTGTCCGTGATCGCGCTGCTGCTCGAACCCTCGCGTTCCGACACGGCTGCAATGCCCGCGGCGGCGTCGCCCTTGGTGGTGCGGGTGAGGGAAAGCCTGCGGAGCGACAAACCGCTTGCGGACATCGCCCGCGAGTCCGGCTACGTGCGCGATGCGCTCAGTCGCCGGCTTAAGCGCGAGCATGGGCTTGGCTTGCGGGCTTTGCGCGATCAGGAGCGCCTGCAACTCGCGCAAGTCGCGCTTCGAGAGGCTGGCGGCGTCGGCGAGGCGGCCACTCGCGCCGGTTTCGATGATCCGAATTACTTTACCCGCTGGTTCCGTAAACAAACCGGCCTCACCCCGACCGCGTGGCGGCGCCAGTGAGGCTAACGTCGGATCCAAGACCTTAGGGACGCGGACGGCTGAAAGACCTATTCGACGTTTGGTCGCGCGATCCGGCGCCTCTGACTTCGGAAACTTACCTCCGACAAACGCTTTCGTCGGCTCCTCGGCTGGCGCAATAATTCCGGCGGAACTTTGGCAGCGTTGAGATATCCTAGCCCCATTAGCTTAACAGCTTTAAGGCGCATATGACCCAAGAACTGAACCCCTCGGTGGCTCGGTGCGATCCAATGCAGGATACAGGGCATTTGCCTGTTAACCCTCCGGCTTAACACCTTGCGTCCACCCGACTGGCACCCGCAGGGGCGCACTTACGATCATCTACCTCAGCATGTTATTCCATCTGATTGCCGCCACCCCGGAGTTGAGTTTAAAACAAACTGGCAGCAGCGGGATGGCATCAGCCCGCGTCCACAATGCGCCGACATTTGCGCTTTGAATGTTATTTGCGGTCGCGTGATTTCTTACTCTCGCATCGTGAACGAGGAGTCTTACACTCGGTTCTCTATGAAACTCATCGCACGCATAATAGCACTCCTAGGATTCGTCGCCTTCGCCCTCTCTGCGTCGGCCGCCACGGGGCTTGCGCCCAACACATACCGATCGTCCACGGTTACCGGCACCGTGACTTGGCAGGACTCGGCAACCGGTGAATCCAAGGCGCTCGTAGCCGATCAGCTATTGCCGATCGGCGCGATTATCAACACCGCCGAGGCTTCGAGCGCCGCTCTGATCTTCTCGAGTGGAGCCACCGCCTTGATTGGCGAAAAATCTCAAGTGATCGTGAGTAAGTTTCAGCAGGAACTTTTTGGCAGCGACCTCGTGAAATCGTCCGGAGCCGAGCCGTCGGTATCGGATACCGAACTTTTGCTAAATAAGGGCACGGTCACGAGTCGCGTGGCCAAACTGAAGCCCAAATCAAACTACTCCGTAAGAACCCCGATCGGCGCGGCCGGCGTTCGTGGCACGACTTACCAAGTCCTCTATGACTCGGTAAACAAAACGCTCCGGGTGGCTACGGCCGAGGGTAAAGTGGTGTTCCGCACTCCGGATAACGTCGAGCTCCCGGTTGACGGCGGGAAGGACATCGTCCTCACCTTCGAAACTAACGACGCCGGAGAAATTACAGTCACCAGCACGGTGGCCGGCAATATCCCGCCAGCCGAGATGCAGGTGATTAATGGTCTTGTTGAGGCTGTATTACGCCAGGAAGCCGCGTTGCCAGTAATTGTTCCGAATCAGCTGATCCTAAGCGACGATACCCCCTGATCAGGTCTACCTTTGAATCAGTCAAACCCGGCGAGAAGTTTCGCGCCGGGTTTTTTATTTTCAGGCCTTGAGCGGAGGCAGTTTCGATCCGTGCCGCAGGATAAGTGCTGCGAGGCGCAAGGCTCGCCAGTAGCGCGGCACATAGCGCCCGGGAGACGATACGATACGAAAGAACCAACCGAGGATCCACCGGTCGGCCCAGGGCGGGATATTGCACTGCGTCCCGCTCAGAAAGGCGATGGCCGCGCCGATGCAAGCCACCCCCGCGGGTTTGGGCTCCGGCTTTAGCGCCTCGTGCAGCGACCAACCAAGGCGCTCTTGCACGCCGCCGCCTATCGCGAGCACGACGACTCCGGGGCGTCGGGAGCGGATGCGCTCAAGCAGTGTCGCATCCTCGATTTTTCCGGGTCCGTAAAATGGCGCGACATAACAATCGTCGTCTGAGATTTCCAGGCCGCGCCTGCGTAACCAGGCAAGATTCGTCTCCTTCTCAGCCGCATTTGGCATTACCCAAAACGTGCCCTGCGCCACTTTGATTTCAGGGCGCTCCAAGAGCGCTTGCAGAAAGCCAAGACCCGACAAGCGCGGAAGATTCCGCCCGGTTTTAGCGCGCCACAGGAGGAGCATGAAACCGCTGTCCGTGAGGTTTATGTCTGCACCGCGCAGTGCCTCGCGATAGGCCGCGCAGGTGACCAAATCCCCGGCCAATCCTGGCCCCGAGGGTGCCAGCACTAGGCTGCCCATCAAGGCTGCCTCGACCGCCTCGGTGGTGTCGCCGGTGTGGAACTGAATACCGAGAATAGTTTCCGAGTTTTTCTGAGAGGCGGCGGTCACCCTCGTGCGGGTTGGGGAAGTCATCGTGCAGGATTGCCTTTCACCCGTGATCCGGGCGCCACGTTACGCGTGACGACGGCGCAGGCGCCGACTATTGCGCCCGCCCCGATTGTTATATCCGGCATCAGGAAGGCGCGCGCCCCCACAAAGGCTCCCTCCATGACCCGAATTGGCGCGGTCACCAGAGGGAGGGTATCACGCGTGAAATCATGCGTGCCGGTGCAGAGATACGCCTCCTGCGCGATCACGGCCCCGCGCTCCACGACGATTTTGTCCAAGCTGTAGAGCGCGGCTCGATCACCGATGCACGCGCCGTCCGCGAGGGATACATTCCATGGAATCTGTATCCTCGCCCGCTGGTGCACGAAGGGTCGCCCCTCGATTTTTGCCCCGAACGCACGCAGCACTAGCAGGCGCCAGGCGTTGAGCGGTTTTGGAGTCCACTGGCAAAATCCGAGCCAAGTGTATTCCCACGCTAAAATTGCCACGCGGCTGCGCAGGCTCCACGGCGAAGCCCCCCGGTCTGTCGCGCTCTTTTCGTGGAGTGTGTTTCCCATGTTGAATCCATCTCACTAAATGTTGGCGCGATCAAGCCACCGCCTATCTCGAACTACGCCTGGTTTTTGACCACCGCGAGGACCGTCTCCGCCAAGGACTCGGCGGCATGTCGAATCTCAAACCGTGTTTCGAAACTACGCCGTGCCGCACGGCCCATCGCTTCCCGTTGCTCCGCGTTCAGCTCGCTCCAAGCCGCAAGCAGAGCCACGACCTCCTCCGGCGTATCGCCGCGCACCAAGCCAGCATTGTCGCTCTCGATTTCGCGCCAGATGTTCACTTTGTCGCTTATGAGCGCCGGCCGGCCGCAGGCCAGGGCCTCGGCCACCGAGATGCCAAAGTTTTCCTGGTGCGAGGCCAGCACGAAGGCCTCGCAGCCGCGCAAGGCACCGATTTTGGCCGGCCCCGTCAGCATACCTGGCCAGAGGACCGAGCCCGCCGGACAGACCTGTCCGGCAAGGTGGAGCAAGCCCTTGCCGTGGGCGCTTTCCAGCCCCGGCCCCGCGATTACGAGGCGCGGCGCGGCCGGGTCTTTCGCCGTCCAGAGACCGTGCGCGTGAAGTAGCGTTTCAATGTTTTTCTTGGGGTGAAGGCGGCCGAGGAAAAGCAGGTAAGGCCGCTCCATCGCCGCCGGGCAATGGGCTGCCCACGCCGCGTGCTGCCCGGCCGGGTCGCCACTGGGATCGGCGGTGCCAAAGGCGACCACGCGCTCCCTAACGCGGTAGGGAAAAAATGTAGTCTTCGCGAGGCGCTGTTCTTCTTCACAGGTGAAACACACTGCCGCCGCGCCGGCCAGCACCCGGCCTTCGCGTAACCACCAATACAACTGCTTTTTGTAGTGTTTAAGCGGATACTTATTGCGAAACCAAGGGTCGAGCATTCCGTGCGGGAATACGATGTAGGGCGTCTTCGTGCCGCGCAGAGCGAGGTGCGCGCCCCAGCCTTGGAATTGCCAGAGACCGTGGATGATCACGGCGTCGAAACGGTGCTGAGCTGCCTTCAGCCACGGGATAAGCTTTGGCGTCGTCCCGTAGCCGATGTCGCCGGCCTGGATGCCAAGCGAGTGCACGGTGAGATTTTCTCCGGCTTGCAGGTCCTCCGGTCGCTCAAGGGTGGCGATTTCCACTTTGTGCCCGAGATCGAGGAGAGCCTCGGTGGAGCGGCGAACTGACTCCGCCGGCCCACCCGATTCGCCGCGCAGAGTGTGCACGACTTGGAGCAGACGCAGGGGAGTGTTATTGCGGAGCGCGCTCATGAGTTTCCGTCATTCCGCCGACCGAGACGCAACTCGTAGGTTTTTGCGACAGCCAGCAGTTCATAGATACCGTGAAGCCGGGCGAAGTAGTAGCCCTCGCGTCCGTCCAAGAACCCGCGCTGCCAGAAATAGACGTAAGCAAAGCGCAGCCACGGACGAAGGGGCAACCGCTGCGACCAAGCTTTGAGCCGCCGCCGCCAGCCAACCCGGCCGTGCTGCAACCCGCCGCCTTCGAGCCGTCCTGAAACCGCCACGCGAGCCTCCCAGTTCGAGTAGCGGTTGTGTTTTTCCACAAACACCTCGACCGAGGGGAAGGCGTAGTGGTCCATCTCCGAGCGAAGCCGCCCGGTGGCCCCCTTTACGATCACGTGTTCGTGCACCTCGTTGTCGCCGCTCGCAGTAGGCGCATCGGTGATTTTTTCGTAACGCCCGCGCGCATGCCGGAAGAGACGCAGGTTCCAGTTCGGGTAATAGGCGTGCTTGAGCCACTTCCCCATGAACATGAATCGGCGGTTGATCCAATAGCCGTCCATTGGATGCTCTAGATCCATTACGATGGCGCGGATCTCAGCTTCCGTTTCCGGAGGTAACACCTCGTCTGCATCGAGAATAAACACCCACTCGTGACCGAAGGGCAGGTGCTCCAGTGCCCAGTTTTTTTTCTTCGGCCAAGCGCCGTTAAAGTCGAACTGAACTACCCGCGCTCCGGTCGCTTCTGCTCTCGCGGGCGAGCCGTCCGTGCTTTGCGAGTCTACCACCCACACTTCGTCGGCCCAAGCGACCGAGGCGAGGCAGCGGGGCAGGTTTAGCGCCTCGTTTTTGATCGGAATGAGGATGGAGACAGGGACTTTTTTCACAGGGAAAAGCATAGGTTTGGCGGGTTTACCCTTTGGTGAGCGAATAAAAATCTTCGATGAAGCGCGCCGCGATCGGCTTCAGCGCATGACTCTGCCGCACCTGCGCGACGACCGGGCGCAGCGCTTGCGCCTCGGCTCCGGCGGCCAGCACGAGCGCGGCGGCCAGTCGCTCGACACGGTTTGGCGCTTCGTGGTCGAAAACAAAGCCGTTGATTCCCGGGCGCAGGTAGTCGCGGAAACAGGCGAGGTTCGATACCACCGGGATGCAGCCCCAGGCCATCGCCTCAAGCGGCGCGATGGGCATCGCTTCGCCTTTTTCGTCGAGGGAGGGGTAAACAAACACCGACGCCGCACGGTAAATCGCATTGAGTCTTTCCGGGTCATAGATCGGCCCGGCCCAACCGATGTCGGCTCGGGCGTGCCGCGCCAGCACGCCACGCCACCAGCCCACGCCGCCGCCGCCTTGGGCGGAGTCCGCCGGACCGACGAGATCAAGCGAGGCTTCGGGCGGGAGTGCGCACGAGTTTTTGGCCTGCGTGAAAGCCTGCAGTAACAATTCCACGCCCTTGGCTGGGTGAATACGTCCAACGAACAAAAACTTGGCGCGATCGGTTCGCGTCGGCACCGGCTCGTTCGGCGCAAAGGGCAGTGGATTTGGAATTACCCGAACGCGCGCGCTCAGGTTTGGGGCCTCGGCGGAGATCGCGTCGGCTACGGTTTGCGAACAAGCCCGCAGCCGCGCCGCTCGCCCGTAGAGGCGCATCTGGCCCTTTGGTCGGCGCTCCACGCTCACGTAGATTGCTCCGTGTGCGCTTCGCGCCAGCAGCGGTGCCCAAAATGTATTCGTCACCAAAATATCCGCCGCAGGTGCAACCGCCAGCGCGCGCCTGGTGTAGAGCAGGTCGCGCCACTTCAGGCCCAGAGTGCCCGGCGGTTGGTCGTAGCCGGCGACACGCAGGTGCTTCACCCCGCCTCGCATCTCGGTGGCGGGCAGCTCGGGCACCGCGCGGGAGATTTGGGTGACGGTGTGTCCGGCTCCCGCAAAGGCTTCCGCCAATCCACACCAGAGCTTCTCGACCGCTCCACCCCGCACGGGCGGAACGGGGAAGAATGCCCCTTGCAGAATCGTGATGCGCATAGTTTGGAGCGTTTACTCTTCCAGCAACTCCGCAAGGGCGGTGTGGAACTCCGCCGGTTTTATGACGAAATTGGCGGTCGTGTTGTCACCATAGCGATGCCGGCGATGCCGCAGGCTTTGGCCGCCTAGCGCAGCGTAGGCCAGGCCGGCCGCCGCCGCCAAGGTGCGGAAACAGGGCCAGGGGTTTGAAGTGGGAATCAGCTCAAGCAGGCGGGCGCCGGGCCGCGCGTAGACTAGATTGGTCAGTGCCGCACCGTGCACGCCTACTATGTGGGTCGCCGAGGCCAGTTGGCCCCGAAGAATCTCTATATCCTCCGAGGCTTCCGCGAAGCCCTTGGATTCCAGCCAGAGTGCGATTTCTTGGTGATTCTCAATCGTTCGCGTGCACTTTCGGTTGATAAAAAGGCGGCTTGTGCCGTCGCTCTGTGCGGGCGCGAGAAGTCGGCGATGAAACTCCACCATCCAAGGAAAGCAGGCGCCGCCCGCCATGGGCAGGGAGGGAACAAGCAACTCATCGCATTGGTAGTGGTCCTTGGCGCTGAGGCGCAGGATTTTTTCCTTGGGCAGGCCAAGATTGGACTCGATCAGGCGGGTGGTCGGGGTTGAAAGCGACGGCATGAGAATATGGTCCAATGCGCTCCAGTCCCCGAGGGCCCGCCGGTAAATTTCCGCCTTCGTGGCCACATCCAGCATCCAATGAAAGAAGTTTCCGTCCGCCCAAAGCCCGGCGAGATTCAGGGTGCGCCCCCGCAGGTGCCGGGCAGGTTTTAACGTGCAAATATTATAAATCGGGGCCTGCGGTGAATTACCCCAAGAGTGGAATTCGCCCAGCCAGCAATCACCCCGGCCAACGACCCAGCCTTGATGGGTTAAAACGCGGCAATCCCGAATCAGGGCGACTCCTTGCTCTTGCATCGTAAACTCGTCCCGGCGGAGTTCCGGAAATTCAGCAGGAAGAGGGAGAAAAGGTTTTGGCAGAAGAACACGCTGTTGCGGAAGAACCGTGACCCAGCCATCGCCGTTTTTTTTCGGTAGTCGGCATAGGTTGCCCACCTTCGAGGGGGGCCAAAACGCTCGGAGCTCGCAGGCAAGAGTCGCCACGCTTTCTGGGGGAAAACGGAGAGGAAATAGGGCATCAATCCCTTTTTTATCGCCCCAAGCCTGATTCTTAGTCGGCTCATGATTTATCTCCCAGCCAGCTTTCGAGTGCTGCATGAAAACGCTTTTCGCCCTCGGGGTATAAAGAATCCGGGGATAGCTCGCGTGCGGCGAAGCTCGTTCCCTGCAAAGCCGCCCGATCAAGCAGCGCGGTGAGTTCGGCGGGATCATCGGGTGAGAATAACAGCTCCGGGTGAGGCCAGATCTCCGGCAACGAGGCCGCCCGCGCGGCGAGGAGCGGTGTGCCCACCGCCGCTGCCTCGATCACCGGATAACCAAAGCCTTCGTAGCTGCTCGGGCAGATCGCCAGTTCGGCGAGCCGGTAGAGCGAGGACAGGGATTCCTCGGCGATGAAGCCCGGCTGCAGGATGCGTCCCGCGACACGCTCTCCAAGCCCGGCCAGCACCGTGTTTAGCGGGCCGGTGTAAACCGTGTCACTCTCCGGCCAGCGGCCTGCGAGCACCAGCGGAGGTGTCTCGGGAATTCGGGCTAGCGTCGCGGCGTAGGCGCGGAGCAGGAGGGGCAGGTTTTTGTTGCCCCGAAAGCCGCCGCAATAAAGCCAGAAACGGGGTGGTAGATTGAGCTTCATGCGCACGCTTTCGATCTGTGCGGAGTCCGGCTGCGTTTCGAATTCGCGGGGCAGCCAGTTCGGCACCGTCAGCACTTGTGGCCCGCTAAGTGCATGGAGCGTTTCAAGCTCAGCGGCGGTGAAGCGCGATACCGCGAGCACCCGGCTGCGGCGCAGTTGGCGCACGCAGAGCTTACGGCCCCGGCCGGTGCGTCCGCCGCGAGCCGGATCGCCAAAGTGGTCGGCGTAGCAATCGTGCGCGGTGATCAGGGGGTGTCCGAGCGGGAGGGCGGAGTAGGTTTCAATGGGTGAGAAAACATGCGCGTGGCGAAAGTGCCTGCACCGATGCCAGGCCAGGCAGTGGGTCCAGAAAATCTGGTTAAAGGAAAAACCCCGACGGGGATGCGGGCCCGGGTAGATCCTGATTGGCAGGTTTGACCCGGCTTGAATGGCGCCGGCGGAGGGAGCCAGCGCGGAAGGGAGCCAGATCTCCGTCTCGTTCGCGTGAGGCCCTCGCTCGATGGCGGCCACGGCGGCGCGGGCATGACGCGCCACCCCGGCCGTGCCTTCGAGCAGGGGCACGCCGTTGACCAGGATCACCGTTGACCCTCCGGGTTGCGCACAAACGGGGCTGATACCCAGTCCGGCATGATGCGTCGTGCGATTTGCTTGTAGAAGCGAAGGTTCAAGCCCAGCCGGATCGGGCGAAAGCCATGCCGGCGGGCGAAATCGTTAAACACCCGGTTGCGCAAGCGAGTGGCGCGCAGGGGATCCCGCTGGCCTGGCTCGCTAGATATGGATCCGGCGCGCTGCCGCCACCAACTGTGGCACTCCTCCAACGTGAGAACAGCGCCAAAGAAAGCCGCGCCAGGCCGGAGTCGCGCGTCAACCGGCGCGTCTCGCAGAATCGAATCGTCCAAGGGAAGTTCACGGGACAGATAGTCGCGGTGAAAAGCCAGGGCGCTGGTCGGGTAATAGAAATCGGTGTCCTGCTGCGCGTAGGTTGCGCGGCGGTAGTCTGCGCGGTGTTTGTTTTTCTCGTAGTTGTCTTTCAGTGCCGTTCCGGCGTCGTCCACCAAGATCATGGGCGCTTGGACAAGCATGGCACCGGGCTTTTCTGCCCACGCGGTTTCGTAGGCGGCGATTTTATCGGGTAAAAACTTATCGTCTCCATCCAGCAGGTAGAGGTGCTCGGCGCGTGATACCGAAAAGGCCGCCGCCACGGCATTGCATTGGGCCGCGATGCCCGTGCGGCCGGCCACGTGCGTGCCGGAGATGAGCCGAATACGTGCGCCGTAGCCACGCAGGATTTCGAGAGAAGCGTCTGTGCTGCCGTCGTCGTAAACGATAACCTCGTCCGGCGGGAGTGACTGGCTCAGCGCGGAGTCCACGCACTCGCGTAGCCAGCGGACGTTGTTGTAATTGTTGATGAGAACGCCTGTGCGCATGATGGTTATAAATGAGGGCTAAAGTTGGCCCTAGCGCACCTCGCGAGAAGTCAGGCGGATTTTAAGTTGGGCGCAAAAGTCACCCAGGTTTTTGGGCGCGAGGTCGCGGCACCATTGCAGATAAAAGTTCACGTGCAGCCACGGGCGAAGGGGAGGGTAATGGTGGAGGCGGGCGTAGTGGTTAAAATCGCCGATCGCCAATTGCGCATTTTTACGACGGCCCTGGCGACGTAGGCCGGTGGTCGTAGACATGCCGGCGGCATGGTCGCGGTAGTCTACTCCGGGCTCGTTTAAATAGAGGATGTGACCAGCCAGGGCGGCCGCCCAGCAGAGTCGTATGTCGAGCGCGCTTGTGAGTCCGGTTTGAGGCATTTCCAGGGGCAGTTCCTTTTGCAAAAAATCTCTCCGAAAAGCGAGGGCGCTGGTGAGGCAGAAGAAATCCAGATTTTTCCCCCGGTAAATCTCACGCCGATAATCCACTTCCTGACGCAGTTTCGCACTATAATGCGGACCGAGCGGGCGGCTCTCGGCATCCAGTCTTAACATGGCGCGTTGCACCATGAGGGCGGCCGGCTCGGCTTTCCATCGTGCTTCGCAGCTCTCCACGTGATGGGCTTTGTAGCGATCATCGCCATCCAGCAGATAAAGGTGCTCGGCGGTGCTGGCGGAAAATGCGGCCGCGACCGCCGCCGCCTGGGAGGCGATTCCGCTGCGGTCGTGCCGGTGCACGCCCTCGATAAGTTTGATGCGCTCGCCGTAGGCGCGCAGAATCGCGACGGAATCATCCGAGCTGCCGTCGTCATACACGATGATCTCGTTCACCGGGCGCGACTGGGCCAGCGCGGAGTCAACGCATTCGCGCAGCCAGCGGCCATTGTTGTAGTTGTTTATCAATACACCGACGGTGGGCATGGTAGTGTGATTGTTGTTAACCTCCATTGCGCCGTCTGCGGGCGGCCTTGAGCTTTGCCAAGGGCAGCGTGAGCCAGGGTGGCAGCCACAGGCGGGCCAACTGCTGCAAGTAGGTGAAGTTCCGCCATGCTTGCACCGGCGCCCGGCCGTAATCGGCGGCTATGCGGTTAAAGCAGTGGTTACGGAAGCGGGTTTCATGAATGGCAAGCCGACTGCGCAGGCCATCTTGGTCGGACAGGGAGTTCGGGCGGGCACGATAGACGGTTTGTGCCTCGGGCACGGATAGAATGGGGCCATGAAAAAGAGCGTAAAAAAAAAGAATGGTGTCGGGAGCGCCTCCCAGGGAATTCCGAAGGAGAAGGGGCATCGCTGAGTCCAAAAACCCTCGTTTGAATGCCAGGGCACTGGTTAAGTAGAAACAATCGGTTCGGTGGTATCGGTAGATGGCGTCGAGTATATCCGAGTCATGCCGAAACACGTCGTGGAAAAGGAGCGGGGGGCGACCAGACTCGTCGGTCATGAGCATGGGACCTTGGACTGCCACGGCCTCCGGGCGAGTCGCCCACACGCCTTCGTAGGCGGCCAAGTGGGTCGGAAGATAGGTATCGTCGCCGTCAAGCAGGTAGATGTGGGTCGCGCTACTGGCTGCGAAGGCTGCGGCCAAGCCCGCCGCCATCGAGGCGCGGCCGGAGCGGGTGTAGTCGTGAATGCCTTCGAGGAGAGTGATGCGCTCGCCGTAGGAGCGCAGGATCGAGATCGAGTCGTCGGTTGACCCGTCGTCATAGACAATGACTTCGTTCGGGGACTGGGTTTGCGCCAGGACGGAATCGACGCAGGCCTTTATCCAAGGGCCGTTGTTGTAGTTAGTGATTAATACACCGGTGCTCATGACGGTAATGCCATGCAGGTTGCACTAGATCACCCGCTTGCGGACAAGGCGATAAAAGGGGGCGAGGCCGATGCCGCGAGCGAGTCCGCGGTAGAACTCCTTGTTTCGCCACAGGTGGATTCGTGCGGCGCCCAGTTGGGAGGCGACGTAGTTGAAATAGGAATGGCGGGCGCGCAGATTCTTACTAAGCGAGGTGAGAAAGCGGTGGCTCAGCGAGTGAGGCAGGCGCCGCCAAGCGGTGAGAATGGGATTAAGGGTGGCAATAGTCCCGTAAAGGGGCGCGATGCCTGCGAGCCGGGAATCCGTGGCAAGGTTTGGGTCGCTCTGACGGCTGGCGGCGAGCATCCGTTTCAGGGGCTCGCGGCGGAATGCAAGCGAGCTAGTCCAATAGTAAAGATCGGTGTCTTGAACGCGGTAGGTTTCGGCAAGGTGGTCGGACACATGCTTCTTGGGCTCGCGTTCTTCGATTAAGGGCAGGCCTGCGGCATCAATGCGCAGCATGGGGGCGTTTATGAGCACGAGTTCAGGCCTGGCGGCCCAGGCTTCCTCGTAGAGTCGAATTTTTTCCGGAAAGAAAAAGTCGTCACCATCGAGCAGATAGAGGTGTTCGGAAGACGAGGCTTCAAAGGCGGCGTAGATCGCGCTGAAGGCGGAATCGCGGGGATGCCGGGAGTGATCATGCAAGCCGGCGATAAGGGTGATGGAATCGCCGTAGGAGCGGAGGATGGACACGGAGTCGTCGGTGGAACCGTCGTCATAGACGATGATCTCGTCGGCCGGGCGGGTCTGAGTCAGAACGGAGTCCACGCAGGCGCGCAGCCAGGTGCCGTTGTTGTAGTTGTTTATCAATACAGCAGTGCTCATCGCTGAAATACCGGGTCTTAGAATCGCTGGCTGGATAAGAAGAGGCTGCGTGGCGGAGACCTTTACTAATTTCAAGCTTCAGTCCGAGCTGTGACGCCAGATTAATCAACTCCGTGTCGGCCCACATCTCTTTCATCAGCGGGTGCTCCGCGTAATGCTTCCAGCGTTAAGATATTTTCCGGATTCCCCCCGTGAGATTCATGCCATCAAACGAGCTCCCTTTGCCAAAGGGAGCGACTATGTTAATCGCTGTTTCATTTACCGGCACGCCGAAGCGGGCGGCCACTTCCTCGCGATAATCCCGAGAGGTAAAATAGAGATCATAGACAAGGCACCAAGAGGTGAAGCCCGCCTTCTCCAAGGTTTTGGTCTGGCCCAACGCTTCCCGGGCTAGGTTTTTCCACGCGTCCTTGATCCTTTCAGGTGGGATTTGGCGGAAGGTCGTTAACCTTCGTTTTAAGTGCAGGTTGCTCGCGAGGCAGTTCCAGGGACTGCGCAGGATAATCCCTACCTCCCGTTCTTTCGGATTCTCGCGTCGGGGTGCCCAGTTTTGCCGCTCCAACCACCTGGGTATTTCACTGGCGTAATCCTGCATCGAGATGTTCTCGACCAGAATGATGCGGGTATCCGGCTCGGTTTTTGGCCTCGCGATCAGTGGAGGCCAGTCCACCGGCGAGGTCTCGATCTGCTTTTTCCAACACCGATCAATAAACCGCCGGCCTGCTCCCGCCAGCGGCCAAGGCAGGCTGTTTACGGCGCTGTAATTCTGTTTGAGGGCTTGTTTGCGGATAAAGTTCTCGGTCACCAGTTCGCGAATGGAGCTGTCCGTAACCTCGTAGGAATACTGATAACTCTCCAGATTCCGGTCCTTAAAAAACGGATCATTGATGAAACACGCCTCGCCCGGAAAGTGCCCCATCAGATTATTGACGCAGGCGTGCAGTCCGGAGCGGCGCAAACCGGTTAAGAGCAGCTGGCGTGTCATAATGGAGAGAAAAAGTCAGATCGTTCGTCGTCGATCGGGGGAGATTGGTATCAAAGGTGGTGTTGCTCAAAGAGCGCGGTAAGTGCGCGCCTGCATTAGTTGCCAGACTTCCTTCGCGCTCGCGTCGGTTGCAACCCGGGGTTTCGGCGCCTCATGCTATCTAATAGGACTATGCAAAATCACTTAAGTTATTCTTGATGAATTTAGCATGGATTGGAAGCGGCGGTAGCGTAACTGCGAGATATGCTTTAATCCGGGAAACTTGCGCAGGTGGTAGCGAAGCACGTGGAGATGGAAGAAGGGGTGGAAAAGCCACGGGTTACCGCCGCTGGCGTGCCGGCACCGCTTGGCAAGATCAAGCATTTGGCGGTATGATATTGCGTGCGGTGAAAGATGCACCGCACGGCAGAATTCGCGTTGGGCCAGACGGCGAATCCGCGACAGGCGCTCTGGAGCGAGGCGACGGGCGGTCGTAACGGCGAATTCGATCCAGCCGATGAGGGCGGCAAAATACTCGCCGCGAAATGAATATAGCATGCCGCTGCTCAAGCCTTGTGGATGCCGACGGAATTGGATGCGGGCATCGGGAATGGTGCGCACGTGGCCCTCGGCCGCGAGGCGCACCCAAGTGGCTACGTCCGAATAGAGCGCCTTGGGGAAATTGACGAAGCCGCCGATGCGCTCGTAGGCGGCACGTGGAAATATATGGTCGGGTGCGCACCAAAAACGCGGAAACCCGATCAGGATAATTTCGAGGAGTTCGATCGCCGTCTCTTTTGCTGGGTGCGCTCGAGGGCGGCAGATTAAAGCTCCGTCCTCGTCTATGATATCGACATTGAACCGTAATAAGGTCGCGCCTTCGGTCCCGGCTTCGAGCAGCCGATAAAAAGCGGCCACGCAGTCGGGATTCGCGATATCATCATCGGAAAAAAGCCAGAGCCACGGCTCTCCTTGGGTGAGGGCGATACAGCGGTGCCAGTGGCCGACTAGATCAGTGCCGCCCAGATTTTCCGGGAAGCGGTGATAGACGACATCCAAGCCGCCCGTGGAGGTCTCGACCGGGGTGCGCAGATCGTCGGGACTGGCATCGTCTCCGATGTAAAGACGGAATCGGCGATCGGTTTGATTGCGAAGCGAGTCGAGCGCGAAGGCTAAGTGGCGGGCCCGCCAGGCCGGGATGACGATGGCGAGACGTGTTTCGTTTTGATCGAGAATCATGGTTTCAGTGCCCATGTCGTGATATGTTCTGGATTGCCCGTTTCGACCTGCAGGCCGGCTGCGACCAGCACGGGCGTAATCAACTTGTGGGTGGGTCTGCCCTCGCGCAGGTGGTAGCTGGCGATCGCCAAGCGCACGGGGTGGGTCGCGTCGGCGAGGAGGGGCGCAAGGGCGGAGACCGCCTCGACTTCCGCGCCCTCGATATCCATCTTGATGAAATCGGGAACACGGCCGATGAGCGCAAAAAGATCGGCCGGCGAAAGTGCAGAGACGGTGATGGTGCGGGTGCGGTCCGAGCCGTCGGCAGAGCCCTGCAACCCTTGCACGGACGAGCCGCAGTGGGCATGGGCGTTAAAGACCAGATCGGTGGTGCTGGCCCACAGCGCGTGCGGCAGGAGGGTGACATTTTCGAGACGGTGGAATGCGAGGTTGCGTCGTAGCATTTCCAAGTTGGCCGGGTCCGGCTCCATGGCGAAGACACGGCCGCTGGGGCCGACCAGCAGGGCGAGTTCGATAGTGAGCTCGCCGCAGAATGCGCCCGCATCGAGCACAATGTCTCCGGGGCCGGGGGCCCCGCGTGCGAGGTAGCCTGCGCAGGTGTCGTTCAATTCGATCAGGCCGGGCAGCCAGACTTGTTGACCGGAGGGCGTGCGGAAAGGGATGGAGGGGCCGCGAAAATCTACGATTTTAGTTTTTCCGGAGAGGGTTGGAACCGCCCGACTGAGCAGTAAGGCAAGTTTATCCATACACATAGAAATCAGGTATGGCTCATAGTTTGGAAAAATGACCACGTGATCGCCTCGTTCCCAGCGTATGCTGCGGAAGCCGAAATGCAGGCGTGCGCCTTCGCTGCGAGCCCGGCGGCGGAGGCGCAGCATGAGCGGGCTAACACCAAGACGGTGGGCGAGGCGGATGATAAAAGATCGCAGAGGCAACTGGAATGGATCCGGTCGTTTGGCAGGCTACCTATGAACGGACGGAAAAAACGGAATCGTTGCGAGGTTGAGCTCCATAAAATGTGACCTCGGTATCCAACGAGTTTAGGTGATGTTAGGGGGCTAAGACGTGCACGGGGCGGAAGCGGTGCCAAGCTCGCAGCAATGGACCGGTGTTGTAGCGATTGATGAGGATGCTGGCGGTGGACATGGCCGTGCTTAATTCTGCGGGACGGCGAGTTGGCGGTAGAGTCCGACATAGCGTTCGAGCATTAGCTCGGGGGACCAAAGCGCGGCGCGGGCCAGGCCGGCTTCAGCGAGGCGGACTCGGTCTGGCCAGGCGGCGGCGATGCGGGCGGCGGCGAGTTCGGGCGCGGCGGGGTCAAAATAACATGCGGCGTCGCCGCCGACCTCAGTGAGCGGTGCGCGATCGGAAGTGAAGACGGGGCAACCGCAGGCCTGAGCCTCGGCGACGGGCCAGCCGAAACCTTCGGCGAGGGACGGGAATACGAGGCCGGAGGCGAGCGAGTAGAGCGCTTCGAGTTCGCCGTTGCTCGCGTCGCTGTATACGTGGACGCGAGCCGCGAGACCGAGCGCATCGCGGAGGGCGCGGTCGGCCTCGCCGAGGGGCCTGCCGACGATCAGCAGATCGGCGGCGTCGGGCATGAGCGTGCGAAGCCGGGCGTAGATGGAGAGCAGGCCGGGGCGGTTTTTATACCACTGGCCGCCGCCGACGTTGAGGATGAAGCCGGGGCCGGCCAGCACCGACGCGGGCAATGCTCCGCGCGCGACGAGAGGGGCAAGCACGGCGGCGGCTTCGGAGGCGGCACGGCGGCGATAGGGGTAGTTGAGGCCGTTGGGGATGACGGTGGTGCGAGCCGAGGGCCAGCCGGTGAGACGGAGCAAGTCTTCGCGGGTCTGGGTGGATACACAGGCGGCGTGGCCGATGCGGCTGATGTGGCTGAGGATCCTGCGCTGTAAAGCGCGGCCGGAGCGCCCGAGGGCGCGATCAGGAAACTCTCCGGCGGCGACGCGAATCTGGAGCAGATCGTGGCAGGTGCAGAGGGTGGGGACGGGCAGACGGGCGACGGTGCCGCAGTTGGCGTGGTCAACGACGTGCACGACATCGGGCCTAAAACTCCGCGTGAGCGCGCGCAGCCGAGCGGGGAAGACGACGAATTTGTCGAGATAGCCGAGAAGCTTCGGCACGCCGTTGTAGCGGTAGGGACGGGCTAGCTTTGCGAAGATCGGGCCGGGCACGGCGAGCTGCACGGTGTGGCCGGCG
>Ga0070374_10000347_pt1 | contig 18336 bp, 15 predicted proteins | sample LauGreSuBDMM15SN_2_FD_66374 | JGI IMG/M metagenome (GOLD analysis project Ga0070374, IMG submission 66374) | Freshwater lake microbial communities from Lake Michigan, USA - Su13.BD.MM15.SN (version 4) (version 4) | ecosystem: Environmental > Aquatic > Freshwater > Lake | place: Lake Michigan...
ATTATACCCATTAGGGTGTATATATTTGAAGAATTAAAATGAGAGATTAACCCATATTACACGCTAAAATTTATCTTTTGCCATAACTTAATAACCTAACAACTGATTCTTTTATTGGCAACTCTGCAGGAAATTGTCTTCAATTTTTTCAATCCAAATATCAATTTATGGAATTATTTTAAGAATAACTTTAACATTAATTATTAAATGTATTTCCTGATATCAGTATTTGTAATAGTAACAAAACTACTAATAAATAAAACAAATTAAATTCATCAAAAAATCATATTTAAACAATAAAATTAGTAGTAAAATCGTATTGTTAAAAATCTAACAAAAATGAAATCAAAAATTTGCGCTGTAATGGTATTAGCTTTATTAATTAATACCAAGGCTTTTGGCCAGGAAAAGTATGAAAAACCAACTTACCTGGAAACCTATTTATCTTGGGGAAGCATTGCCTATATTGCTCCTACACTGTTATTAAATGATGCCAAATTGTTGGCACCAAATTCCAAAATTTTGCAAAGTGATTTGAGCAACTTTAAACGCTCATTTGGTTTTGGTGGTTACCAATATCAAGGAAATGTCAACCACAATCCGATTAACGCTTCGGCTACAGGTGGATTGGCTTTTGAAGCACAGTTAGGAACCTATAATTTTGGCAAACCAAAGGAGAGAAAACATAGTCCTCAATTAAGATTTGGATTTGGATACGGTTCCACCCAAAGCATAGGTAATTATTGGTCGAATGAGGTAAGAACTCCATCCGATACATTTGTATCAAGTAGCGGCAAAAGAATTTATACCGATTCAGTTTTTTATGAATCTGTTAATGTAAGTTACTCTAGCAGTCAGGCACGCTTAATGGCAGATATTCTATTCCATACAAACCCAGATAGAAGGTTCTCTCTTTATATTGGCATTGGCATGAATGTTGGCCTCACTTTTAACAACCAAACCCAAGTTTATTATACCTCTCAGAGCAATATCAAATCAAGTGATAATGGAAATATATCTTTTTATGAGGCTGGTGAAATAAGTGCTAAAAACGAATGGAGTAAAAATAAAGGAGGATGGTTACTGGGGGTTTACGTCCCTGCTGGATTGAGTTATAGATTAGGTAAAACAACACCCGTTTTGAACCAAACCTCGTTATTTATGGAAGTAAAAACTGGACTTACCGCCATGGCCATTCCCGAACTTCAAACCTATTTGCTACCAACTATTCAATCTAGTTTTGGTGCGAGGTTGAGATTTTAAAAGCCATTTTGATTTTCTTGCAAAGTCTAGTAAGCCCAATGAAACTTAAATGTCATTGGGCTTATTCTTTGAACAGCAGTAGCTATTTGAAAATTTTTCCAACCATTTGCCTATTTTCGCTGACTTACCCATATTCGCAAGGCAAATGGGCTAAAATATTTAAGCATGTCGGTTATAGTAAATGGATTAACAAAAATATATGGAAAGCAGAAAGCCCTTGATGGCATCAGCTTTGAGGTAAAACCCGGTGAAATTTTAGGATTTTTAGGTCCAAATGGTGCTGGTAAATCTACCACCATGAAAATTTTAACAGGTTACCTTCCCCAAACAGAAGGCCACGCTACCGTTTGTGGATTTGATGTAAATACACAAAGCATGGAAGCCCGCAAAAAAATTGGATACCTGCCTGAACTCAATCCTCTGTATACAGATATGTATATCAAAGAATACTTGCTATTTTCGGCAGGTTTGCAAGGATTGAATGGCAAAATTGCCGAAGAGGCTGTTGAATCTATGATTAGTAAAACAAGATTAACACTGGAGCGTAACAAACAAATAGGGCAATTATCTAAAGGGTATAAACAAAGAGTTGGATTAGCCGCAGCAATGTTGCACAACCCAGAAGTACTTATTTTAGATGAACCTACCAGTGGGCTTGACCCCAATCAAGTAATAGAAATTAGAAACCTGATTAAAGAGATTGGCAAAAATAAAACAGTGATATTCTCTACCCATATTATGCAAGAGGTTGAGGCCATGTGCAACAGAGTTATTATTGTTAACAAAGGAAAAATTGTAGCAAATGATGCCATAGAAAATTTACAAAAGAAATCTGATAAAGAGTATATCATTACCATAGAACTTAAAGATGAAATCTCAAGTAATTTATTTGCTTCATTAAAAGGTTTGGTTCAAACCGAACAAAATGGCAAACTATACCGCTTAAAAACAAAAAGCGATATAAGAGAAGACTTGGCCTTACTTGCTCAGCAAAACAATTGGCTAATATTATCGATGAAAGTAGAAGAAAATTCATTAGAAGAAGTGTTTCAATTATTAACAAAATAAGGATGTACAGTATTTATAAAAAGGAAATACGCAGCTTCCTAAGTTCATTGATTGCCTATGTGGTGATGCTGTTTTTTTTACTGGCAATAGGCCTATTTACTTGGGTGCTGCCAGATTACAATGTTTTTGATAATGGCTATGCCAACCTCGATACATTATTTAGCATGGCGCCTTGGTTGTTTATCTTCTTAATATCTGCCATTACCATGCGTAGTTTAAGTGAAGAAAAAAAGAATGGCACCATCGAAATTATAACCACCAAACCAATCACAGATTTACAAATAATTTTGGGTAAATACTTTGCAGGATTAACCCTGGTTTTATTTACTTTGTTACCAACTATCATCTATTATATTACCATTTACCAATTGGGCTCACCAGTTGGAAACATTGATAGTGGGGCCATTTGGGGTTCGTATATTGGCTTATTCTTTTTAAGTGCTTGCTTTGTGGCAATAGGCATGTTTGCTTCGGCAATTAGCGACAATCAAATTGTTTCATTTGTGGTATCCATGTTTATGTGTTTTTTATTCTACAATTTATTTGAACTCATTGCAGATTTTAAATTATTGGGATCGTGGGATGCTGCGGTTGCAGGACTAGGCATTAACGCCCATTACCAGAGCATCAGCAGGGGCGTTATTGATTCAAGAGACCTTATTTATTTCATCGGATTTGACGTGGTATTTATTACTGCTACCAAAACCATTTTTGGGGCTAGAAAATGGTAAAGTTAAATAGTAAAACAAGGGCTAATGTTGCCCCAAAAAGCAATAAGCAACAAAGCATTATTCAACTATTAATGGTTTTTGCCATAGTGGTTTTGTTCAATTTAGTTTTGAACCCATTTTTCTTTAGAATTGATTTAACCAAAGAAAAAAGATTTTCATTGGGAGAAGCAAGTAAAAACCTAGCGGCTAAAGTAGATCAACCACTTTTTGTTAAGGTTTATTTAGAGGGAGATTTTCCGGCAGGCTTTAAACGTTTGAGCAAATCTACCAAGGAAATGCTCGATGAATTCAGTGCTTATAGTCATGGCAATATTGAGTATGAATTTATTGATCCATTTGTAAAAGCAGATGCTAAGAAAACAGAAGACATTATTGTAGAACTTGGCAATAAAGGACTTCAACCAACCAATGTGCAAATTAAAAAAGAAGATGAGTTTGCTCAAAAGATTATTATTCCAGGTGGAATAATGTATTATAAAGGGCAAGAGTTTCCTATTAATTTATTGAAAAACCAATTTGGACAAGACCCAGAATTGGTAATCAATAGTTCTATTGAATTATTGGAATACGAAATTGCTCAAGCTTTGAGAAAGGCAACCCAAGGTAAGAGTAAAAAAATTGCCATCATTGAAGACCATGGTGAGCTTGGCAGGTGGGATATGGCAGAAGCACAAGCAACTTTATCGCAATTTTATGAGGTAGAACGATTACCATTAAGCATTCAAGTTCCGCAACGATTAAATGATTACGCTGGAATTATTATTGCCAAACCCACCAAAGAAATTACTGAGTTTGATAAGTTTAAAATAGACCAATACATCATGAATGGTGGCAAGGTTTTGTGGTTGGTAGAATCGCAACAAGCAGAAATGGATAGTTTGTACAAAGAAAATATTTTTATTAGTGGAACCTACCCAACCCACATCGACGATATGTTCTTTAAATATGGCATCAGAATCAATGCAAATATTGTTCAAGATTTACAATGCAATGGCATTCCTATTTTAAGTGGACTAAAAGATGGCGTGCCACAGCAAAAGCTATTACCTTGGCCTTTTTACCCAGTGGCCGCAGGCTCCATTAACCATCCAATTGTAAAGGGTATAGAGCCTGTTTGGTTTCAATTTGCCTCCTCTATTGACACACTTAACAACCCAGAAATTAAGAAAACAGTTTTGTTTCAAAGTTCGCCTTACAGCAGGGTTTTAACGGCTCCAGTAAGGGTTGATTTAAATACCGCAAGGTTAGATTTGCAGCCCGAAATGTTTAGAAGAAATAGCAAAGGAAATTTTATCATGGGCATTTTGTTAGAAGGTAAATTTACCTCTAATTTTCAATACCGTTATGATGCAACCCAAACACCTGATGTGCCTTTCAAAGACCATATTGACAACAACAAAATGATTGTTATTTCGGATGGTGATGTGATAAGAAACCAGTTTAAAAAATCTTCTGGGGAAGTCTTTCCATTGGGTTATGATAGGTATACCCAAGAAACTTTTGGCAACAAAAAATTGATCCAAAATTGCATAGATTATTTGTGCGACGACAGTGGCATTATTGAAATTCGATCTAAAGAAATAAAATTGAGGTTGTTAGATAAAGGTAAAATTAAAAGAGATAGGAATTTTTGGGTAATGCTCAATATTGGTTTACCTATAGCTTTGATTTTGTTCTTCGGAATGTTGAATAAATGGATCAGAAAAAGAAAGTATACTGCATAAAATGAATAGAAATACTAAAATATTGGCGGCCGTTTTATTGGTACTAGGACTTTCCTATTGGCTTATTAGTAAAAGGCCCTTGAGAACAAGCAATAGAGCTGTTGGCGACTTTTCAATTGAAGATACCAGCTTGGTAAGCAAAATATTTATGGCCAATAAATCTGGCAAAAAAGTTTTATTGGAAAGAAATGCAAACAATACTTGGATGGTAAATGGAAAAATTTTGGCCGATGAGGTTAAAATTAAATTATTGTTGAGCACCCTTCACGACATGCAAATTCAAAAACCAATTCCGTCAAGCATGCACAATACTGCTATGGGAATTTTGGCATCGAGGGGCATAAAAACCGAAATTTACCAAGGAGATAAATTACTCAAAACAATTTATGTGGGCTCTGAAACACCCGAACAAACTGGAACTTTTATGCTTTTAGAAGGCGACGATGAAGTCTATTCCATTCACATACCCGGATTTATTGGCTATTTAACGCCTAGGTTTTTTATGACCGAAATTAAATGGCGCAATAAACTCATTTTTGATGTTGCCCCAGAAAATATTGCAGAAGTACAAATTAGCTATCCAAAAAATGAAAAGGAATCATTTACCTTTTTAAAAGAACCATTTACAAAGCAATCCACCATCCTAAATTACAACGGCGATTTGGTTCGAGCCGACACCCTAAAAATAAAAATGTTATTATATTCTTTTACCCAAAAATACGCCGAAGGATTTTATGATGATAGCACTTTCACCAAAACTGAAAGAGACTCTGTTCTTAGCTTAGTTCCATATTGCACCATTAGAGTAAAACAAACCAACGGAATGGAACAAAATATTGCCCTTTACAGCAAACTTGTTGGCGAAAAAACCAAAGACAGGTATGATGAAAATGGGAAAGAATTGGTGATTGACCCTGAAAAATACTATGCTAAATTAACAGATATTGAGCAAATGGCATCGGTTCAAGACTATGTGTTTAGGCGCATTTTGGTAAAAGCCAGTGATTTGCTCAAGTAGCAAATTTTTATAATTCCTCCAATTTGCATAAACTTGCACAATATGGATCCTTCCGTCATCATTGTATGTAGCATTCTTTTCTCGGCATTTTTTGCTGGAATGGAAATCGCCTTCATTTCTGCCAATAAGTTATTAATTGAGTTAAAAAACAAGCAAGGAAGCACCTATGCCCAATTGCTATCACCGTTTATTGCCAATCCTTCCAAGTTCATTAGTACTACCCTTATTGGCAACAATATTGGTTTGGTTATTTATGGTATTTACATGGCTAAAATCTTAAATGAAAGCCTCATTTATTGGATTCCAGCATTAGAACATAGCGTGTTTTTATTGCTTTCAATGCAAACCATTGTTTCTACTTTAATTGTACTAGTAACTGCTGAGTTTTTACCCAAAGTATTGTTTAGGATTAACCCAGATAATTTACTGAAAATATTGATCTACCCTTTCATGGTATTTTATTATTTATTTTATCCTATTGTGCATTTTATTTCTTGGTTATCTAAGTTAATTTTAACCAGGTTAAGTGGCGATAAATTTGAAGAAACAAACCCTGCTTTTAGCAAGGTAGATTTGGACCAATACATAGACCAAATAAACGAACAAGATTTACCTGAAGACATTGAGGTAGATACCGAAATATTTAAAAATGCATTAGACTTTAGCAATATCAAAGTGCGCGAATGCTTGGTGCCAAGAACAGAATTAGTGGCATTAGATATTGAATCTTCTATTGATGTTTTATACCAAAAATTCTTGGAAACTGGTTTGAGTAAAATACTCATCTACAAAGAAAATCCAGATCAAATTATTGGCTATGTGCACCAAAAGGAAATGTTTAGGCAACCTAAAAACATTCCTAGTATTCTTATTAAAATTGAAATAGCTACTGAAACCATGAGCATCATGGATTTGCTCAATAAGTTTATTAGAAACCGAAAAAGCTTGGCCTTGGTTGTGGATGAACTGGGCTCAACTGCTGGTATTGTTACTATTGAAGATATTTTAGAAGAAGTATTTGGTGAAATTGAAGACGAGCACGATGTGGAGGATTTAATTGAGGAGCAAATAAGCGACCATGATTACCGCTTTTCTGCACGCCAAGAAATTGATTACCTCAATAACCAATACGACTTAAATATTCCCGAAGGCGATTACCATACTTTGGGTGGATTTATTATTGCGCGTCATGAAAACATACCTATGGCTGGCGAGAAAATTAGGCTTGAAAATTTTGAGCTAACTATTGAATCTGTTATCCATGCGCGCATAGATGTGATTAAGCTACGCATATTTGGCAAAGGCAAAAACGAGCATTAAAAAACCGCTATAATTCTTTGCTTCTTTCCATTTACCTCAAAGCTATCACCTTTCTTTTTTTGGAGCATGGATTTGGCTATTGGAGATTGAGGAGAAACCACCATTATTTTAGTATTTTCTACCAATACTTGTCCTAAAGAAACGGCTATCCAATACTGCTGGGTTTCGGTTTGAACCAAAGCGCCTATTTCAACAATTTTATGCTGAACCGAAATATTTACCTTGAGTAACTTGGCATATTCATCTTGCAACAATGCCAATTGTTTGGCATGCATATCGCGTTCGAGTTGCCCCATGGCTCTGCCTGTTTCATATTTATCGCCCATGCTACTTTTTTCGTTGCTATTGGCAGATTCTTGCGCAGCAAGCATGGCAACTTTGGTTTCTTCCATTCTAGTTTCTAGTAAAGCCTTGCAAGCAGCTAAAATACTCGCCTTTTCATCCTTGTGCATGGGGCAAATATAGCACAATCAGGTTCGTATTTTATTTCGTATTATTGCAGCCTATTTAAATTGTACAATGAAAGATGTATTTGTTATAGATGCCTTGCGCACGCCAATTGGAAAATTTGCAGGAGCACTCAGCACCATCAGGCCAGATGATTTGGCCGCAATGGCTATAAAAGCATTGATTGAACGCAACCCTACAATTGATGTCAATGAAATTGAAGATGTAATTTTGGGTGCCGCAAACCAAGCTGGCGAAGACAATAGAAATGTGGCACGTATGTCATTGTTATTGGCCGGACTTCCAACTACAATTGGCGGTAACACTGTAAATAGGTTATGCGCAAGTGGCTTACAAAGCATCATGGATGCAACCCGAGCCATACAATCTGGTGATGGAGATATATACATAGCAGGTGGTGTAGAAAGCATGACACGTGCGCCATTTGTAATGGCCAAAGCAGAAACAGCTTTTTCGCGCACACCAGAAATATATGATACTACCATTGGCTGGCGTTTTACCAATAAGGCATTGGCTGCTTTATACCATCCTTATAGCATGGGCGAAACTGCAGAGAATGTGGCAGCACAATGGAAAATTTCACGTGAGGCACAAGATGCCTTTGCCTTTGAATCTCAAAAAAGATATTTGGCAGCACATGAAGCCAATCGCTTTGCCGAAGAGATGATTGCCATAAATATTCCACAGAAAAAAGGTGATCCAACAATATTTAACAAAGACGAACATCCTCGATTGAGTAGCTTAGAAGAATTGGCAAAATTAAAACCAGCATTCAAAAAAGATGGTTCAGTAACAGCCGCCAATTCAAGCGGTATCAATGATGGTTCTGCCATGTTATTGTTGGCAAGTGAAGATGCAGTGAAACGTTTCAACTTAAAACCAATTGCCAGAGTGGTTTCAAAATCAATAGCTGGCGTTGACCCATCTGTTATGGGCATTGGTCCGGTGCCAGCCACACAAAAAGCATTGAAACGTGCAGGCTTAAGTATAAATGATTTAGGTTTGGCTGAACTCAATGAAGCATTTGCCTCTCAAGGCTTAGCATGCATGCAAGAACTCGGTTTGAACCCAAACATAGTGAATGTAAATGGTGGAGCCATTGCCTTAGGTCACCCTTTGGGAGCAAGCGGTTCACGCATTAGCACAACCCTCATCCACGAAATGCGCAAACGCAAAGTAAAATATGGTGTAGCAACCATGTGTATTGGCGTTGGCCAAGGTGCTGCTATTATTTATGAAGGGCTGTAGAGACCTATTAGGCAAACATTTACATTGTAATTCAATAAAATAATTCTTATTTTTGATAGATGAATTATCAAGATTACATTGAGATAAGAGCAGATAAACGATTTGAAAAGCCATGTATCAAAGGCACAAGAATTACTGTTTACGACGTCTTAAACTGGCTTGCTAATGGCATGAGCAAACAAGACATTTTAAATGATTTTGAAGAATTATCTGAAGATATGATCAATGCTTGTTTAGGATTCGCTGCAGACAAAGAGCACAAATTAAAAATCGCGTCTTGAAACCGCTTTTCGACCAGAATATTTCTCCAAAAATTGTCAAAACAAGCCTTATAATAACAACATTCCTATGAAAAAAATAATCCTAATATTCTCCTTTATACTTATTCATATTGCAACACAAGCTCAATATGTTAAAGCGCTTTGGAAAGACAACCTTATTGGATTGCATGTGGTGAATGATGCAGGTGCTGAAATAAAAAGATTGGAACCAGCTTATGAAAATATTGAAGTTTATACCCGTGCCAGGTTTTCAACTTTTGGTGAAATGTACATCAATGTGCAATTTTTTAACGACACTGAGTTTATTGAGAATCCAATAGACCCAAGCGATTATACCCGAACTAAAATCGACACCATTGTATCGGATAGTAAGCTGTATTTTCCTGGCAAATTGGTTTTGGCAAAAAAGGCAGGCAAATATGGCTTAATTACTATGGATGGAGAGGAAAAGGCGCCTTTTAATTTTGATGCCATCTATCCGCTTAATGCCAAATCTATGCAAATGGTGAACCAACAAATGTCGCCATTTTTCCTCGCAGCGGAAAAAGGAAAATTACAAATATTGGATCAAACTGGAAAATTTTTGGTGCCTGATGAAAAGATACCTGCCTACTTTAAAAACCGCAACAAAGACCTATGCATTGATGCTTTAGAAATTAGCTATTTTGGCGATTATTTTCTGGTGAATGAGGGTGGAACTTTGTTTGATACCATCATCAAAGTACCTGCCGTAAAAAAAGTAGTGAATGGCAAAACTAAAATTGTTACACCTGCCTATCAATATTCGCAATTTTGGTACAAAGGCGGTAAATTAAATGTATGGCAGTTTAGCACCAACAGTTGGGTATTTCCAGAGGCACACAAAAACGTAGAAATTTATTTTCAAGACGATAAAGGAAACAATTATTTTGAAAGCCTAAATGTGCGCAGCCTAAATTCTATCTATAAGTTTCAAGAGAATAGCAAACTGGGACTTGTGCCAGCAAAAATTAGCTTTATTCCAAAGGATTAAATTGCAATAAATTGTTGTTATATCTTTATTGTCTTGGATGCTCCTAAAGGAAATTGGAATCATTTAGTTTTTAAATTATTTCTTTCGGAGTATTTGTAAGACTTTTCTGGAACGACAATTGGCAATTGTAATTCAATAGGTTAATTTTTATTCGACCCCTTCAGGGTCGGGAATCGCTAGGATTATTATTTTGCTATAAACATACGACCCTTTTTGGGTCGAGAGAATTTTAATAACATTTTGGTGCTAGAGTTTTTGGGATTTGTTTTGTTATAAACATGCGACCCTTTCTGGGTCGAAGATTTTTAGAAACCCCTACTTTGTCTGTAATTTCCGGAATTTGCATATTACTATAAACATGCTACCCTTTCTGGGTCGAAGATTTTTAGAATTTGGCATAAACAAGGCTAATTTGGTTATATAAATGCTATTTTGTTGTTGTTGAATGGCGCTTTTTTTGTAATTTCGACGCTTCATTTTTCAAATATAAAATCATAAATACATGAGCAAAATAAAAGTAGCCAACCCAGTTGTAGAATTGGATGGCGATGAAATGACTAGAATCATTTGGAAATTTATCAAAGACAAATTGATACTACCTTATTTAGAATTAGATATTAAATATTACGACCTTGGCATGGAGCACCGCGATGCTACCAACGACCAAGTTACCATTGATTCGGCTGAAGCTATTAAGAAATACAATGTGGGTATTAAATGTGCCACCATTACCCCCGATGAAGCTCGTGTAGAAGAGTTTAGCCTCAAACAAATGTGGAAGAGTCCGAATGGCACTATCCGCAATATTTTAGATGGTACTGTTTTTCGTGAACCAATTGTTTGTAGCAATGTGCCTCGCTTGGTACCTAATTGGACAGCTCCAATCATGATTGGTCGCCATGCTTTTGGTGATCAATACCGTGCTACTGATTTTGTTACCAAAGGAAAAGGTAAACTTACCGTGAAATTTGAAGGTGAAGATGGAACAGTTCAAGAATTTGAAGTGTATAATTTCAAAGGTGATGGTGTTGCTTTAACCATGTACAATACAGATGAAAGTATCATGGGATTTGCCCATTCATGTTTCAATATGGCATTGAGCAAAAATTGGCCTTTATACCTTTCTACCAAAAATACCATTCTAAAAAAGTACGATGGAAGGTTCAAAGACATTTTCCAAGATATTTATTCAAAACATTACGAATCACAATTTAAAGCTGCTGGTATTACTTACGAGCACCGCTTAATTGACGACATGGTGGCTTCCGCTTTGAAATGGAATGGTAACTTTGTTTGGGCTTGTAAAAACTATGATGGCGATGTGCAATCAGACACGGTAGCGCAAGGATTTGGATCATTGGGTTTAATGACATCTGTATTGGTTACGCCAGATGGCAAAACCATGGAAGCAGAAGCTGCACATGGTACCGTTACGCGTCATTACCGCGATCACCAAAATGGCAAACCAACTTCAACCAATCCAATTGCAAGTATTTTTGCTTGGACTAGAGGTTTAGCTTTCCGTGGTAAATTGGACAATAACCAAGAATTAATTGACTTCTGTACAGCTTTAGAAGAAGTTTGTGTAGAGGTTGTTGAAAGTGGCAAAATGACCAAAGATTTAGCCGTTTGTATTCATGGAAATAAAGTTAACCACGGCGAACATTATTTATATACCGAAGAATTTTTAGATGCTTTAGATCTTGGTTTAAAAGCTAGATTGGGTAAATAATTTTTCTTTTAAACAATTTTCAAAAAGGCACAAATAGGTTCAAACCTGTTTGTGCTTTTTTTTCACACTTTTTCAAAGGATAAAAAAAGTTAACTTTTCACTGAAAAAATAAATCTATGTGGCACAATAAATTGGTTTTGGTAGTACTATTTTTCTTCATGAGTATTAGTGCTATAAATGCACAGGAGCTAACGGTAATCACCTATAATATTAGGTTAGATGCGGCAGTGGATGGCATTAACCAATGGGGCAATAGAAAAGAAAAGGTATTTCAATTAATTAAAGAACAGGGCCCAGATATTTTATGTATTCAAGAAGGCTTACCTAATCAAGTGAAAGATTTGGCTAAGCAATTTCCAAAGTACTTTTATGTTGGTGTTGGAAGAGAAGATGGGATTGACAAAGGTGAATACAGTGCTATTTTTTTTCTGAAAAAGAAATTTAAACTCATCACCTCAGAATCCTTTTGGCTCTCGCCTACCCCAACTATTGCAGGCAGCAAAGGCTGGGATGCCGCCATTACTCGCATATGCACCTATGCAAAAGTTCAGTATCTTCCAAACAAAAAAGAGCTGTTTGTATTCAATACCCATTTCGATCATTTGGGAGAAACAGCCAGGATAGAAAGTGCTAAACTTATATTGAAAATAATCAATGAAAAAGTTGGCACATTGCCCGTAATTTTATGTGGTGATTTTAACTCAGAACCCAGTAATGGCGCCTATAAAATTTTAGCTGCTTGCAAGGAACCCGAATTAATTGAAAGCTCAACCTTGAATCCAATAAAAGAAAATTGCACCTTCACAGGATTTGCCGTAAATGGTGGCATTTGCAAACAAATTGATTTCATTTTCTATTCAAAGCAATTTAGCTTGATCCAAAACAAAACCATCACCCAAAATAATGGGCAATATTACCCATCCGACCATTTACCAGTTAAAGCAATATTATACCTAAATTAGGCCTTTAATAGAGGTAGAATTTTGCAAGTTATTGGTAATCAAATATTAAAACTTCTTGATCTCATTTAAGTATCATTCCCACCTTTTATGACTTTTGTCATTTATTTAAAATTATTCTAAATAAGACCTTGCTTTATTTGGAATCGTTCTAAGCAGCGCATACTTTTGAAGTGTTCAAAAAAACAATTCAATTTATCCTCTTAAACATGTCACAAAGAATTAGGAATTTCAGCATCATTATGGCTATAGCAGGTTTGCTGGGAATTCAATCTTGTAAAAAAGATACAGAAAAAACTCCTACCAATAATACACCAACTGGAATTAGACCAGCAATTGACTATAGTAGATTAACTCCAAGCACACCCTACAAAAGCCTATTTTTAAACAAGGAAGGCGATTCAACAGTTGATTTAACTGCTGGTAATATCCGCTACAAAATGTTTCAAGTTTTAAATTATTACTTGGGTGCTGCTGTTAGAGATAACAAAACACTTGATTCCTTGCTCATGCGCAATCAATATGCCAATAGTGCTAGTCCTTTTGTAGATATTACTACCATAAACATAATTGGTTCAGAACTAAATACCTCTACCTATCAATTGCGCAATGTAACTGCTTTTTCAAAAAACAATGAAGCAGAAATTGCAAGAAAAAGAATTGATTTACTTTTTGGCGAAATGGCTTTTTTGAGCACTCATGTAAACGATACTGCAGCGAAAGGCAAAGCTGGTAAAGTTGGCACTTACCTGGCCGATGCCAAAGGAATTGAAGTCGCACAAATCATTCAAAAATCATTGATTGGTTCAGCCCAATTAGATTATATCTCTAATGTACTATTAGGTGCTGGATTAGCTGCCAATAACCAAACAATTGTTAGTGGCAAAAAATACACGCAACTAGAACAAAATTGGGACGAGGCTTATGGCTTTTTAACTTTAAATCCTGTCTTTTTATTGAACTCAACAGACGCCACCAAAGGAACATCAGAAAGCTTTTTGGGTTCATACATTTGGGAATTCAATAAGGCTGCTTATGCTAAAATTTATCCTGCATTTTTAAAAGGAAGAGCAGCAATTGCGAATAACGACATCCCTGAAATGAAGTCGCAAGCTTTATTTATAAGAACCGAAATGGAAAAGGCAATCGCATTATCTGCGATCGGTTATTTAAACAAATGGAAATCTGGCACCACCGATGCTGCCAGAATACATGCCATTGCAGAAGGCTTGGGCTTTATATATTCCTTAAGGTATTGCAATATAAATGGTGTTGATGACCAATTCTCAGATGTCATTTTATTGGACCTTGTAGGTTCAACAGATGGTTACTGGGATTTAACCAATACCAAAATAAATACCGCAATTGATGCCATAACCTTGAAATTTAAACTTTAAATTCGATGCCTAAATTGGATGTTCTTTCATCCAATCATTTAACCTTGCCATGCTAATATTGATGAGAAATTCCCTACTGCTATTTGTGTTGTTTGTTATGAGTTTACAAATAGCTTGTAAACCGAAAACAGATACAGTAAAAAAAGAAGAAAATGCCATGGATAGGCAGGTATTATTAACGCACATGGCAGATAGTATTATCATTCCTGCCTATGGTAATTTTAATACCAAATTTGATGCATTTTATTTGGCTGCCAATACATTTGCTACAAACCCTACTGAACCCAACTTAATTGTTTTGAGAACCAAATGGGCCGAGGCATATATCCAATGGCAAACAGTGGAGCTCTTTGATTTTGGTCCGGCCGACAAACAAACTATTCGCAACTTTTACAATATTTATCCTGCAGATACAACAGGCATACAATTCAATATTTCCAATCCAAGTGCGAATTTAGAAGTGCCTGCAACCTACTCGCAACAAGGGTTTCCAGCCTTAGATTATTTGCTCAATGGTACAGGAAATAGCAATGCTACCATCATTGCCTATTACACGCAACCTATTGAATCGGAAAAAAGATTAGCCTATTTAATGAGAGTTTGCAACAGAATGCAATCATTATTAGGATTGGTTATAACCGATTGGAATGGCGCATTCCGCGAAACTTTTATCAATAAAACTGGGTTAGATATTAGCTCATCCACTTCATTAATGGTGAATGGATTGGTTTTACATTACGAACGTTTTATACGCTCAGGGAAATTTGGAATACCATCTGGAGCAATATTAAATGGAGTTGCCTCCCCGGAAAAAGTGGAAGCATTTTACAAAAAAGACCTATCCTTATCCTTGGCAAAAACTGCCCACCAAGCCTATATTGATTGCTTCAATGGCAAGTCGGTTTATGCTGGCATTGAAGGTCCGTCTTTAAAAACATACCTCAATGCTTTGGGTGCAAAAGATGGTGTTACAGGCCAATCGTTAAGTGAAATTATAAACGCACAGTTTGTTCAATGTAGCAATAAAATAAACGGTTTGAACCAAAATTTATACCAGGAGATAGTAAACAATAACCAGGCTGTGAAAGATGTTTTTACTGAAATGCAAGCTGCTGTTAGGATGCTTAAAGTTGACATGACTTCTGCAATGAGCATTACCATTACCTTTACCGACAATGATGGTGATTGAAAAATACCAGAAAAAAATTGGATCAGCAGCACCATTGGCTGTTTTTAGAGTTTTTTTCGGTCTTATGTTATTGGGCGGTATCATTAGGTTTTGGAGTAATGGTTGGATTAAAAGTTTATACATAGATCCAAAATTCTATTTCACTTTTTATGGTTTTGATTGGGTTGCTCCACTTGGTCAATATACTTATCTGCTTTTTTTCATTTGTGGCCTATCTGCCTTTTTAGTAGCCATAGGGTTATGGTACCGATTAGCAAGTATTGCGTTGTTTGCAAGCTTTACCTACATCGAACTCATTGACAAATCTGTGTACTTAAATCACTATTATTTTATAAGCCTTATGTGCTTACTATTAATATTTTTACCTGCAAATATTTACTTCTCTGTTGACACAATTTTAAAACCTAAAATAAAAGCGCAAAATATTCCCCAATGGAATATGGATGTATTGAAATTGATGATGGCAATCTTGTATTTTTATGCCGGTTTAGCAAAGGTTAACAGCGATTGGTTATTGAATGCCTTGCCTTTGAAAATTTGGCTCCCAGCAAGAAATGATATGCCTATCATTGGCAGCCTATTCAACCATACTTGGATTGCTTACCTGTTTAGTTGGTTTGGATGTATTTTCGATTTAGCTATTCCATTTTTATTATGGAACAAAATAAGCAGACCCTATGCATACATTGCTGTGATTGTATTTCATGTATTTACTGCTTTGCTATTTCCTATTGGCATGTTTCCGTATATCATGATTGTGTCTGCTTTAATTTTCTTTCCTGCGTCTTTTCACCAAGGCATCATTAATTGGATCAGTCATTGGTTCAAACCGAAAAATAATAAGATAAATTCTTTTACTCGGTCTGAACCAAAAATAAAGATCTATTTTTTTTTAGTATTCTTTGCATTTCAACTTTTATTTCCATTTAGGTACCTATGTTATCCAGGCGAATTATTTTGGACAGAAGAAGGTTACCGCTTTTCGTGGCGGGTAATGTTAATGGAAAAAGCAGGCTATGCCCAATTTATAGTGAAGGATGCAACTGGCAAACAACAAGCAGTAAATAACAGTGATTTTTTAAGTCCCTTGCAAGAAAAAATGATGAGCACCCAAGCAGATATGCTCTTACAATATGCACATATACTTAGTAAACATTATGCGCAATTAGGTTTTATTAATCCAGAAGTTTATGTAGATTCTTATGTTGCATTGAATGGACGTTTGGGAAAACCAATGGTGGGTAAGCAAACCAACTTAGCCAAAGAAACAGATTCGTTTAAACACAAAACTTGGATACAACCATTAAACGATGAAATTAAAGGCTTTTAAGATTTTATTGCTCCTGTTTTATGGAACAGCAGTGTATGCACAAGATAGCATACCCATAAAAACCAGGATCAAAAAAAGTAAACTTACCGATACCAGTAATACCTCCTTAAAAGAATTGGTGGTTAATCAAAAACAAACTGATTTTGGCTTTACCCGCATGCGGGCAGTTGAACAATTGGGCATTTATGAGGGCAAGAAAACGGAAGTAATTATATTGGATCAATTAGTAGCCAATTTAGCAACCAATAATGCAAGACAAGTATTTGCAAAAGTTGCTGGCCTAAACATTTGGGAAAATGACGGCGCAGGATTGCAATTAAGCATTGGAGGAAGAGGGCTTGACCCAAACAGAAGTTCCAATTTTAATGTAAGGCAAAATGGTTACGATATCAGTGCCGATGCATTGGGGTATCCAGAAAGTTATTATACCCCGCCTCTTGAAGCTGTTAGTAAAATTCAAATAGTAAGAGGTGCTGCATCTCTGCAATATGGTACACAGTTTGGGGGCCTCATCAACTTTGTGATGAAAAAACCGGTTGAAGACAAAAAAATAGAATTGCTATTCAGACAAAGTGTAGGCTCATTTGGCTTCTACAATGCATTTACCAGTATAGGTGGAATCTATAAAAAATTGAGTTATTACAGTTTCTTTCAATACAAAAAATTGGATGGCTGGCGACCAAATTCTGAATTAAAAAGTTATACATTTTATACGCATTTAAATTACAAATTCACAAAAAAAACGAGCATAGGTTTCGACTATACCAATATGAATTACCTTACTCAACAAGCAGGTGGATTAAGTGATGCCATGTTTAATACCGACCCTAGACAAAGCAATAGAGAAAGAAATTGGTTTGATGTAAATTGGAATTTGTTTGCCCTCCATTACGATTATAAACTAAATGCCAGTAATGAAATAAATGTTCGATTATTTGGTTTGTTGGCACACAGATATAGTGTAGGATTTAGACCAAATAGAGTTGCCACTATAGATAACAATGGCGACCGTGATTTGATCAAAGGAGACTTTAAAAACTATGGTGCTGAGGCTAGGTATTTAAAACGATATTATACCCAAAACAAAGCATTGGTATTTTTGGCTGGAGCAAGGTATTACAATGGTTATAACCACAGTGTACAAGGAATAGGGAGTAAGGGAAAAGATGCTAATTTTAATTTCGTTAATACCCAACAAGGCATTGAAAGTGATTATACTTTTCCGAACCAAAATGTATCCCTTTTTGTAGAAAATATTATTTATGTTACGGAGAACTTTTCTATTACTCCAGGTTTACGTTTTGAATATATCCATACCAATGCCAATGGGTATTATAAAACCATATTTAGAGACCTTGCAGGAAATATAATTAGCATCAATACCACCTATGAATCGAGGGTGAATGGTAGACGCTTTTTGCTAGGAGGAATTGGCTTTAGTTACAAGCCTAAAAAGCATCTTGAATTGTATGCCAATGTTTCGCAAAACTACCGTTCCATTACTTTTAGCGATATGCGCATCAACAATCCATCGCAAGTGATTGATTCTAATTTAAAAGATGAACACGGTTACTCCATCGACCTTGGGATCAGAAC
>Ga0070374_10000350_pt1 | contig 18216 bp, 11 predicted proteins | sample LauGreSuBDMM15SN_2_FD_66374 | JGI IMG/M metagenome (GOLD analysis project Ga0070374, IMG submission 66374) | Freshwater lake microbial communities from Lake Michigan, USA - Su13.BD.MM15.SN (version 4) (version 4) | ecosystem: Environmental > Aquatic > Freshwater > Lake | place: Lake Michigan...
ATCAGGGAGAGAAAGGATAATCTTGCGTGCGCGACGCTTTAGGCGCGTGCGCCAAAATAGTTGAGCCATGATTTAGCGGCTGTTTCTTTCTGGTAGGTTGCGGTCAAACTGTTCCAACTCCACAGCAGGGTGAACTCTATAGACAGGAAGTTCAGCTGCTGCAGCTTCAACATCTACTTTTAGTTTTCTTGAACGTGCCTGGTTGTAGATAGCCGCTTTCAAACGGTACATGTTTTCCCAGAGAGGCTTAACCTCATCGGCTCTGCGGATTAAGGCAAAGCCAGTTTCTTTGTTGGATGCGTATTGAGAGTAAAGATCTGCCATCTCTTGTTCTAGAGCAGCAAGTCTTAGTTCAGCAGCTTTCTGCTCGCGACCTGTCTTACCCATGTTTGCTTTTTGCTTTGCAATCTTTGTTTCAAAAAGTCTCACTTCCGCTTCAATTCTTGCGTTGCCTGTGATGTAAGGAGAGGAGACTCTTAGTAGCCAGTCGTTCAATGCAATCTCTCCTCTTTGTGAGAAAGATTCGAATTCATTGATGGCTTGCGTTCTTGTGAAGTCTTTGATTCCTTGGTTCTTACGAGCATCTCGCTTACCAGCGCGCTTGATACGAGCTACCTCCCAGAAGGATGGCTTCTTAGGAATGACTGGATTGCTAAAAGAAGGCTTCTTGGCCATGGTTGATCCCTGCTCCCCACAGTTGTCTGTGGCTAAATTTACACAACAGGCTTAAACCTAGTGAAATAGGCATATGTTCTCAATAGGCAATAAAGGCTAAGCGGGAACGTTAGGAAATCGCTAAAAAGGCTATTTAGCGGCAATCTCCAAAAGTCCTGCAAGTCTGCTCACTGCTTTTACCTCTGCCACAGTCTTGAACTGACTCTCCAGTAAACTCTCGCTGAAGACTAAGTAGCAAGTAGCTTTTGCACGGCTGATTGCAACGTTCAATCTGTTTCTATCTAGCAAGAACTCAAGACCTCTAGGTGCATCCATGCTTGAAGATGCAGCGAAGCTATAGATAACTGCCATTCCTTCGCGACCCTGGAACTTATCTACTGTTCCAACCATTACGTTCTCGAAGCCTGCTTCGTCCAGCTTTGCACGCAACAGATCTACCTGTGCGTTGTAGGCAGCAACAACTAGAACGTTTGCTGGATCTTCATCGCCTTTAAGGCTCTTCACTAGCTTGATTACCACCTCAGCCTCTTCCTCACTTGAAGTTGAGTTTCCTGTGTGCGGAACCGGGATAGAGATGAGACCTTGTTCATGCCCAATGATCGCATTCTCTTCAGTTGAAGGGTGTGAACGTAACTTGCCTTCATAAGCCAACCAACTAACAGCGTGGTTTACTTCTGGATGTAATCTGCGAGTTACTTCAACGAAGTAACCCATAGATGCTGGCAAGATTGAGTGCTCTCCCATGTAGTGACCTAGAGCAGAGTTCTCAACACCACCAGGATGAACGGCAGTTACTACTTGAGCTAGTTGCTGGGGATCTCCCATCAAGACAAGATTGTCTGCGATACCGCTAACTGCCATGCAGTCAACCAAAGAATACTGAGCGGCTTCATCAATGAAGAGATAATCCAATCTGTATTCGCGGACGTCCTTGTTGCTAAAGAAGAAACTGGTTCCGCCTACGATGTAAGGATCTGGATTGTTTTTCATCCAAGTTACAACTGGGCCATTACTCTTCTTGCTAACCCAAGGACGTTCTTCGCCTTCTTCTTGTCGCTTAATAATCATTGATGGATCAATGCCAGCTTCGACACATGCCTCAAGTAAATTCTCAATCGCAGAGTGCGAGTTAGCAGTGACACCAATACGCTTGCCAGCTTTGATCAAACTAACAATTGTTCTTGATGCAAGGTATGTCTTACCTGATCCTGGGGGACCCTGGATTGCCAAGATCGAGTGGTCAAGTGAATTTACTGCCTCCATTACAGCTGGAAGATAGTTGTCAGTATCTGCTACTGGCAGCTCAGTGATTCCCTTTAGCTTAGGAGGACGACGCATAAGCAGATCCATGATTGCAGGGGAGCTAGGTGCAAGATTTAGAGGAGTCTTCCACTGCTCAGCAATATCGTTTGCAAGCTTCTGCAATGCTGTCTGCTTAGCAATAGGTGAATAGTAGGTAGCGTCGATGATTGCGTTTGGTACTTGCGAATCAGAGCCGTTTTTGATTGTTCTAGTGAAAGTAATATCACTGTCAACAACTTCAGTAATCTTGCCGAAGTCACGCAACTGCTTGTTGCCTTCACCTCTATATCTGACGACGATGTCAGCATTCTTCTCTGGCATGTAGAGGCAGTCTTCAGGCAGTAGAGCGGTGTATGTGACTAGAACGTAAGGAGTTCCGTCTTCTCTACGTTCTTTAGTTTCTCTAGACACTTCAACCACATCAGTAATTGCCGCAGCAGTTCTTTCACCTTCTAGAGCTTCATCATCCATCAGCATGCGGATAGCGATGTCAGCCCAGAACATAACTTCTTCACGCTTATAGAAAAGAATGGAATGGGTTAGCGCTAGCCAAATCTGGGCACGGTAGTCAGCATCGATGTCTTTCCCCCAATCCCAGTCAGCTACTACATCAAAGAGTTCTTTAGTCTGAGCCTGTAGTTCAGCTAGTTCTCGTTCGCTTTTGCTGGGGGTTCTATCAGCCTCCTCGGGCTTAGGGTCGCCTGGTTGCGGCTGACCGTACTTACTGGATGCACCTGGTTGTTCTTCTAACCAACGATAGAGCTCACGAGTAGACCAAACATCTTCCAAGTTATAAAGACGAAGTTCCTTGTATACCTGATCGGCTTCTTCAGAAATCTTTGCTCGGTCTTGTTCCGAGAGAGTTAGATCTTTAGACAAAGAATCGAGTTCTCTCCAGCGGTCATACTCATCGATGCTGGCAGATGCCTTTTGCACATCGGAAGAACGCACAAAGTTGTAGTGCCTCTCAAGCTTCTTGATTGAGTAACTCTCTTCACCAATGATCATCGAGTTTCTAACAATGTTGAACATGTCAACTAAACGTCCAGTGCTGATTAGCCAAGCAACCTCTTGCTCATAGATTCCATGACGCATCGCAAGACGCTTTAGAGCGGTCACCTCGTAGCTCGCATAGTGGTAGATGTGAGCACCTTCATCTTCATACATGCGCTTGAGAGCCCACTCCATGAATCCTGCGAAAGCTTCTTTCTCAGTTGCTCGGTCATGAGCCCAGAACTCAGTGAACAGTCGATCTAGTGGTTCACCTTCGTTTTCACCAGTGCCCCAGTCATAGTTACCAAACAAGTACTCAAGCCCACCTCGTTCAGTGAAGTAAGGAAAACCTTCAAAGTCAAAGAACACATCGCCTGCAGATCTAGGCGGCAAGAACTGAATCATTGGATCATCTAGCAACTCGTGATATGGCTTACCGGTTTCTTGAGATCTAACTTGTGCTGCTGCTTGCTTACGAATCTTGTCGTAAGTCTCTACAGTCATTCGATACGGACGCTTGTCATCAGGTGCTTGAGCAAGCTGTTTCATAGTTGTGATATCAGATGTCGCAAGTCGGGCAATCTGGTTCTGAGTGATGTTTGCAACTTGAACCAAGTCGTCTGTTGACTTGCGATCATCTTTACAAAGGTCAGGGTATTCACAAATGTCACAGTTTTGCTTTGAAGGACAGTGCCAATTGAGATTTGCTGCGGAGAAACGATCTAGATTGTCTTCGTTCTTGGCTTCTTCAGCAAAGTCAATCAGGTCAGAAATTTTCTTGCGAGCAAGTCGCATTGCAGGAACAATTTCAATTTCTTCAAAGCTGTCTGTGGTTCTAGAACCAAGAATGAGTCCGTGTCTCTCACCTTCAGCTTTTAGACCTAGAGCATCTAGTGCATCGACATATAGACCAACCTGAAGTAGGTAAGCAGGCTTAGCCTGACCTCCATACTTTGCATCCCAAACGGTGTACTTGTTCTCTCTTGGTGAGTTGATGTGCTCAGGTCTCTTGCGAGCAGTTAGCTTGCCATCAACGAAAAGGATTTCCCAATTCTGGTGAACCAAGAAGTCCGGCATACCGCTAAAGATGGTCCTCTCAAAGGTTCTCTTTAGGCCACCTTGATAAATCACCGGAACACCTGACTTCATGAGCTCTAGTGTTTGAGCCATGTCGCCGTCCTTCTCAGGGCGTCCGACAACATCTTTACCAACAGACTCAAGTAGCTCGTTGATTAGTGCAGCTTCGAAGATCACACCATACTTCTGAGCTAGAGACTGGTCTTCACCGTTGGCCTTGTCTTCAGCAATCTTGTCAACGTAAGGCTGCAAGCGGCCCAGAACATCCTGGATACCTAAAGTGCGAGCAATAGAGATGTTGGTGCAGTGATCACAAGAGGAAGCTCTCATTAGATCTCGGGTATTGAAGGACCAAAGAGATGAAGGAGTTAGATGCATGGCCTGCCTTAATTGGGTTTGTCTTTATGATGCCAGCAACTAGCGACATCCTTTACTTATAACCCCTGAAACCTGAGGAATCTTCCCCAAAATAGGTCGAATTGCCTGCTTCCAGGTGGAAAGGAATTGTTGAGTATTGATTTAGTAAATTCTGATCTCAGGCGGAATGTCTCCGAAGCTAGATTTCAGGACTTCCATGATCTTCGCTGTTCAAATCCTGCCTGAATCTCCAAGTTAGTCTGCCAGCACTGATACCAATACGCTAGGAGAATAGTTGACACAAGACAACAAAGTTAGGGATGCTCAAATAGGGTTACCCTTATCACCTTAAGGCTAGAGGGAAATTGACATTCTTACCAGCAAACAACAAGCTTGAAGCCGTTGTTCGGATCAGTAATCTAACCAATAGCGGTCCAGAAATTTTAGGACCAGGAAGTAAAGAGCACAAATCTGTTTTGACTAATTTAGCAATCGGATTAGGTGTCCGCTTCAGTCAAGACCTCACAAAGCACGAATTAGCTGCGCACCTGGCCGCTTCTCTTGGCAAGACCTGGTTGCCGGAGTATGAATCAGTCGGGCAGACAATCACTTTGAAGGGGCTAAACCTTCTTCTTGAGGCGGCAACAGAGGCCACGACAAACAAGGGAGATGAATCAAACAAAAACACAAGCGCTTCATTTTCAGACGAACTAAACGGTATCGCAAATGTTGTAACTGCAAATACGCCACTTGTGATGGATGGAATGGCTTGCGTCCAGGAGATGAAGAATCTCGAAGATGCAAATTGGAAACAAGTACAGTGGCAAGGATTCTACTTTGAAATGAAAGCTATAAATGCATTGACTTCGGAACTGGGAGGTGGAAGGCAAAAACTTTTCAACACTTCATTTGACTATGTACGAAACTATATTTGGGACCTGAAAACGCATAGTTCAGAAAACGAAAGTGGTACATCAACTTCTAACTGCATTTTGAATGACTCAAGAGCAATTGAATTGGCTTCTGATAAGTCGGGAGTAGGCTTCGTTATATTGAGCGGTAAGCCAACCTATGATCGTGAATTTACAAAATGGCACAAAGCATTTAGAGGCGGAGGAGTTGAGGAGCCCGTTCGCACGCTGAAAAGCGCGTTTAGCCCTGAGTCGCTAGAAATATTCTTTATTCCTGATGGCAGTCGCCTGAGGCGCGCAGTAACACTTAAAGAAATGTCAGTTATTGCTCAAGGCAAAAACTCTAACGGAAAGCCAAGACCCCCGAAATATGGAATTGACCTGAGGCGAGCAACAGGAAGCGACCTGCAAGTATTTAGCCATAGTTTCACCTAAACCTGTTTTCTAACGCGGTATTCAAATTTGTTGGGGATTGCGAAACCGACTTCACTAGAGAGCGGCTATTAGCAAGTAGGTCTCGATCTCTCTCAACTAAAGCTTTCATAACATGATACACAGCGGACATATTCACACCGTTGCCAAGTTGCTTATAGGAAGCGGCGTCAGTTTGATTAGCGAAATCAAATGACTCTGGCAGAGACTGAAGCCTCGCCCCCTCTCGTATTGAAATGCGGCGTCTCTGAGGTCCAAGAATTGTTGTTTGCGTTATTGCGACAAGAGCAGGAACGTAAGTCGGCTTCTTTGCACGAATACCTGAAGGCCTGAATTGCATAATGCAATCCCACAGAGTTTTGGTATTTTGAGCTTGCCATTCAAACTTTCGCCTACTTGGTGGGAAGTCATTCAGGTTGTCCCAGCGCTCGAGCCAAGCATCTAGGGACTTCTTATTCTTTGTATAAAACTCAGCATTCTTGTTGAGAAAGGTAGCCTTCCAAGCAGGAGTGTTTTCTGGGATGGAGAGTTTCTTTGTCGTGACCCATTCATCGACCCAGATAGGAAAACCTGGCAATGATTCGCCATCCATGTCTTTTCTCATAGTGACGACGAAGTCGTTCCAAGCTTCGATCCACCTTACCTCGGGCTTGGTTAGAGCGAATCTTTCAAGGCCTTTTGCTCCTTTGGGTTCTAGGGGCAGGTGTTTTTCAAGATTCCAATTTTGAATGTTCCAACCTCTGGTTAGGTGCTCGAGATTTAATTGCTCTGGTTCTTCGTGAGCAGCTTGTGTGTTCTTTCCAGCATAAGTTGCTGCTATAAATATACGTTCACGAACCTGAGGCCTACCGCCAAACTCGGGATTAATCCTGTGAGGAGAAACAACTAATGGAATGGAGGAAACACGGTAGCCAAGTTCACGTAGTGTCCCGATGATGACTTCCCATTCGTGGGTGTGCCTTGGCCCAGCTAGGTTTCTGACGTTCTCGAGCAGGACAATTTTTGGTTTACGTTTCTCTATAATTTTTGCGATATTCCAGAATAGGGTTCCTCTTGTTTCATCCATACCTTTTTGTTTTCCAGACTTACTGAACGGCTGGCAAGGGAAACCGCCTGTTAGGACGTCATGTGCAGGAACGAGCATTGTTCCGTCATTTGCAGCCAAGGTGATGTCCCCATCTGGCTTGAGACCCCAGTTGTGTTCGTAGATAGATACAGCGTCTTTGTCGATCTCTGATGCGTATACAGCTTGACCGCCCAAAGCGCTCAATGCACCGTGGAAACCACCAATGCCAGCAAAAAGGTCTATAAATGTGAAGGACATGCTTGTATCTTAAGCCTCAAGGATGACATTCAAGAGAAAGCTCGCCGTCATGTGGAAAACTAGGGGCGATAGTCAGTAATTTCGACCATGTTTGGCCTGAAACTGTCTCCCCGGTCAGAAGAACCTGCTTTTCATTTGACAGTCCTCAGACGACAACAAAAACACTACGATTAAGGAATCTGAGTAAATTGATCGCTATGTTGGAAGAGCGATGATGTTTAGGAGACCTGGGCCATGGCTAGACCATATGTATCTCTAGGCATTGACGACTTAGTTGCACTTTCAGCCGACCCTACTTTGCATGACGAAATAATTCACGAGCTCTCATTTCGACGCACATCAAAAGCTCAGGCACTGTTTAGGAGGCTCGGGGGCAAGAAACCTTCCTATACTGGACAGTCATTTGCGGGGAGTGACTCTGGCGAGTCTTATCAAAAAAGGTACGAAGCTCTGAGGCAAACCTTTAGCGAAGCAGGCGATTTGCTCGCCCAATGGGGTATGACGGAAATGTTACCCCAAAACATTATCAAGATCGTTATTCATGAATGGGAACTAATTATTGCCTCTGGACAAGATGCCAATGGTCAGAAACAGGAAGATCTGGAAAAATTGAAAGAGAACCTAGAAAGACTCGGTATTTTGTCCGATGAATGACTTTCATGAACCGAATGAGCTCTGGCGAAAGTGCGAAGTCGCATGGATGAATTGGATACAGAAACCAGGCTCTCATGTCATTCCCTTAACAGAGGCTGTAGGTGGCGTTGCTGGCCGTAACGCTCCGGTGATGAAAGCCGGATCAAGATTGGTTCGTTCTCCTGACTTTTTAGTTACCGCACCGTCGGGAAACTTTTATTGGGAAGTTAAGTTCCGTTCCAGATCAACCATTGATGCAAATACGGGAATCCGAGAACACTGGATGTCGGCCAGTGCTTTCCGAGATTATCATCATTTGGCTGTTGACGGCCAAGCGCCTGTGAATGTGATTTTGTATGAACTATCGAATAATCAAGTGAACGGCCGCTGGCTTCAAATCAACGTGCTTGAAATAATGTCTCACGGGCGACCAGGCGTTGGGTACACAGCTTCTGGAGATTCAATGGAGGCGTGGTACTGGCCAGTTAGTTCGATGGTTGAAGTGGACGGGCCGGAAGTTTTAATTGATTCGAGAGTGCCCGTCCTGCCGAACGATGACATAGATGAGGCGCCAGAACTGGGAGTGCTCACGCCGATAGAGCGAGAGTTCCGGAGAGGCGTAATTGCTTCAAATGGCGAGAAGTCAAAAGCCTTAACTTCTGAATTAGGCGCAAAAATAAGTACTGCCATACAAGAAGATCACCAAACAGGTTTGGACATACTTAGGCAAAGCCTTGGAATCAACTCCATACCCCTTTATTCCGTTTTAGTTATGGGCGACATCGCAAGCAAAATAGATGAAGTTTTGGGCTTATTAGACTACGGAATCAGGTTGTTCCTGATCACCCCAGAACAGTATTCAAGTGCCAGACCTCAGGAAGAAATATCGGCGCTTATGTCCACGAGGCTGTTGGAATGGTCTGTGGCAAAGAATTGCCCAAATGATGTTGTTTTTTGCGTCGATGGAAATATGAGCCAATTCACCGAATCGCAGCACGAGGTACTCGAGTCCGCTGACAATCTTCCAAACGGAATTAACGTCAGACAATTCAAAATTGTCCACTCTCCAATTGATTCAGATTTGTTGATCACAGCCGGGGCTGGTACTGGTAAGACGGAAACTATGACAGAGAGAGTTATGTATCTTCTCTCGTGCTCTGGGTCTATGCCTTCGAAATCTATGGGGCTAAATGCGCTAAACCTCAGTGAAATTGCTCTAATAACATTTACGAGAGAATCTGCCTCGGAAATGAGAGCCAGGCTATCACGCACGCTGCTCATTAGGTTAAGGCTGGCTAAGTTTCCTGTTCACCCTCTTATAGCCTGGCTGATGCAACTTGGATCAGCACAAATTTCGACAATACACGCGTTTGCGAAGCTGCTCGTCTCAAAAGGCGGCACCGACATGGGCTACAGCCCAAAACTTCGTTTGTCTCCCATGACGTTGGAGTTGAGAAAGATGTTTGTCGATCAACTATCATTCCATTTACCCAAACTTTACAAAGAAGTTGGCCACGATGTGGAACCTGTTCATGAATGGGTCAAAAAGTTTCACAAAATTTGGCAGGATCTCGAAAATAACGGCGTTCTTCTTTCAGAACTTGTTGAAGGTTCCATTGATTGGGGCAGCCCGGAAGATGAAAAGAGTCGAATCACGAATGAACTTTTCAAAGAGATCTTGAGGGAGGTAGCCATAGAATTCCGCTCAACTTCCAAGGAAAATGATGTAATAACGGTTAACCAACTCGCTCCACTTGCCCATGAGGCCGTATCAATGGGTAAGTTTGGGGGCACTTTTAAGTTCCTGTTTGTTGATGAATTTCAGGACACCGATCCAATACAGATGAAACTCATTGCGGGTATACGCGAATATAGCCAATCCCGTTTGTTTGTGGTTGGAGATCCTAAGCAAGCAATTTATAGATTTAGGGGAGCTGAAGGTGATGCTTTCAATGAGATGCGAAGCATAATCAAGGAAAAGGGCTTCTCCTTTAGCGAACATTCGTTAGCTATTAATTTCCGAACCGATGGTAAATTGCTGAAATCCTTCGAGCCCTACTTCGTAAAATGGGGGGCACGCAATTTACTTCCTTATCTCCCTGGCCATGATGATCTCATCCCGAATGCTAAGGTCAGCAAAACTGGGCAGGCTATAAAGTTTGTTTCTGTAAAAGGACAAGCCGCAACTTCTGTCCCAATGCATGCGCAGGAATTGCTGAATGCGGGCTCCAAAGAAATAGCAATTATTTGCAGGTCAAACTCCGAGGCTCTTTCCGTTAGAAATGCACTGCGAGACGAAAATATAAACTGTGAACTGTACGTTGGAGGCAACTTCTTCCAATCAAATCCAGTCTTAGAATTTCAAGCACTTCTCAAGGCACTTGAAGATCCTAGAAGCTTGGCGAAAGTGCTGCAATTGTTTGAAACGCAGTGGTTCTCCCCGCTCATGCTGACAAATTCGGCACCGGCCCAAACTAATCTGGCAGATTTACAAAGCTGGGGGTCACAAGCGCCTGTGTCACTAAGCTGGTCCAGTCGAGTCGCTACCCAAAACTTTGAATCAGAGGACGACAACCAAGATATTTCCTTCTTAGCTAACAGATTGATCATCATTCGTAAAATGCTCGAAAGTTGGTCTGTTATCGATTTGGTCGGTTTCCTAAGAGCAGAATTTACGCCAGAAGACTATCTTCCGGAGGCATTGGAAAATGTCGACAACATTGAGATTAAACAGAGCCATAGACACACCTACTCTAAATCGCTTGATCACTTAATTTCAATTCTTGATGAGAATTTTGCGGGTCAACCTCTAACGTTAACCAAGCTGGTTGAGTGGCTGGACATTCAAATTGCTACCAACGAGAACGAAGACTTGCCTCTAAATCGTGATGATTTGGCAGGCAAAATTGTTGCTGTTACGGTTCACAAGTCCAAAGGCTTGGAATTTGATGCAGTCATCCTTCCCTTCGTTAGCCAAAGGTTCAAAGTCGGCCCATTCTTTAATGGGAAAGACCGATTTGCGATTCTAAGACTGAAGGAGCAAAACCTCAAAGTCTTGTGGCAATGGTCTGGTAAAAGAAATTTCGCTTCTCAAATGTGGGCCGGTGAAGACTTGGAAACTGAAAAGGAAGAAACAAGACTTCTGTATGTGGCAATGACTCGAGCAAAGCACCACCTTTATGTGTATGTAAAAGAAGGTCAAGTTCGATCGGCCGGCAAGCCATCAAGCTGGAAGGATTTGCTAAATGGAAACTAATAGTTTCGAAGTACTTGCTTTGACAGACGTCTCGGCAAGTTCACTTGAAGAGAATCTTGTAGCTCGAGGGCACGCATGGAAAAATCTGAGGCACGTATCAGCTACTCATAGTTTGGCTTCTGCGTTTCAAGACTCTGGCGCGCTTTCACACCCAATTGGACTTTTGTTTGACATGTTTGTTGCACCAGATGCGCGCAGTAGGTCCTATTTGGGTCTGGATTTGTTCCCTGATTCGGCTTTGTTCTTCGAATCTAAGGAGACAAGAGAAAACTACCAACCCGAAGTAAAGTCCTGGACCCAATCCTTGTCACACAAGCGTTTGCATCAGTCATCGTCTTGGTCGCAAGCCTTAAGGGACTCCCTAATTGACCTGGATCTAGAAACAGACCTGAAGCATCTAATTCGTAGGAATTCGTCAGATCTACTCAAAGCATTTATAAAACTCTCAAACGATGGAATTTATCCATCGGATTTCCCAAACGCATCAACAACCGTTGGTTATTCAAAATTACAATCTGCTGCCATTCAGATGTGGTCCCAGTTAGAGGCTAGTTTCCCAGATTTTTCAGTGGGAAGAGAGAGTCTGTGGATTGACTTAGAGGAATATCGTGCGGGATCGTCGGATCTAGCAAAAGATGTGTCCAAGAGACTCAAAGAAGCCTTCACGAAAGCTTACGGAGCCCATCCTGAGCCGGTGACGATTGTTCATCATGGATTCTACTTTTATACTCCGCTTCAGTGGGCCTTCTTCAAACTGATTCAAGAAACTCCTGGATTCAATCAAATTTTTATAATTCACGATGATGGGAAGAATCCAGCACTGAGAATTTGGCGCGAATTCTTTTCAGAGCGGTTATCTATGCCTAGTTACCCCATAGCGAACCAAGAATCCGAGCCAAAGACCAAGCGGGCAAAATTTTTTCTTGATCTGATTTCTGGTGAGTCAAGAAGTAGTAATCCAGAAAATTTGAATTTGAGCATCGCAGAACATCAAAACACTAGCGAATTCGCGCGAGAGCTCAGAAAGTATAAAGAAAGCATCGGAGGTGAACGACCTCAGGTATATGCCCCAGCAGTGAAGGACGTGAAGAGATTTGTTGATCGAGTGCTTAATCCCAGCACTCAGAATCCAACAAATCTAATTGAGTTACCCAGTGGAATTTTCCTACAATCAGTTCACGACTGTATTAAAGTCGGGACTGATGGCAGTCATAGTTTGATGCCAACTAAGGATGAGGTCCAGAGAATTCTCGGCTCTGGATTCCTGAGATTTGGACCAAGTGACGGTAACCAGGAAGGCTTGTTGGTCATACGCGCACTTAGATTTTTCCAGGACTGTAGCACAACTATTGAATGGAAGACAAGAGCTACCAAACTAACGAGACTAATCGTAGACGAAGTCCACAATTTGGATCCTGTTGGCGTGAACAGGGAAACCAAACTAGGCAAAGTGAAAGCAAGTTCTGAAAACCCGTTGAGAGTATTGCCCTGGCTCGACTTCAGCGTATCTGAGGCACTCTCAATAAAAGAAGTAATCCACAAGATCATGAATCTCCTTGAACAGGTTCACTCAACGGAGAGGATAACGCTAGGTGAGCACGCCGATTCCATCGCCTCAGCTATCAAGGAGTGGATGTCCAACGCAAGTATTGAAGAACAGAGCCGAGTTTCTAAGGCTTTGGAAATTCTGCGCGTTGCAGATGACGGTGAAGTAGACGCAATTGGCCTTGCTGACGTTGTTTCAAGAATCTTGAACGGTGTTCAAGACGAGAATGACAGCCAGAGCTCTACCATCGAAGATTTCGACCCCCAAAGTCTTATGCGAATGGGCGATCTTGACAGGCTCGGCTTTAAACAGACCGTCATAGAAACCCACATCTGCAATTTGTCAGAGGGTAGCTTTCCAAGCCAACAAAATTCTGCACCTTGGCCCTTTACAATGGAAAGTTTTGATGTATCGCTAGCTGCCAAATACCGAAAGATCACTGTAGAGATTTACCGGATGAGAAATATAACTAGCACTTTGGAGGACTTATATCTATTTTGGCTCGCGCTAGAGGGAGTTTCGGATGAAGCAAAACTTAGACTCAGTTGGATAACACGAGTGGGCTCTGAAGACAAACTCCCTAGTAATTTCATTCGCATCTGTTCAAAAATACCTAAAGTAAACAGTGAAACCGCCGACTATTTAGGCGGGCTGAACATTGCAAATTCAAGAGCAGAGGCTTCGAACTTCACAAACTTCCGCGACAGAGTTCAACTTAGTGTTGATGCTCAAGAAGATGTCTTTGTTAAAGGGGTGTCACGATTCGGCATAGTGCCGGCCTCTTCTAATTTAATGTGCTCAAGAAGATTTGCAGTTCAATGGGCCCTAAGCGATAGCGCTAGTTTTGAGCCTGACCACACGCAAGAGATTCTTTATGGGAACCTATTTACGCCGATTTATTATGACTTAGGGGGTAACCGAATCCCACTAGCCTACGATCATGCCACAAGGCTTCAAAAAGATCTAGGTGTATTCTTACCGGAAGCGGTTAAGGCAAGTAGCGATGAAAAGCGAGTTGTGAAAACCGGAGGGGCAAAGCCGGTATGGATATATTCTCTCGGGGGCAGCCAAACTGGAAATGACAAAGCCAGCCTTGCCTATAAAGCAGTTATTGGAGGAGTAATTAGTTTTGTAAATCAAGAACATCACGGTTCAAGATTTGCCCTTCCCCCAGTTGAAGCCACCAAAGAGCAACAGTCAGTGTGCAACGTTTGTCCAGTAAGCAAAACGTGTGTTTCAGCTGTCTCTCAGTTGACGGTTGAGTTTAACTCTTAGGCTTCTCTAAATCCTCGTGTTCTCACCTTGTGCAACTGTACGCTTTGGATCATTGCCCCTACAGCTCCCCCATGTGATGTGAGTCATTTTAGGTAGTGCTCAGCCAAACAGCTCAGGAATAGTAGCTCCGTGAGAGGTCTTTAGGTCCTCTAGGTTCCAGGTAGCAATGTCTTGGATCTCTAGTTGTCCGGAGGCATCGGTAACACCAATTCTTAGCACTGGGATTCCTCTTGCTTCACAGAGTCCAACAAACTTGACGTCGTCTTCTCTACCTACGGAAACAATGACTCTGGCTGTTGACTCTGAGAATAGAGCTGCTGTTAGGTCAACACCGTCTCGCTCAGTGATTTCGTTTAGCCAGACTCTTGCTCCCATACCGAAACGTAGTGTGCTCTCAACTAGCGTCTGAGCCAGACCACCCTCTGATAAGTCATGAGTAGATGCAAGTAGGCCTTGAAGAGATGCTCCCTGGAGTAATTCAGCAAGAGCCTTTTCTGCAGCTAGATCAACTACAGGTGGTTTACCACCTAGGTGATCGTGAATAACTTCAGACCAAACTGAACCATCCAGTTCATCTCTAGTAGTACCTAGAAGGTAGATGTTATTTCCTGCATCTTGCCAACCTGAAGGAATTCTTCTAGCAACATCATCAATAACACCTAGAACACCAACTACTGGTGTTGGGTGGATAGCAACATCACCGGTTTGGTTATAGAAAGAAACGTTACCTCCGGTAACAGGAATACCTAGTTCTAAACAACCATCAGCAAGACCTGCTGTTGCTTGTTTGAATTGCCACATCACTTCTGGGTTCTCTGGTGAACCAAAGTTAAGACAGTTAGTAACAGCTGCTGGTAGTGCTCCTGATGAAGCAACGTTTCTATACGCTTCAGCGAGAGCGAGCTTAGCTCCGTTGTATGGATCTAGTTGGCAGTAACGCCCGTTAGCGTCTGTTGCAATTGCAACACCTAGACCTGTTTCTTCAGAGACTCTAACCATTCCTGAATCATCTGGCATAGCAAGTGCTGTATTGCCACCAACGTAGTGGTCATACTGATCTGTGATCCAACTCTTAGATGCTTGGTTCGGAGATGAAACAATTCTTACTAGCTGTTCAGCAAGTTCACCTGGTTCATTAGAACGCTTTAGGTTTGCATTGTTTACTGAGTTCTTGTTTAGAGCATCAATCCAAACTGGATATGCAACTGGTCTTTCATAGACAGGACCATCGTGAGCTACTGATCTAGGAGGAACGTTAACAATCTCTTCTTTGCCCCAGTTGATGTAGAGTCTTGGCTCTTTAATTACTTCACCTAGAACACTGAACTCAACTTCATGCTTTTCAACAATTGCAGTGAAGGCTTTCAGATCTTTCTTAGGAACGATTGCCATCATGCGTTCTTGTGATTCACTCATCAGAATTTCTTCAGGTGTTAGGGAATCATCTCGTAGCAATACATCTTGCAGTTGAACTCGCATACCTGCTTGTCCGTTAGATGCAAGCTCACTTGTTGCACATGACAAACCAGCACCACCAAGGTCTTGAATACCGGCTACTACCTGAGCTGCGTATAGCTCTAGACAGCACTCAATGAGAACCTTCTCAGCGAATGGGTCGCCAACCTGCACTGCTGGTCTTCTAGAAGGACCATCAGCATCAAAGGTTTCAGAAGCTAGAACTGATACTCCACCGATACCATCGGCCCCTGTTCTTGCTCCAAAGAGAATTACAAGATCACCTGGGTTAGAAGCCTTAGCAAGCTTGAGGTCTTCGTGTCTAAGAGCACCAACAGATAAGGCATTAACTAGCGGGTTACCCTGGTAAACCTTGTCGAATACGGTCTCTCCACCTATGTTTGGTAGACCTAGACAGTTGCCGTAGAAGCTAATACCTGAGACAACACCGTTCACAACTCTTGCTGTGTCGGGGTTGTTTACTGCACCGAATCTAAGTTGATCCATAACTGCAATAGGTCTTGCACCCATAGTAAGAATGTCTCTAACGATTCCACCAACACCGGTAGCAGCACCTTGGAAAGGTTCGATGTAGCTTGGGTGGTTGTGTGACTCTACTTTGAAAGTAACTGCCCAGCCTTCACCGATGTCAACAACACCTGCGTTCTCACCCATACCAACCATTAGGTTCTTAGTCATCTCTGGTGTTACTTTCTCACCAAACTGACGAAGGTAAATCTTTGAGCTCTTATATGAGCAGTGTTCTGACCACATAACTGAATACATAGCTAGTTCAGCACTTGTTGGTCTTCTTCCAAGAATTACTTTGATGCGGTCATACTCATCTTCTTTTAGACCTAGTTCTCGCCAAGGCTGTTGCTTGTCAGGAGTTTTCTTAGCGTTCTTAGTTGTGTCAACTGTAGAGATTTCTTTGGTCATTAGGAGTTCACCACCTGGTTCAATACAGATGTGAAGAAAGTAAGACCATCAACACCGCTTCTCATTGCTAGTGGAGTATCAGGACCAAAGCCTGGCTCAACAGCATGCTCTGGATGAGGCATTAGTCCAACAACATTTCCTCTTTCATTACGAAGACCTGCAATGTCGTTAACTGATCCATTTGGATTTACTTCGCTATAGCGGAAAGCAATCAGACCATCACCTTCAAGACTCTTAAGAGTCTCTTCATCAGCAATGTAACCACCCTCACCATTTTTTAGAGGAATGGTGATTTCTTGACCTAGTTTGAAACCATTGGTCCAAGCTGTGTCAACATTTTCAACAATTAGTTTTTGATCTCTACAGATGAAGTGTTGGTTTTCATTTCTTATAAGTCCACCAGGTAGTAGATGTGATTCAACTAGAACTTGGAAACCATTACAAATACCTAGAACAGGCAATCCACCGTTAGCAGCATCAATGATGCTTTCCATCACAGGAGCTTGTGCTGCAATTGCTCCGCAACGTAGGTAGTCACCGAAACTAAATCCACCAGGTAGAACTACTGCATCTACTATGTGTAGGTCTGCATCTGCGTGCCACAGTTTGACTACTTCACCACCGGCTAGTCGAACAGCTCTTGCTGCATCACGGTCATCTAGTGTTCCAGGGAATGTAACAACACCTATCTTCATGGAGATTAGTTCTCCACGATGACGTTGACTACGTCTTCGATAACACCGTTAGAAAGGAAGTCAGCAGCGATTTGCTTAGCTGCTTGAAGATCTGCATCTGTCGGAGTGTTTGCATAGTGAAGTTCAATACGCTTACCAATTCGGACGTTGGTTATCTCTGCATTGCCCTTGCGCTGCAAGGCATTTGCTACTGCCTTACCAGCTGGATCTAATAGGTCTGCTTTAGGCATGACTTCAACGATGATTTTAGGCACAGAATACGCTCCCGAAGGTCGGTGGGGCTAGTAAATTACTTGTTTTTGCTCGCCGGCGTCACCTTTGGCGGGTGCGAACAGGACTAGTTTATCTGGCTAAAAGGCTAATTAGCTGAGCATACTTAGCACTGGTCTGTTCAACTATCTCTTCTGGCAGGTTTGGAGGGGTTGTGCCAGAGGCAGGGTCCCAGTTAGCAGCTAACCAGTTACGAACCTGCTGCTTATCAAAGCTGTCTTTGCGATCTCCAGCAAGCCATGCTTGTTCAGACCAATACCTACTGGAATCAGGGGTCAATACTTCATCACCTAGGGTGATTTCTCCATTGGCTGGGTTGATTCCAAATTCAAACTTGGTATCAGCAAGGATAAGACCCGCTTTGTGAGCTAGTTCACTGGCTTTATTGAAGATGTTTAGGCTAAGTGACTTGAGGGTATCCGCGTTATCTTGACCAATTAGTTCAACGACTCTTTCAAAGGTGATGTTCTCATCTTTGTCACCTAGTTCTGCTTTGAAGGCAGGGGTGAAGATAGGTTCAGGTAGCTTGTCACCGAAAGCTAGTCCTTCAGGCAACCTATTGCCACAGATTTCACCTGTTGCTAGGTAATCCTTATATCCAGATCCTGAGATGTAGCCACGAACAACACATTCGATAGGGAACATCTCTAACTTCTTACACACCATTGCTCGTCCTGCTACCTCTTGAGGAACAGGAACGTCAAGAGATGTGTGATTAGGAACATCTAGTCGGTCGAACCACCAAGCTGTGAGGGTGGTCAGGTATTCACCTTTATTAGGAATCTCTGGAGAGAGGATTGTGTCAAAGGCACTTACTCGGTCGCTAGCAACAACAAGGATTAGGTGTAAAAGAGATGCGTCATCAGATTCATAAAGGTCTCGAACCTTACCGCTATATACATGGTGCCAACCTTTGATGTCTTTAGACATTTTCCACCTCGTCAACCTTCAGAGCGATATCAGTTCTGTAGTGAGAACCTTCAAGGTTGATTCCACAGATAGCTTCATAAGCTGCTCGTCTTGCTTCATGAAAGTCAGTTGCGGTTGAGACTACGGATAGAACACGACCACCAGTT
>Ga0070374_10000356_pt1 | contig 18134 bp, 16 predicted proteins | sample LauGreSuBDMM15SN_2_FD_66374 | JGI IMG/M metagenome (GOLD analysis project Ga0070374, IMG submission 66374) | Freshwater lake microbial communities from Lake Michigan, USA - Su13.BD.MM15.SN (version 4) (version 4) | ecosystem: Environmental > Aquatic > Freshwater > Lake | place: Lake Michigan...
TTCACTTAAGGCCCGGTAGCGCAGTTGGTTAGCGCGCCGCCCTGTCACGGCGGAGGTCGCGGGTTCAAGTCCCGTCCGGGTCGCAAAGGTTTTGGTGTCGTATGCCATTAGGTAAATGACATTGAAACCTTGTTTGGCTTGGTAGCTCAGTTGGTACGAGCGAACGACTGAAAATCGTTAGGTCGCCGGTTCGATCCCGGCCCAAGCCACATTATCGAGATTCGAAGTCTCGAATATTTTTTAGAGTTTCTATCAATGGATCATTTCCTTCAAAAACATTTTTGTACCAATTCACAGTCCAACTAATACTCTCTTCAAAATCTAATTTGTCGTGCCAACCCAATTCTTCTCTAGCTTTATTGGAGTTTAGAAGTAACAAACTCGCCTCGTGTGGGTGTTGGGAAACATCTTGCTCCCAGCTCTTATTTTCTCCCCAAATTTCTCCAGCTGCTTCGCTAACGTTTGCAACTGTTCTAATTTGATTCTGGTCTGGGCTAAAGTTCCATGGGCCAGATGCCTTACCTGCCAAAATTGCGTCCACAAGTGTTAAATACCCGTTTAAGCAATCAAGCACGTGTTGCCAAGGGCGAACAGAATTTGGGGCTCGTAATCTTGGTGTAGTTCCCGATGAATAAGACTTTACTAAATCAGGAATAAGTCTGTCAGCGCAAACGTCGCCACCGCCGATGACATTACCGGCTCGAGCTATTGCCGTAGGTGCAGCAGGAAAGCTAGAAACCCAGGATTGAGTCGCTATGTCTGCCATAGCTTTGGAGGCGCTGTATGGGTCAGCTCCACCAAGTGGGTCATCTTCGAGGTATCCATTCAACTTATTTACATTCTTATAGACCTTATCTGTTGTGACAATTAACTGTGCCCGTAACTGTCCCAAAAATTGCGATGATTTTAGAACATTGATTGTTCCATTGACATTAGTATCAAATGTGCCTACCGGATCCTTATAGGACTCACGCACTAGAGACTGAGCTGCTAAATGAATCACTACATCAGGGTTCACCGATTGAAAATGCTTCTGAAGTTTCTCTGAATCACGAATATCACATTCAATGCTATTTTCTAAAACATCAGCAACTTTTGCCCGCACAAATAAGCTGTTTGACTCTGAATCCAGAGATATGCCACTTACCAAGTGGCCACGTTCGCGCAAAAGAAGTGAGAGCCATGCCCCTTTAAAGCCTGTGTGCCCAGTTATCAGAAAATGCATAGTATCCTTCGTAATGTAATTATCTAATAGTACTAAGCAAAATAGCGTTGGGGGTCCTTTCGGTGCAAGTAGTGATTCTTGCGGGAGGTTTTGGGACTCGGCTCTCTGAGGAGACGGACTTAATACCCAAACCCATGGTAAGAATTGGAGATATCCCAATTCTCCAACACATAATGAACTATTACGCCAAATTCGGACACAAAGATTTTGTTATTGCCCTTGGGTATAAGGCAGAAATTATTCAGGACTACTTTGGACAGATTAAGAATCCAGCTTGGAGTATAGATTTGGTAGATACAGGTTTGGAAACTTCCACTGGAGGACGGATAAAGAAGTTAGAAAAAATACTTGCTGACGAGTTTTTGATGACTTATGGAGATGGTCTGTCAAACGTAAATCTTGACTTACTCCTAGATCATCACAAGAAATTTGGAAAAATCGCAACAGTTACAGCGGTTAGGCCACCTGCTAGGTTCGGAACAATCACAATTTCAGATGGGTTGGTCACAAAATTCGCTGAAAAAGATCCACAGGATGCTGGCTGGATAAATGGTGGTTTCTTTTGCCTAAACAGGAAAGTCTGCTCATATATTTCAAATGAAACTACCTCATTTGAAAGTGAACCACTTAACCGACTAGCCTCAGATAAACAATTAATTGCATACGAGCATCATGGGTGGTGGCAACCAATGGACACTCTTCGTGACAAGCGAACTCTTGAATCTCTCTGGCACAAAGATGAAGCACCGTGGATAATTTAAACCCGGAATCACAACCATTTATAAGTGGCCGTGGAGAGCTATTTTGCCGTGGATGTCTAGGAATTGATCTGTTCTCGGCCTTGAATCTTGGAGAGCTACCAATTGCAAACGAACTAATCACTTCACCCAGCGCCAATACGGAGACATTCCAACTTCACTTAAGAATTTGCAACTCTTGTGGGTTAGGACAGGTTGCTGACGTAGTCACTCCAGACAGAATTTTCACAGATTACCGGTATTTATCATCAACAAGCACAACATTTTTGAAACATGCATCGGATATGGTTGAAAACGAGATTCTTAGTGGAAATGTTACAAGTAAAGATTGGGTTTTAGAGATTGCAAGCAACGATGGGTATCTTCTTAAGAATTTCTTAAAAAATGGCATCCAGGCAATTGGTATAGAACCAGCACAAAATGTTGCTGAAATTTCACGGAGCTTAGGAATTGAAACTATCTCAGAATTCTTTTCAAGCAGATTGGCTCAAGAGATACTTTTAAAACACGGGTATCCAAAATTAATAATTGCTAACAATGTATTGGCACACGTACCTGACTTGATGGATTTTGTGAAGGGTTTATCTATCTTGTGCGGTCCAAAGACACGAATCAGTGTTGAAAACCCATCTTTAACAAACATTCTAACAAAAATGCAATTTGATACTATCTATCATGAACATTACTCATACCTATCGGCAGTAGCAGTACAAAAAATAGGAAAAGTACACGGATTGCATTTAAGCCGAGTAGAGGAAATACCTACTCATGGTGGCTCCAATAGGTACATACTCACTAAATTTTTATCAGATAGTAATGTTGATTCATCTGTTGCAAAAATAGTTCAATACGAAATAGCCTCAAAGTTATTTAGTCAAGACACTTGGGCTACATACACGCAAAAAGTTAACAAGATATTAGAAAATTTTTCTGATTGGCTTAAATATAAGGATGAGTTGGGATCCAAAATCTATGGATACGGCGCAGCTGCTAAAGCGAGTACCTTGTTGAATTCAATACCTTCAAAGGGTAAGTCAATCTTGAAGATCGCCGATGCGAGTGCTGAAAAACAAGAGAGATTTATGCCATCTCATGGGATTCAAATCATTTCACCAAGTACGCTATTTGAAAGTAGTCCAACTGACATAATTATCTTTCCTTGGAACATTAAGAATGAGATTGCTGAATTCTTGCGATTGCATTTGGGTGCTCAGGTGCATTTATGGTGCGCGATTCCCGAAATGCATGAATTGGAGGTTTCATAAAGTGATTCGAGAAGGAGATATTCACGATGTACGATTAGTCGGCTTAGAAAAAATCTCAGATTCTCGAGGGAATTTTACGAAATTTGCACCTCAACCGGAGATTTTGAGCGACTTATCTTCCGTAGCTTTCTCAACCAACCCGATTCTTGGCACTTTAAGGGGGCTTCACTTTCAAGTTGAGCCATACGCAGAGGAAAAATTGGTGACTTGTATTCAAGGTGCCATTTTCGATGTGCTTTTGGATTTACGTATGACTAGTCCGAGTTTTGGTAATTGGAAAGCATTTGAATTAAGTGAAGAAAATTCTCTTCAGGTCTATTTGCCAAAGGGAATCGCGCACGGATTCCAAACATTGCGTGCGGATACTATTGTTCATTACTGCCTGACTTCAACTTACTCTCAAAAGTCAGCATTTTCTCTTAACCCTCTCGGTGATCTTGGAATCGAGTGGCCGATCCCTAACCCCCTTATCTCGCAAAGAGATTTGAACGGAATATCATTTGAGGATGCCGCTCAATTGTATTCTGTAAATTTGACGAAATAGCACAAATGAAAATTTTGGTCATTGGTAACGGTCTTATAGGTAAAGCCATTATTGAGACTCTTGAACTCGAGGGTCATGAGATCTTAGTCTTTTCAAGAAGACTCAAAGAGGAAATAAGAGTACAGCAGCTAATTGGTGATATTTTTGATTTTGAAAATTTCATAGGTGTTTTGACTTGGAAGCCGGATGTACTTATACATACGGCTTGGATAACTCAGCATGAAACGTACATGGAGGATCTTTCGAATAGTAAGTATGCAGACTTTACTAAAGATTTAGGAAGGTTCCTAGTTGGAACCAGTGTGCAACAGTTAATAATACTTGGTACCTGTGCGGAGTATGGTTCGCAAATGCAACCAAGTTATGCAGGTGTAACTGCCTTAAGACCTAAAAATTTATATGCACGCGAAAAAGTGAATTCTCTAATTTCAGTTTTGGATTCTACAAAGGACTCAAGTGTTCGCCTGTCCTGGGTCCGAATTTTTCATCCTTACGGCCCAGGCCAAGATAACAAAAGATTAATACCGTCTCTATCTGCAAGCGTTAGGAATGGTTTACAGATAGTTCTCCGTGATACAACAACTCTTCGTGATTGGATCACCACACGAGATATCGCAAGCGCAATTTCCTGGGTTATCAAAAATAGGACCCCTGACGTAATCGACATAGGTACTGGTAAGGGTCACTCAAATCTTGATTTACTTAGGCATATTGAGATGTTAACTGGGGTACAAGCTCGCTGGTCTGATAATCCTGATAGGCCTAACAAGGAAATAGAAATGTCAGTGGTGGACAGCCAATCACCGTTACTTAAATCAGGCTGGTCACCGAAGGATGATTTAAATTCAGGTTTATCATGGGCCTTAAATTTATGAAGAAGTTAAGAATTGGTTATTGGCCATTGTCTTCTACTCTGGAAGCTGCTGGGGACAGGCGTAGGATGGTTTTCTGGGCAAAAGCCCGTGGCCATACAATCGTGAAAGATTTAAGCGAGAAAGTCGATGTTATCGTGGCAACTGAAAGAGCTGATTTTGGTTCTAAATTTTTGAGAGAGACTAACGTTCCGGTTGTTTTCGATTTAGTTGATGCTTATCTATCGCCATCGAGCCAAATTGATGACTTATCTCGAGGTATAGCCAAAGTGACTTCCAGGCAGATCACTGGGGGTTTGAAGAAATTTAGCGAGCATGTACGAGACTTTTGTATATTGGCGGACGCTGTCATTTGCTCTTCAGCAGAACAGGAAGTCATAATTAAGCAATTCCAGAAAAATACCCACGTAATTTTGGACTCTCACGAGGAAATTCCCTTTCTATCTCCCCAGAAAAGATCCGCCCAATTCAACCAAACTAAGCAAATTTTCTGGGAAGGTCAGCCTGCGACCATTCGTGGTGTTCAACAAATTTCTTTAGTGCTAGAGACTATAGCAAAATCAAACTCAATAAGTTTCGAATTTGTCACAGATGAAAAATACTTTTTGTATTTGAATAGATTCTTTCAACATGACACGCATAAGTTACTAACGAGGGACTTGGGTAACGTTAAGGCCAGAATAAGTGTTATAAAATGGTCTATAGAAAACTTAGTTAATTCTGCTAAGAAGAGTTCAGTGTCAATGATCCCAATAGATTTATCTGTCCCGATGCAAAAGTTAAAGCCAGAAAATCGACTCTTGATAATGTGGCGCTTGGGATTACCCTGTATTACTTCAGCCAGTCCGGCCTATTCAAGGGTTGCCTCTTCGGCGGGAGTTGATGTAACTTCTACTCAAATTGAGGATTGGGTTGCGCGCTTTGATCGCATTTTGAATGACCCAGATTACGCTTTCGAGCAAGTAAGCCTGGGTCAAGATTACGTTCGCGAAAACCACAACAGCACTATCCTCTTAAATAAATGGGATTCCGCTATCGAAAGTGTAATCGGGTAAAGATGCCAAATAAGACGCAGTACGATTTAACATACGTAACAATTGATTCAATCTCAGAGGGTGTGGGAAGTAGCCAAATAAAACCTCTTGTTGCAAGATTGAGTAATACTGGCTTGAAAGTCCATCTAATTAGTTTTGAAAAATTGAAGCCGAGTTCTGATTCAATAAATTTTTTTGACCAACTTGGCATTGATTGGAGCTTTGAATCTTTTGGAGCAAACGGCATCTTTGGTGGTGGAGAAAGACTAAATAAAATTAGGACTGGAATAGAGGCGACAAAGCTAATTCATGCAAGGAGTGATATTCCTGCAGTCGCCGCAATTTTGTCAGGAAGCGCACCAGTACTTTGGGATGTTCGAAGTCTATGGTCCGATCAAAAAGTCATGATCCAAGACAATCTACTGAATAGGGGCCTTTACCGCGCGTACAGACAATTAGAGAGTTTCGCAGCGAGAAAAAGTGTCGGAATGTCTACTTTGACAAATGCAGTGGTTCCGATTTTAGAGCAACGAAATAAAACTCTTCCAAAATTTCGCACGGTCGTACCAACAGCAGTAGATTTGCAACATTTTAAGGTTATCTCCTTAATGCCAAAGAAAATCCAGGCTCTTTTTTCGGGGACTTATAACGATTACTACGATCTTGATTTAAGTGGCTTATTCATCAATGAACTGAGAAAGTTGATTTTGCTTGAAGTAAATTGGGCTAGGCCACTCGAATCTAGTCGAAAGACTCTTGGTGTTAGTGAGAACTCTGTTCTGGTCGCAAACCAGGCAGAGATGGCACAGTTGATTCCAAATTATAGTTTTGGGATTTCAATCTGTAAGTTAAATGCTGGCGTTTCACTTACTGCCGCTGTTCCTACAAAAATCGGGGAGTTTTTGGCTTGCGGAAGGCCGGTAGTAGTAAACAAAGGATTAGGGGATATGGATGAAATGTTAGCTGAGTTTGATGCTGGAGTGATCATCGATGGTAATCCCCAAAATTTGCAGGAAGGCGCATTAAAACTCGTGGATCTACTCGCTGACCCTGAAACCCCGGAAAGATGTAGAGGGCTAGCTGAGAAGTACTTTAGTATTGACATAGGTACTAGGAAATATTTGTCTTTGTATGGGGAAATAGGTAATGTGTTTTGAGGCATAACTTCGCTGATTTCTAGAATTTACTAATTGAGGTTTAAGTGTAACTTTGAATTATTCTTTTTATCAAAGACTTTAAAAATATTATGTGAAACTTGAATAAAATTAAAATCTTTTCGAAAATTTGAATCTCAGAATCTTCTCTAAACATTTTATGAAGTGCTCTACTATTTCCTACATAAAAATCCAATATAGATTTATTGCTCAAATTCTCTCCGTGATTTCTGCGATACACGAGAACTTCGTCACAATATCCTACAATTGTATTCCTACAATATCTTCTAAAAAAATCCCAGTCTTCAGCTAGTCCCTTGAATTTTGTGTCAAAAAGACCAGTCACTTCTATGATTGACTTCTTGACTAACGCAGTGCTTGGACCCATGTCGATTATGGCTCTTCCTGGATACCTTTTAAAGTACTTATAGCAGTTTCCTGAATACCTGGCTATATGTTTCACACCATTTGATTTGGTATCTCCAAATTCTTCTCCGTGACAGTAGACTAGATCTAAATTCTGTTCATGCATTGTGCGCAGCTGAGAACTTAACTTATTGGGAAACCAAATATCGTCACTATCAAGAAAGGCAATATATTCACCGCGTGCAAACTTAATGCCAAGATTTCTAGCATTTGACGCACCTTTATTGTCTGACTTGATTATTTCTATCCGATTTCCAAACCCCTGTATTATTTCCAGAGAATTGTCTATAGATCCATCATCAACGACAATAATTTCAAAATCTTGAAAATCTTGTTGCAGGACACTAGAAATTGAATTTGCCAAATAGCCTGCACCATTATAATTTGGGATTACTACCGAAACTCGGGGTCGCTCCACCTAATCATTACTCCAATCTATAAGAAAAGTCATTTCTATTGAATTCCTCATTCTGGCACTACTGCTATTTAGTGTTAGCTAAAGAATCAAACGCATCCGACAATCTTGAGTATACATAGCGATCCGAGTGTTTCTCCAGGAAATCAGGCGTGATTTGGGGGTGGGTACGCGCAGTAGGTCTTCTTGAAAAAAACTTTACTAATTCTGATGAAACATCTTCCTTAGTACTGTCCTCTAAAAGATGGAATTCACCTTGCCCCTGAGCAAATAGATCAATTGCAACACCCGTTTTAGTACATATCACTGGCAACCCACAAATCAAAGCCTCAATATAAATTTGACCATAACTCTCGGTTTGGCTCAAGTGTAAAAGCACATCACTATTTAGCATTAGTTCTGGAATATTTTCTACAAATCCCAAAAACTTTACATTCTTCTCAATGCCTAAGTTTATTGCCAGATTCTCTAAATACTCTTTTTGGGGTCCAATACCCGCAATAGTAAGAATTATCGCCGGATCTTCTTTCAAGCAGCTAGAAAATGCATTCAAAGCTAACGTGTAGGATTTTTCCGGTGCTAATCTGCCTACCATTAAGACCCTAGAAAAGTTGCTGCCATTCTCGTAAACCTGAGCCATGTTTACTTGCAATTGTCGTTTTAGTGGCTCTAAATTAATTCCGAAACTTAGGTCAAGAATATTCTTCTCATTCAATTTAAACTTATTGAGCTCATTTCTCACTTCAAGTGAAAATGAAAGAATCAAATTAGCTCTACGAGTATAAAACCTGTAGGCAATTTGGTGCATTGTTCCCCTTAGCTTCGAATTAAGCTTCATAATTTGGAAGAACTTTGGTTGTTGTGTATGGCTTAAGACAAAAATTACTGGGGCATAGAGAGTTGCTAAACCTGATACAAACCCAGTTCGATGACCCATTGCGAAAACTACCGCCTTCTCCGAAGACCTCAACTCCTTTGTCAAATTCTTTAATGCTGTTATGATTTTGGCTTTACTTGATTTCGTAATTACAATCTTCAATTCTGGAAATTTAGTCGAGAAATTATTGTGTAACTCTCCAAAAGGTTCAATTGATAATAGCGTTTGTTTGTAGCCTTGGAGGTTGAGGTGATGGATGAAGTTTTCCAACCATATGTGCTTGGAATTTCCTTCTACAAAGTGGATGATGTGAGGCGGGATCAAATCTTTATCTATTTTCAATTTTACCAACCATAAAGTATCTGGTTCCATATCTAAAATTTATTTTTGCTATAAGCTTGTCAATTGACTTCGAAAAAAATAGTGCCATATCTCGAGAATTTAGATTCAATCGTAATTCTCTGAAGTTCGGAGCAGGCCAATCTACTTCATCAACGTAAATAGATTCGACTTTTATTTTTGCTCTGGCAAAAAGTTGCACCATGGATTTTTTGTGAGCAAATGTCACATGATAGGGCGGATAAGTACTCTTAATGCTAGGCGTGAAGCAGGAATATGCACCGACTAAAGTGTGAGTTAATGTTCTTGCTCCTTGTAAAGGGCCTTGAGAGATGATGACCCCGTCTTTTCTAAGCAAACCGACAAGTTCATTAAGAATCTCTTGAGGATCTGTAAGGTGCTCAAGAACATCTCCTAGAAATATGACTGAGAACTCAACTTTAAGATGAATCAACTCTTCTCGTGAAAGAACCAGTTCCCCTGTATTGCTAGCGGCTACTTCACGAACATCTTCGGCGAGTTCCATTCCAATTGGAGTAAGATTTTTAGATCTTGCGATCTTTAGGGTTTCTGGATTAGCACCACACCCATAGTCCAAAAAGTAGTCAGTAGGTTTGTAAGAATGACTATTAAGATATTTTTCGAGTAAATAGAACCTGCTCCTGTCTTCCATATCAGGCAAAATTTTTGGATCCGATTCTCTCTCAATATAATTTCTTGAGTACATGCGTTCTAATTGCTCAGAGGTCAATTCAGGAAACATAAAGTAACCTAGGCATTCCTTACAAAAAAGGAAAGAATGCAGCTCATTTTCAAAGAGCACTCTACGTTGTCTTTTTGAAAATTTTGTTTTTGCACTTCCACAAAATGTACAAGCGACTTCAGAATTTGAAACTATCATGAATTATTTCTCACATTTGTTCAAATTTAGTTGAAATTCAATAAGTGGTACCTCAAGGATTTCCATTAATTTATTATATTCCATGGGCTTTGGTATGAGTACCAAAGCTCCCTATTGTCAGCAACATCGTGTCTTGCATATCGGTGTGCATATTTTGGTCTCTTCAATCTCATTTGCTCAGCTAGGATTGCAAAGGAACTTTCAATGCAATGAATTTCTTGAGCGTTTTCCATAACCGCGAGGTAGTCGAACAGACTAAAGCCTTTCAATTTTGGATTAGGGCGCACTATGTTAAATTCTGATGGCAGGTGTTCCTCACGAATTTTGTACCCTCTGCTTAGGTCTTCATGTAGGAAAATATAGGGACCCGAACCACAGCCAAGAGAGTCGTATAGGGACTTCTCTCTATATCTATCCCTTCTATAGTAGAAATTTTCCCACCTAACGCTATGGGGAATACTTGCCTGTCGGTACAAATTCTCATCAAGAGACTGAGTCTCTTTTGCATAAGAGAGTGTTGTGAATTCTCCAAGGCTTAGGGTTGTGTATCCAACTCTTTCTAATATGCCTCTGTGAGCATAAATATTCGGCTCCCAGAACTCCATGCGATACCCAGAAACATAAACATTGCGAACATCCCTCAACATAGACTTCACAACACCCTGATATCTATTAGCTATGCCAATTACGCAAAATTCATATTCATTGGCAAAATAGCGATACAGCCCATTGAGAACTAGTTGATCACCCAAGCCCTGATTCCCAACAATATAGATAGCTTGTGCCATAATTGTATGATAGTGCAAAAGTTTATATCCATGTATTGAAAGCCTAAGGTGGCGATTATTCTAAAACTTTGCAGAGTCACTACGATCGAAATGACAAAAATTTATGCAATTTTTGTTGGCTTGTTCAGTTCACGTTTTAGAGAAAGTCATGTTTTTATCAGGTCTACTTTGTTTCTTTTTCTCAGAATAGTAATCACTTTCAATGCCGTCTATTCTGTGTTACGAAATGCATTTTTTTTTGAGTTTGAACAAAAGTTTTTTGTTATTTTGTGTGGCATAGTAATGTTGATTGTTGCAAAAACTAGCGTAAGACCAAGCACAGGTAGTTTTATTCGAATGTTTGTTTTAGAGTTAGTCTATATATTTATTCAATTTGAGACTTAAACTTCTAGAAGTCTAAGTCTCAAAGAAACATCTATCATAGAAAGATTGATATTTTGCTTTAGATTCCATGTAATTTGATTTAACATAACATGTTTGCATTTCCTTCAATTTTGTATTTCCTTCAATCTGAAAACGGTTGATCTACCCCTCCGTATCTGTAGCAACAAAATTTGTTGAGTGACCCAAAAAATCTTTTCTGACCGACTTTTATGCAGTTTTGGGCTCTTCACCCTCCTCTATACATTACAATTCAATTACTCACTGAAAACATGAGAGGGTGAATCTTGACAGGCAAAGCATTTTCCAGCCCGAAAATCATGGTCAGGTATCTTTAGGAATGAAACGTACTAGAAGTGAATTAGGTACCTTAACTCTTCGCCGTTCTTTTGGCATACTTTCCTTGCGGGATCGTAAAATAGTAATAGTTGCAGCTCTAATTCAAACACTCATCGGCTTCTTAGACTTGCTTGGCGTTTTTGTCATAGGTGTTTTAGGTGCTCTTTCTGTGGGCGGCATTCAAGGCTCTTCCCCAGACACTAGAGTCGAGGCCGTTTTAGGTGTATTTGGAATTGCTGATGTTTCATTTCAATCACAAGCATTAATCCTTTCTGTTTCCGCCACTCTTTTACTTGTTGGAAGAACTATTTTTTCAATTTTTTTCACCAGGCGCATTTTGTTTTTCTTTAGTTATCGCGGCGCAAAAATTTCTGCGAATCTAATAACCCGATTGCTCGGACAACCTTTTCTTTCGATTCAGGCCCGTAGAACCCAAGAGATCCTCTATTCCGTCACTCACGGTGTAGAGTTGATTGTGTTGCAAATTCTTGCAACGGGAGTGGTTTTGATATCAGATATTTCACTTTTGTTAATTTTGGGTGTTGGATTGTTTATCGTTAGTCCAAGCACGGCAGTTTTATCTATGTTGGTTTTCGCTTCACTAGGATTCTTACTCTATTTTCTCTTGCACGCACGAGCAGGCAATCTTGGCATAGAAAATTCGGAGCTTAGTATCAAGAGTAGTGAGAAAATAGTTGAAGTGTTTGGTTCATATCGTGAATCAATCGTCCGTAATCGAAGAAGTTACTACGCTAGAGAAATCGGTGCACTTCGATACAGCTTAGCAAATACTCAGGCAGAAATTGGTTTTTTGCCCTACATAAGTAAATATGTAATCGAAACAGCAGTTGTTATTAGTGCAATATTAATTGGAGCAGTCCAATTTTTTCTTCAAGATGCTGTATACGCCATATCGACACTAGCTATTTTTTTGGCAGCGGGAACTAGAATTGCCCCTTCCGTCTTGCGCCTTCAGCAAGGCTCTCTACAAATGCGTAGCGCCATGGGGATGGCAACTCCAACCTTAGATTTGATCAATCATCTTGGTGAGTCGCCTCTTCCTCAAGATTATGGGGATTCTTTGGATACAGATCATAAGGGTTTTGTTGGAACTCTAAAATTGGATTCAATTTCGCTGACTTATCCCAATAATGAAATACCCACACTTAATAATGTTTCATTGAACATTCCATCTGGCGCTTCAATAGCAATTGTTGGCCCATCTGGAGCAGGCAAAACAACCCTTGTTGACGTGCTACTGGGTGTTTTGACTCCAGATCTTGGAAAAGTTCGAATTTCAGAATTATCTCCTAAAGAGGCAATAGTTAAATGGCCCGGAGCTGTAGCCTATGTTCCACAAGATGTCTTAATAGTTTCTGGCAGCATTCGTGACAATATTTCATTGGGGTATCCACAAGAAGTTGCCACGGATGAGTTGGTGATGAGCGCTCTTGAAATTTCTAACCTAGACAAATTTGTTAATACTTTGCCTCAGGGTGTAGATACTCAAGTTGGAGAGCGTGGAACCTACCTTAGCGGTGGACAACGGCAGAGATTAGGAATAGCTCGGGCTATGTTCACGCGTCCCCAGGTACTGGTTCTCGATGAAGCGACAAGTTCCCTTGATGGGGAATCTGAAGCAAATATAACAGAGGCTTTGGCAAAGCTTCATGGCAAGACTACATTGATTATGATTGCCCACCGACTATCAACTGTTAAAAACGCTGATTCGGTGGCGTACCTATCACAAGGACAAATTCTAGCGTCTGGGACTTTTGAGGAAGTTCGAGATTTGGTGCCAGCTTTTGACCAGCAATCCAAATTAATGGGACTTTAAAGACAATGCATTCAGATTTGTTAGCCTAGACTTCACCAATGCGAATTCTAGTAACAGGCGGTGCCGGCTTCATCGGTTCACACCTATGCGAACGCCTTATTGCTGAAAAACATTCAGTTGTTGCAATTGATAACTTTTCTACTGGGCGAGCATCGAACCTTAGTAGGCTTGGTGGGCTGCCAAACTTTCAATTTATTGAAGGCTCGATTCTAGACACTGAGATCCTAAGCTCCTCTATTAGAAGCGTTGATTATGTATTCCACCTTGCTGCAGCAGTTGGTGTTTTTAACATAGTACAAAATCCACTGGCTAGTCTATTGACCAATATACGCGGTACAGAGAATGTTCTTGAGGCAGCTCATTCCACAAACATACCTGTGTTCTTAACAAGCAGTAGCGAAGTTTATGGAAAGAATATTTCTGATTCTCTCAAGGAGAGTGACGATAGGATTCTTGGTAGTCCGGTCACACTACGTTGGTCATACAGCGAAGCAAAAGCAATTGATGAGTCATTGGCCTATGCCTACTTCATTGAGAAGCAATTGGAGACGCGTATTGTAAGATTTTTTAACACCGTCGGCCCACGCCAATTGGGAGCATACGGCATGGTTGTTCCACGATTTGTGAAAGCTGCTTTGGGTAATGAACCAATCACCATCTACGGTGATGGCAACCAAACACGTTGCTTCGCTCATGTGTATGATGTAATTGATGCAGTAATTGCAATCGCATTTTCTGATAAGACAATCGGTAAAGTCATCAATATCGGAAACGATTTTGAAATTTCAATAAACGATTTGGCTAAAAGAGTAATCTCTGAAACAGGCTCCAAGAGTGAGATCATATACGTGTCTTATTCCGAGGCGTATGGTGATGGATTTGAAGATATGGAACGTAGGGTTCCTAATATTGACTTGATTAGGCAATTAGTGGGCTGGAAACCTCAACGGGATTTGTCCACAATTATTTCTGATATGTCGGCAGAGATGAAAAAGCCCTTATAGATTTGTAACACCTGCTGAATTCTTGAATGAATTAGTACAGTCTAAAATTTGAACTCCTCTTGCAAGTAATTTCTCAATGTCCATCCCTGGCTGCTTAGTGGCAAGGATTGCAACATCACATTCCCAATCTAAATCTACAGATTGAGAGCCCTCCCAAATTGGTACCAATGGATCATGCCAAGCAACTATCACACCTCTTGCTTTTAAGTGAATTTGAAGCTCCGAAACAGGTGTCTCACGGACATCGGTAACACCAGACTTATAAGCAACGCCAAGAATTAACACTTTGGGGTTGATTCGTGATCCATCAATCATGGAAATTGCTCGTTGCGCAACATACTTAGGCATAGAGCGGTTAATCAAATCTGCCGCCTCCACGAAATTGGCCTTTTCCCCATTTTGACGAGCCCACCACGTTAGGTACAAAGGATCAACGGGAATACAGTGCCCTCCAACTCCAACTCCTGGCCTAAATGGCATAAATCCATACGGTTTTGACGATGAAGCATCTATAACTTCCTGAACATTTATGCCACTGGCATAACATAACTGTGTGAACTCATTGATTAATGCAATGTTTGCCAAACGAAAAGTATTTTCTAGAAGTTTGGCGGCTTCGGCAACTTCAGGTGTTGAAACTGAAACTGCGACATCACAGATTGACTCATAGAAATCAAGAGCTTTTTCTTGTGAGGCCATATCGATGGCACCAACTAAGCGTGGCGTATTCTTTTGGTTCCAAGTTGGATCTCCAGGGTTTACACGCTCAGGGGCACTTGCAAAGTAGACATTTACGGATTCTTTGGGCTTAAGTGAATCCACTATGGGGATAATTAGATCGCGCAACGTCCCTGGGTAGGAAGTTGATTCACTTACAACCAAGGTTTCATTTGAGACAAATGGTGCAATTGCTTTAGCTGCACTTTGTAAAAGTGAAAGATCTGGTTCTCGCTTTTCATCCAATGGGGTTGGGACGCATATCGTGATCACTGACGCTACGGCTACATCAGAGTAATCCGTGCTTGCTCTATAAGACCCACTTTTGAGTGCAGTCGTTAGCTGGGCATTTGATATGTCCTCAACTGGGCTTGTGCCGGAATTTATCTGCGCGACTTTGGCTTCAAAATTATCAATACCTATGACAGTCCAGCCTGCATCAACGGCAGCCATGGCCAAAGGAAGGCCAACATAGCCTTGGCCGATAATGGCCAAAGTTCTGCTCTTCTGGTCGCTCACGGTTGGAATCCTAACTGGATTCAGAGGTTTTTGAGCCCACCTCTTAATCGGAGTTTGAGTTCACATAATTAGGGTGGCATAAGGGAAGATTGGCAAATGAGCCGAGAATCTGAAGGACCAATCAGGGTTATGCGCGTAATCGCCCGCATGAATGTCGGTGGGCCAGCGGTTCAGATCTCCGGGCTTATGCGGGGAATTAACGGCAGCGAATTCGAACATCGCCTCTATACGGGCTTCTGTGCAGTTGATGAGGCCGACTATTTAGATTCTATTGCAACTGATGTCAAGGCTAACCGTATTGAAGGTTTAGGACGACGCATAAGTTTCGGTGGGGATGTCAAAGCATTTCTATCTTTGGTCAAAGCAATCCGTGACTTCAAACCAGATATTATTCATACCCATACAGCAAAAGCTGGTTTATTAGGGCGGATTGCATCCCTTGTCTCGTTTCAAAAATCTATTCGAGTTCACACTTTCCATGGTCATTTGCTCAATGGTTATTTCGGCTCATTTAAAAGATTACTAGTGGTTGTTGCTGAGAGATTTTTAGCAACCCTAACCCAGCAGCTTTTAGCCGTAGGAGATAAGGTGCGAGAAGATTTATTGGAGGCGGGAATCGGCAAAAGAGAAAAGTTTGGACTTATGCCGCCGGGATTAGAGATCGGTATCTTGCCACCTAAACGTGAAGCAAAAGAATTTTATGCTCTAAATAATGATCGGCTTCAATGCGCATTCATTGGTCGGGTGACACAGATTAAGCGTCCTGATCGTTTTCTTGATGTCGTAAGTGAAATCAAAAAGCGAGAAGTTAACTTGGACTTCTTTATTGCGGGAGATGGCGAGTTACTTGAAGTATGCAGAAAGAGAATAGCTACCGAGGAATTACCTGTAGTGGTTCTTGGTTGGCAAAGCAACATTGAGAGAGTGTTATCAGCCGCCGACATTGTCGTGCTAACAAGTGATAACGAAGGAACCCCTTTGAGTTTAATCCAGGCTGGAATGGCTGGACTTTCTGTTGTCACAACAAATGTGGGTTCTGTGCCTAACGTGGTCTTGAACAATGCCACTGGAATAATTACCGAATTAGATGCTCAGCAATTAGCGGATGCTCTTGAAGGCCTAACCAATAACCATGCTTTACGGGCTCAACTTGGAAAATCTGCTCAAGAGTTTACTTTGGCCAATTTTGGAGTTAAACGCTTAGTTCAAGACCATGAAGTGCTCTATAGGAAGCTCCTATCTAATCCAGCCAAGTCCTAGCCCACAACTCTAGCATCAATATTGGCCATAAGAGATTATCTCTGTCCTCACCTGCCATATGAATGTCAATCACTTTCTTAACTTCAGATGATTCAAACCAGCCGCGTTGAGTGGCTGTTGTGTCGGTGAGAGTGTCAACAACCATTTCTTTCATTCCAGTACGGAGCCATTCGGCTCGAGGAATTCCAAAACCCATTTTAGGTCTGTCTATCAACTCTGCTGGGACGAGCGAACGGGCAACATCTTTAAGAATATGTTTAGTTTCAAAACCTTTTATCTTGTACTTACGTGGCAGAGATACACCCCACTCCACCACGTTCACATCGAGCAAAGGCGACCGCAGCTCTAGGCTATTTGCCATTGTCGCGATATCAACTTTAATTAATAAGTCACCTGGCAGATAAGCAGCAAAATCTGAACGAATCATGCAATCAAATGAAGATAAATTGCCAGCTTCAAATTGGCTTATATAAGTAGCTTCTGCTTTCTTTGAGTAAATATTGGAATTAAGAAGAGTGATAATTTCTTGCGGTTGAGTGAGTGAAAGAATTGAGCTGTATCTAGCAGCTAGAGATTTCTTTGGTGATAGTTGAGAACCCACTCTATTAATCTTTCGAGAACTACCAAATGACTTTTTACCAGCAAGATTCAGCCCTATCCGAGCTAATCCTAAGAACGGATTAAGTTTTTGCATCACAGGAGTTGCTAAATAGCGGTCATATCCACCGAATACTTCATCTCCACCATCTCCACCCAGTGCTACAATCAGATTTTCGCGGGCAAATTTGGCTAGTAAGTAGGTTGGAACAATTGATGAGTCAGCGAAGGGTTGATCTAAAACCTGCGAGATTTTCTCTATCACAATGGCAGGATCTGGGCTCAATATCTCTTCATGGTGGTTGGTTCCTAAATAGTTTGCTACCTGTTTTGCATGGTGTGCTTCATTAAACGCAGCACTATGGAAGCCAATTGAATAGGTCTGTACTTTCTCTTTCATCAACTTAGCCATATAGGCAGTCACAACTGTTGAGTCATACCCCCCACTTAAGAATGAACCAAGTGGGCGTTCAGATATCAGGCGGCGAGATACTGCTGCCTCAATTAGCTCTTTCGTGACTTCAAGGGCGTCTTCATAAGAAACATCAGTTTTAGAATCAAAATCGGCAGTCCAATAGGTAGCTGTAGTGGTTTTGCCATCGCGCCAACTTGTCACACTTGCTGGTGGTACTTGATGTATTTCGTTGAAAGCAGAGTTTGGGGAGTTGATATAGCCGTACTGCATGACCTCTGCGATCATCTCAGTTCGAAGCGTTCTATCTGGGCGAGCCAACATTAATGCTCGAACTTCTGATGCAAAGAAAAGCGTTCCATCGTTTATTTGAGATTTCCATAGCGGCTTCTTACCCATACGGTCGCGGATAAGGTGAAGCGAGTTATCCCTTGCATCATGGATTGCTATTGCAAACATTCCGTTGAGTT
>Ga0070374_10000358_pt1 | contig 18068 bp, 21 predicted proteins | sample LauGreSuBDMM15SN_2_FD_66374 | JGI IMG/M metagenome (GOLD analysis project Ga0070374, IMG submission 66374) | Freshwater lake microbial communities from Lake Michigan, USA - Su13.BD.MM15.SN (version 4) (version 4) | ecosystem: Environmental > Aquatic > Freshwater > Lake | place: Lake Michigan...
CACCGCAAAACACGAGAACAGCACGCACTGCCCGACGACGACAGCCCGCAGCGGGCCGCGCCAGGAGTCGCTGCCTGCGTGACAGGAGCTCTCCTTCTCGACGCTGTGCAGCTGGTCGAGCAGAATGCCCCAGATCAGGACGTGCAGCACGAGCGAGGCCAAAAAGCACACACACCACGAAGTCCTCGTCTTCTGCTCATGTGACGCCATGAAGCGCGCGTCCAGCGGCGGCCCGCTCACGACTTTGCCCACAGCAAGGTCGATAGGAAACCCGTCCTGACCATTGCCCATGAGAAGCGGGTCTACTGGGTCCTCCAAGTCCGCGCTGGCCACCGCGTACTCCAGCGGGTATCCAAGCAAGACACACGAAAACTGCGCCGCGCCAAGAAGTAAAAGCGTGTGCACGTCGCGCAGCATCACACAGCTCGCGACGAGCACGACCTGCAGCGGCGACGTCGTCGCGTACTCGATCCAGCGCAGCAGGACAGGCTGACGGAAGGTCTCGAGCGCTTTCTCCTCGAGCGTGCTGAACCAGAAGACGCCCTGCGCCGCCGCCGACACCGCAAACACCACGACGAGGACCCAAAAGCCGTTCACCGAAGCGTCACTGTACTTGTCCGCGATCCACGTCTGCCGCACCTTGTCGAGTCCGAGCGCCGCGTCGCCCGTCGTCTCCAGACTGAGCAGTTGTACGTGCGACACGGCCAGCGGACACGCCAGCCCGGCCGCTTCGAGCATCTTGTCCACGAACGAGACCTGCGAGGCCGCGACGCGCTCGCCGGAGACGCGCGCGCGATAGAACGAGAAATAGTGCGGCGAGCCGCCGGGGGTATTAAAGGACTTTATAATGCAGAAAATACAGAGCGCCACGTGCACTAGCATAGCTCCGAAGCTCAGCAGCCGCAACACCCAGCGGAGCGTCGAAACATGATGTTCACTGATCGTTTCCATAACTGGCATACCCGAGCATATCTCGTGCTTTATACAGACGAAGTCAAAAAATGCAAGGTATGCTTGCGAGTCCTACAACAAGAAAAGGAAAGCAATGTTGACGTGGAAGTGGCTCTTCTTCAGTGCGCCCGCAGCCGAGACGCCCGCCGTCGAGCCGCAGAAAATCGCACCGCGAAAATCGTACAAAGACGCGCTGCTCACGCCGCCGACGCTCGTCGAGCGTCCGAGCATAGACGACGGCTACGTGCTCGTGAGTCACATTGTAGAAAATGCAGGTTCGAAATAACGTTTATTCTAATAAACACGTGCGTTTTGCATCGTTTTTTCGGCGAGTTCTCTCCTGCGAAGCGTGAACAGCGTCTTTGCATGCTGGTCGCGACGCGCGGTGAGGGCCGCGACACCACGCAGAGTCTTTGTCGGTTCTTCCTTGCGCGATGGAGACACCACCACATGCGTTTCTGCCCCTTCCATAGCCTTCTCCGCCTCCTCCTCGATTTCCTGAGCCGCATTCACCGCCTCAATCGGCAGCACCAGAAGCTCTTCTACTACCAAAGCAACCAGCCCGCCCGTCGCGTTCGCCTCAGGTGGCCAGGCCGACGTCAGGTTCTGCGTCTGCGCTACCTTTGGCATTCTGGGCTCGAGCGGCTTGAGTGGATGGCTCTTGCCGAATCCTCCCGGCCGCTCAAGCGCGCGACGCATGAATCCGCCGCGCGCTCCGGCCTGCAAGAGGCGCCGCTGTTGCAGGGCGCCACCAGAGCAGCGCGTCGCCATGACCGCGTCGAGCTTCTCGCTCACGAGCCGCCGCATCGCGTCCGCAATCTGCGCCTCCAGCACGGTAGCCCACCACGGCACGCGGAGATGCATCTGGGACACCGACGAGAGCGACCTATCCGACGCTTCCGTGCGCGTCCGGATGCGCGTGTCCTCGACGATCGGAGCTTCAACTTCGACGTCCTCGACGACCAAGCGCCCGACCTCGCAGACCGTCTTCTTGATCTTGACCTCGACGTCGACCGAGATCCGCAGCAGCTCGAGGAGACCCTTGAGCGGCTCCGGGATCTCGAGCAGCGAGCTGTATTGCACCTTGACGCAACTCACAAGGAAGTTGGCCCCTTCCGCCTCATGTTCCGTCAAGCCCCCCGCGCGAGCCAATTTCGCTCTAGCGTCTGCGGACACCGGCTCGTATGTCCAGTCCTTCGCCTTGCCGTGGGACCACGCGGCTACCTCCGCGTAGAGTGTTTCGTTGGAGATCGCGCCCGTCACATCAAGCGCGGCCGGGCACTCGCGCGTCGACTTGAACTCGACGTCGATTGCGCCGATCGCCGCAGCTTGTGCGAGCGAGATGAAAAGGCATGCAAGACCGAGACACGTGTGTGAGGAGACGCACGTTAAACCAAGTACGCGCATGTCAGAGACGCGGCGATCTTATATAGTCTGGTGTGTTTATTCAACGGCCAGAAACCACCAAGAAAAGAAGAAAGTCAAGGCGCACACGAGCACGACTCCGCAGGAACCCAGAAAGCTCCAGCACATACAGTGCAGCACCTCCTTCAGTGCGAGCCACAGGCACGGAGCAGATCCGCGGTGCTCGAGCGGGTCCAAGGAGCTCGCGGAGCTCGCGGAGCTCGCCGGGCTCGCAGACCGACTGCCGCCGCGCCGGATTCGCAGGTACCCCGAGCTCGGAATTCGACACGTGTCCATCTGCCGCGCCGGCGGCGCCTTTATACGCACTTGAGCTACCAGGCTCGACTACGCCACGATGTTCACGGTCGGCGACCCCAAGTCGCGCACGCACACGCGGCACCGCAGCCCTGTCGGGCTCTCCAACTCGAGCGGCACTCCCAGGAACAGCCGGTGCTGCATCGGCGTTGGATAGTACGCTGTCAAAAGCCATGTGTTCGCGTCGGCGAGCTCGATGGTAGCAATCGGAGCGCTCAGGCCGCGAATGAGCGGCGGACACGCCTTGTGAAAATTGTGTGCTATCCTGGTGCAAAGATTGGCTGTCGCTGCAGAGGTGGGATGAAGATTCGTCCCGATGAAGGCCATGCACAGGTCTCGCACATACAACTCGTCGCGGCCGTATTTATGCGTTTCGCCCTCGTTGTCCTCACGCTTTCCAACAGATATCAAGAAATCATCGAAAGAGGAATCATCCATTCCATATCTGTCCTTGAGAAGCTCGAACATATCTCTCTTGTAAGCTTCCGGAATGGACGTGTCGTCCAGAATCGACACCACCAACCGACGTATCGTGTTGAGGTACACGAGATTCTGTATGTCGTCCTTGGTCTTTGGCAGAATAATTTCACTTTCATTCTCTCGACTGGAATCAACACAGTCTTGAGCCAACTGTAATGACACCAAATCCCTGTGGATTTCCGAACGTCCACTATGTCCAATAATGGGAAAATCAAGAGCTACATTAATGTCGCATTTAGGGTGCAAAAAGTCGAAGCCGTGGTGTTCAAGTCTCGGATCACATTCACCGTCCATATACTCCAAACACATCCAGTATCTTGGTTCATGCATGTTCGCCGACGCTTCGCCTTATATACCGACACACCACACGATCCACGCCTTACGCGCGCGAAGCTTGGCCTCCGCGCGGCTGAGTCGGCGTGTACGGCGGAAGCTGCGCGTTCGGCCCGTGGTGCCAGGTTTGGTCCCCCCGCGGGTTGTGCTTCGCGTGATGCGCGTACAACGCGCGCCGCAGACGGTTCGCCTCTGCGATCGTCAGCGTGTTCTCCGCCCACATCGAGAAGCGCACCGTCTTCAGGTCTCGCGGATGCACGTCAATCAGGTCGTCCATCGTCTCCGTCCCGAGAAACGCGGCCAGCTCCGCCTTGCGGTGCAGCAGGCGGTGCTCTTTCCAGAACGCGTCAAGTTCCGGGTCTGTGGGTGCGACGGGGTTCCCTGTCTCGGTGTTCTTGTCGTTCTCCGTAACCATGCCGTCGACGTCCATGTGTGTGTGGTGAAGCGCCTGAACTTGCATGCATACAATGTTTTTTTTTGATTTCAAGAACAAAAAACTAAGTGGCCAGTGGTTTGCCTGTGTTTGTGCTAGAACAGCAAAAATGACCGTGGCTGAGTTGCAAGCGGAAGTGACGCGCGTTAACGCGGCGTACGTCTCGCTTGCGTGTGAGCACCGCGAGAGCACAGCAGCGATGCAGGCGCGGGTGAAGGCACTCGAGGCGGACCTTGCGACAGCAAAGCAGACGTGCAGGGACCAGGAGTTCCACATGTCCCAGGTGTCGGGTGCCGCCGGCGCTCGCGGCGCTGCAGCGGCTAGTGCGGAGAACGCGGCGCTGCGCAAGCGGGTCGCGGAGAGCGAGGAGGAGAACGAGGCGCTGCGGAAGCGCGTGCGCGAGCTGGAGGTGCTCGAGCTGGGGTGGACGCAGCTGCGCGGCATTTTCACGACGGAAAGAGAGAAGACGCGCGCGTAGGCTAAGTTGGATCACGGTTGTGTAGTTCATTCTAATAAACATCGCTGTTAAGGCTTGGCATTGGCCACCGCGTCGAGTTCCCGCTCGAAGTGACTCATGAAGTCGAGGTCGGCGGTGAAGTCGGCGGTGGTGGCTTCGATTTTCTCTTTTACACTCTGACGTCCATGCTTTTGCTCGCGCGGCGGGCTTTCTTCGCGTTGTATTTCATCGCTTGACTCATGCCGATGCTTGCGCGGCGGGCTTTTTTCGCGATGTATTTCTTCTGTTGGCTCTTCTGTTGGCTTTTCTTCGTTGTGTTCTGATCGATCCTTGCTATGACCTTGCAACCAATCCTTATAATGCCGGGTGACAACAGGGACAACAGGCGAAGGCACAGGATAGTGTGCGGATCGCGCGGCCACCAACACGGGGCGCAGCGCGCTGTCGGAGATACAGACGGCGAGAGCATCCGCGCTTTTCTCGAGCGCGGCGCGCGCGGCAGGGCCGGCTCTGGCCATCGCGGAGCGAACCTCCTGGCGCGCGAGGCGCACGAGGGCGGAGCGGACCCCGAGCTCGAGGGCGAAGCGCGTGGCGGCGAGAGGCGGGTGCTTGGTCGATACCGCCGTGATATGTGCGACGCGCGCGCACAGCGCGTGAAGGGCCGGGCAGTCTGTGGCGGGAAAGAGGGCGGCAGGAACTGCTGGAGGGGCGCCGCGCGTGATCGGCGGCTTGCGGTTTTGATAGTGCTCGGCGGGCGTCGGTGGGAACGCTGCGGCGAGGAGGGTCTGCGCGAAGCGGGTGAGCTCGGCGTGGAAGTTGACATCGACTTTCTTGGGTTCGGGGTGCCCTGGATCGAAATGGAAGTGAGAGTGTGTGTGTGTGTGTTCTTTTGGGTCGGAAGAGTCTGTGTGTGTTTGTGCTGGCACGGATGCCGTGGTGTGGTGACCGAGGAGCTTTTGTATAGCCCGTTGGCTTTCGTGTATCATGTTCAATACGATGCTTGTGCTGATCCTTTTGATGAGCCAGTTCACGTTCTCGAGTATTTTCTGCTCTGCTGTTTCCGTTAAATTTCCTCGAGCTGCGGTGTTTGCCTTCGCAGCCATTGCTTGTATTGTTTGCTGTAAACCATTTATCTTTTTCATTAAAGTCTCTGTTGCGTTTTCAAATTCTTGTTCGCGTTTTCTGCTTTTATCCAAGGTCATTTTGAGGTTTGCTGTGTCAGATTCGTCGATCCAAGTCAAATGCAATTGCAAATCGATAACGTCAGGAACGGCGTAGTAGAGAAGATTCTGGTATTCATTACAGAATTCAAGCATTTGACTGAGGATATCATCTGCACTTACGTCATAAAAAGTTCGTTCGTTCCATGCGTATTTTTGCTTGAGGTCATCATATTCATGTTTTTGGAGATTGCGTAATCTTACCAGAACGTTTCTTTCCCAGTCCATCATTTCGGTCATCACCTTGTTAATCCTGTCTTTTTTGTCGTTTTGATTTGCATCTCTCAATGCTTCCATTTCTGCGAATTGACCAGACAAATAGTCCCGCATACTCGACATGTCATCTTGTACACGATGCCTTAATTGATTGAAGGCTTCATATCCAATAAAAACATGATCATTTGCCCCAGAGAATAAATCCATCAAATCTTCGGTTTTTCTTTTATATTTCACGTATTTGTCATAATAGGCAGCTACGCGATTCAAGATGCCTTCTGCGACAAGGCGTGCTGAACTGGCGTCTCCCGGTTCGTCGGTGTGATCTAGTATCGGCGCGGTTGGTGCGAATTTTGTGTTGGGGTCGGTGGTATTTGATGCCGCAGGTGGCCTGCTCGGTGGGGTTTCGGGTTCTTGATGAGGTTTAGGATGAAGAAGATGTGGCGCGGGTGGTCCGGTATGCTTCCCGTGTGCGTTAGGCGGCGTGTGATGTGCGTCAGGCTGCGAGTGTGCTGGACCAGCATCAGCGGGAACGACTGGGTGGGTCGTGGGCCGCGGCTTGAAGTTATCGATTTTTGATTGGCCTCGATTTTTTAATGAAATCATTCTATTTCGTAATTTTTCCACGTACATTGGGATGCCTCTTACTAAGGTACGGAAATTTGTTAAATTTTCTTCGATTTCGGAATTTGGTTGTAGTCCCTGTAAATATGATATATGTATTTTAATTTCGTCGACGATCCAGTCTCGTACTTTAACAAGCTCATCAATGTAATTGGTTGCAATTTCGACCATCTTCTTTATTTTTTCCATATCGTGGGAATGGTCTTCAATGGTGTCCTCATACTCATTCAAAAAAGATTCATATTTGTGGTTTATTTGATGGATATATTGTGCGCAGACTTTATCGATATGATTTGAATTTTCAATATATTCAGCAGCCTTTTTTTCTTCAGCAATAATTGATTTCAAGCCCTGGTGGGCTTTTTCTCTCAATGTACGGATTCTTGCATGAAGATCACGCAGCTGACCGTTATATTTTACCGCTCTGGTACTGAATTGATGTATGGTCTGCGTTTGCTCTGTTTGGTCCTGTTTTTGTTGATCACCAGTCTCGTCATCCTCCAATGATGTGATAAAATCGACCAGTTTCTTAACCCACTCATATAATCTTACAGTATCGTCTTCGTGTTCTTTATATTCGCTTAAATAATTCTCAACGATATATTTATCAACAAAATGGCCTAATTGAAGTTGAGCCTCATAACGCAAAACGAATTTTTCAATTGTATCCGCTTGGTCCTCAAATGTTTCGAAATCTTTCCGATATTCTTTCACCCTCTGAATCTCTTCATCATTCCAGATCCGATTTCCTATCACAGCACATGTCGAGATTGTGATTGGGAGCAAGGTCTGCTTGTTTTGTTTGGTTTCGATGGTATCTTTCCTGACATTATATGTCTTTGATGCCTGTCCCTTAGATGACACCTGCACTTGCTTTGTATTTTTCTTTTTTTGACTTGACGCAACGACCCGTCTTGTGTCAGTGACCGGCGTGGCGACGACGAGACTGGCCTCCATTTGGTGTAGAGACGTGAGCATCACTTCGAGGTCCTCCATTTGGCGTGCGTGGTGTGTCTTTTATACGAACATGGTACAAAGCCAGATGTGGTGTCGTGGTCGCTCTTGCTGGTCTAGCGCGGAAACGCCGAGTGTGGAGCGTTTGGTTTAAACCAGAGACCAGGCGGGTGCATGGCGGAGCGGTCGAGTCTCGAACGGACACTGGCGAGCGTGATGCGACGGGGCGTGCCGGAGCACGTGCTGGCAGGGTGCGGGGCGGACCGGGCGCTGCTGGAGAACGTGGCACACTTGGTGCAGGAGGTCATGCCGGAGACGAACCTGACCGTGGCGACGGTGGAGAAGGTCGGGGAAGTCTACACGCTGCGCTTGCCGTGCGCGACGCCGGAGATGCGCGTGAGCCTCGCGCAGCTGCGCGAGATCGAGGCGTACTCGCCGTTTCGCATCATCGACATCTGCGTGCGGGGTGGAGAGCACGCGTGCGTGGTGCTGCAGGTTGCCACCGAGCAGCGCGCGCTGGTCTTCAGCGAGGTGGACATTGTGCGGATCAAGAGAAAGCGGGTGTGATGGTTAAACGTTTTATTGAGAACTGAAAGTTTCGTGCTAATAGTATAGACTGGATCTTTTGCTGATGTTCACGCGCGTCGCAGCGCCGTGCGTCGACCTCTGCGCCGACAAATACACATCATCCGTTACGAGGGCGTGCGCGCTCCTCATCGCAAAGCTAGATGGTTTCCTCGAGGGCCGCGAGAGCCACGTCAGCGGCGGCGACGGGGCTCGGGTACGCGGGCACGGGCAGCTCAAGGCCCGGCAGATCTGGCTGCGCGGCGGGGTCGATGAAGACAAGCTTGCGCTGGCTGAGCGTGTACGTGCCCGGTTGCAAGGGTGGGCGCTGTTTGTGGTGCAAGGTGTTGGCGGGGACAGTCTTGGCATTCGGCGTCACAGGCGTGGAGTTTGAAGCGTCCATGCGCGGCCTGGCCTGATTTTGTGAATTTTCATGTTGTATGTTGGATGCTTTTATAGACTTTTTTCACGCGCGAAGAGCCGCGTGGTTTTAAATTGGTGGAATTTTGCGAAAAGCCGAAAGGCCGCGCAAGTTTCCCGCTCGAATGGCAGGAGGGCTCGCGGGCGACGAGGCGGAACTCGAGCGGCAGGAGAAGAAGCAGAAACGGTTTGTGGAGAACATGCAATACCATATCAAACTGTTGGAAGACGACCTCGTGGAGAAGCGCAGGCTCAAGCGGTTCACCAGGGCCGACGAAGTGCGGACCGAGAGGATAATCGCAGACATGAAAGAGAGCTTGAGACACGGGCGTGTGGTGTTTTTCGATGAAGCGATCGCGAAGCAACGGCTCGTTGTTGAGGCGCGGCGGGCGTCGCTCGTCGAATTCGGGATGCTGGGGATGTGTGAGCAGTTTCCTTGTGAGTTGCTAGACATGATCCTGCATTTGGCGAGCAAGTAGTTTGTTTTTATTAAATAGTGGACATCAGATCGATCTAATCTGGTACATTTTCAAGAGCAGGCAAGGTGTTCAATAGTCTTTTGGTAGCATCATCGTTTTGTGTCTCGTTCCAAAAATCCTTGTGATTTTCCTTCTTCGAGTATGTTTCAATTTGCTTGGTTAGTTCGCGAAGGGCGTCTTCTTGGGCCGTTCCTGCTGTCAAGGTTTTTGCGTATGCATCCAATTGCGGAACCAATCTGCGCCATAACAGTGCAGTGACCTTCACGTTAAGTGATTTGAAATTGTAGTTGTTTGCGTCTGCCTGATGATATCTATCAAATGTTTTTTTATCCAATGATTCACGTAGCAATACAGATCTTAGAAACCGAAGGTCATTGCGGAAACTTTGTTGTCCACAGACCTCCAAGAGTTTTGTGCACTTGTCTGCAACCGTTCTGTGTGTCACAAAAAACTTGTCTTTGACCCAGTCCACGGGATGCCAATCTGGCAACCCGTCTATGTCTGTATCGACTGAGCGCTCGTTGCGCAGACGGACAAGCAGCGCGCGCAATCTCTCATTTTGCTCGTGGTCAGTCATGCATGGGTTGCGTGTGTGTTAAATACGAAACAGAACATTGATGTTTGAGCTTTTATTATTCGTTTTCAGTCTCAAACATACTCGCACTCGACGTGCTCGGTGCGACCCTCACGAAACCCGAGATCCCATGGCGCGTCGCTGTCCTTGAGCTCGACGGTCTCGACGCAGTCGCCTTTGCGCGGGCGCTCCCAGATGAAGCGGACGTGCTTGCGCTCGAGCTTCTGCGCGACACAGAACGCATGGAACGTGGCGCGGAAGGTCACACCCGCGCAGAGCGTGAGCGGCGAGCTGACGAAGTCCCCGGGGTGCCAGATGACCACGCGTTGCGGCCAGGGGTCGTCGGCGGAGGTGTAGCCGCGGGGCTCGAAGGCCTCGTATGCGCGCTTAGTCGACAGCTTTGTCGGCGGGGTGCGACAAAGCTGTCGGTTGCGCCGGCAGCGCGGGCCGGGGCAGTTTTCGAGACACCAGCAGTCCTCCGCGAGCTGGGCCAGAATAGGCATGTTGGGGGCGGGGGTGCTTGTTCTCGAGGAAGCGAGCTCTGCGAGCTCGGCCGGCGTGGGCATATCCTCGTAGCATAAGAGGTCGGGCGTGGTGGCGCGTGCAGTAATGGCCATGTGGATGCCTGTGCTTTTATGCCCGCGGTTTTTGTGCTTGTGTCGCGACGCTTCGTTTGATTTGATTTGGCCGCGGCTATTTCCGGATTTTTGGAATTTGGGCTGGCGAAGGGACGTGTGTTCGAAATTTCTCATTAATTTCCCTCAAAGCAGAAAGCATGTCTAGCAAATCGCGGCCGGTTCGTTCGTGCACCGGTGCTTGTTGTGTCACATGCGGTTGTATCAGATATTCTAAAATCTGCTTCTCTTGCGCGAGTCGCCTGTTGATGTCCGAGAGCAGCCATGGCCATGCATTGCAATTTGCTGTTATATACTCCATAACTTTGCGGTTCATGCTCATCAAGTTGATACAACCATGCAGAAACGCTGAAGTATCGGGGTGCACAATTTCATTGATGTCATACGACGCCTGGTATCCTTGCCAATATTTGTCCTTTGATGACACTCTCAAAAAGGTTTGCCATTCATTCTTGATGCTATCCAAAAAACCACACACAACTGTGTCTTTTTGAAATCGCTTGCCGATCAAGAGAATCGTTTGACAGAATACTTTAAAAGTTACGATCAAATTTCGATCTTGAAGACTACGCAATTGAACGACATCGTCGGGAGCTTCTTTGGGCTCCATACGAGTCCGAGATCCCGTCTTTTATACGATCTTCACGTTCTCTGGAGCCCGCTGATGTCGACGAGATTCTGGATACAGGCCATGGATATGTACGACGTATTGAGCTGCAGCATGAGCTCGATGCCGAAGTCAGTGCGGCGCGGCAGCACGAAGCCGATGTTCCCGGAGAGGGCGATCCGCGTGCCGTTCTCGGCGCACGCGAGGAGCGCGGCCTTGTCCAGGAGGGTGCTGCGGACGACGTCGAACATGAGCGGGTGGGACAGGCCGAGGTATATGACGTTGCCTTCGGGCTGCATAAACCTGAAGTGCAGGTTGAACTTGCGCTGGAAGGAGCGGTGCGTGGAGTAGTAGTCCAGGTGATCGGTGCGCGGCGCGTCGGAACTGGCCACGAGCTGCAGTGGCGTCTCGAGGCGCGCGAACATGTCTCGAGGCGCGCGACGCGATGCGCGTCCTCCGCGCGCGGTCGGAATCGACTGCATGTAGATTTCGAAGACGAGCCCGCGCGTTATGGCGTCGACGTCGAGGTCCACGTCAACGTCGATTTGACCGGCTTCGTCTTCGCGGCGGGCCGCGTCCAGGGCGAGCTTCTTCGCGAGAAGAGCAGGCTGCATGGCGGCGGCGAAGCCGGAGACCTGGGCGCGGTCGGGCGGGCCGGCGCGGCAGACCGGACAGCGCATATCGTTGGCGAGCGAATGCACGGCGAGGGCGCACGCGTGGAAGACGTGCCCGCACGGGAGCTCGGCTGCGTTGTAGGGCTTGTCCTCGAGCCAGACGGGACCGACGCCGTCCACGTCGACGTCGGGGATGTCGAGGTGGAAGATTCCGCACGTCTCGCCAGGCCGGCTCTCGCGCACAAGGACGGGGAGGTCCGCATGGGCCTCGCTGCGCCAGAGGACGGACGTCATGCCAGTCGGCGCGCGATGCTTAATACGGTTTGTGGACGTGTTCGGTTTCAAATGCTATTCATATATATGATCATCGCGGTCGGTGGATCTGTGATCAGCATGGAGGCTGATCTTCAGGCACAGCTTAAGGTCGCGCGCGTGAGCGAGTCAGTGATGAAGCCCCTTCCGAAGGTTCTTCACCATCTGCCCGTTGATATGATCAGGGCAATTCTCGTGTTCATTTCAACCATGTTTGAACATGTGAATGCTGCCGCGAGAACGCAGTTGTGTTACAATTTTTCACTGTGGAATTCAGACGTGACGGTGGTGGCGGTCAAACTTCAGGCGTTCTATAATCTTTACGGAACGTCCAAGTTCTTCAAGCAAGTGCTATGGCCTGAACTGCTGTCGATTTCTTCCGAGCGACGCATGTTTTTTGCTGCGTGCGAGAATGGATTCAAGGAGAGGTTGTTGGCGGGCGGGGTATGGCACGACCAGGTGTTTATGCTGGTTTTTGAGAACTCGGTGGCGCGTTTTTCGCTGGAACGTGGAGTTACTCGCAGCACGATGGCCTTTCTGACTTTGAAAGTCACAATCACACGAGTCCCAACCTCGAATAGCGATTGGTATTCTACCCGCACCATCATCGCGAGGAAACTCGCGCTGCCGGGCCCGGATGTGACGCTGTATTGGTACTTTTCCAATCCCTTCACGGCACAGCAGAGAAAGGTGGTCGAAGACTGGCTGCCGGCGCAGCTGTTCAAGGAGCTGCTCGAGGCGCTTTTCGGCATGGCTCGCAAAGCCCGCATCGACGGCCCCCACGACCGATTTTCTTACGTCTAGTCTGAGTTTTATTGAATAAAACAAGACACTGTGCATGTCTTCCGAGTGTCTTCTTCGCGCGCGCGTGTATATAAGCGGCGCACGCGGCACGGATGCAGGGCGTCGGCGCGCGACTCGCGGTGTACGTGCTGGTCGCGGTCTTTTGGGGCATAACTGCGATTTGCCTCGACGGGGTATATAAGTCCGTCGCCGCAGAGGCATGAGCCAGATGACTGGGGGTATTGCTAGCATGACGCGCACGCGCGTGGATTCGGCCGCAAAGCACATAATGCCCGCCAAGATAGATAGTAATCTCATGAAGGTGTACGCGGGTGGAGAGCACACGGACTTACAGACGATGGATCAAAAAAAATTAGAGCTTTTAACGGAGAAGGACGACCTGATTCTGAACGTGAGCCGCAAGCTCTCGTGTCTCGACACGAGGACATTCCACGCGTACCCCGCGGCGGTGTCGACGCTCGCGAACTGCACGGAGGCTTACAAGCTCATCGTGTCCGCGCTGTACTCGCAGCGGACGTCGCAGGAGTTCTACGACCTGATCCACGTGCTGCAGAACCCGACGCGGCGGCTGCAGAGAATCCACAATTTCATGGTAGCTCAGGTTGCGGCTCAGCCCGACAACAAGGCGGTGGCGGACTTTGTCGCGAAGAATCCGGACGCGGAGGCGTTCGACAGGGACGCGGACAAGGCGCTGCACCGCGAGCTGGCGACGATGCCGTTTTATGAGCTGCAGGGGTACTCGCTCGGGCGGGCGTACGCGAGCCCGATTTCTGGCGACACGGTGTTTTCGGTGCTGATCGGAGGATGCGTGACGGCGATGAACGGGCACTTTGCGATGCACGCGGGGCAGCTGGTGCAGTGGTACTTTGACTTTGAGCACATGTACTTCTCGAACGTGCACGACGCGCAGAACATCGTCGGGCAGCGCGTCGGGGCGTGGCGGGCCGGGCCAGACGTGATCGGGCTGAAGCGCCGGCGACTTGAAGAACCGCGACGCAAGAGCTTCGTGTTTCCGAAGCCGTACGTGCCGGACCGCGTGCGCGATGTGTACGGGGACAAGCTGCGGATTTTCGGGAAGTGCCTGAACGGCGCGGGGCCGTTTGAGCCGGTGGATATTATGATCATGACGCAGAGTCTTTGAGTTTAGGAAACTGCTTGAGCTCCAGCAGGAGCGAGTCGAGCGGCGCGGCGTTGACAGTGCGGGGGGGGCCGCTGTGTGAGGCGCGTTCAACTTCGAGGACAAAACAATGGAACTCGGGCAGGATGTACTCCCACGAGGATATTGTTCTCTTTTCGTGTGAAACTTTCGTTTCGGGCGACTTAATTACGCGAGTGCATAGTTTTCTTGTTGTTAATTCATAGACCAGGTCGTCGAGAAATTCATAGTTGTCTCTGGTGAACATGGTGTGCACTTTGGAATCTATCCTGGCGAGATTGGCGATGGACTGGAGCCAAAGACGAATGGGACCTTCACCGTCTGTGCCTCCATACCAGAGCCAAGGTGTTAGGTCGCTGACTTTGTCTTCGAAGATTCTTTTGTATTCGTGGTCTACTTCACTGCAGAAGGTCTTGAGGATGAATCGAAATGCTTTGCCTGGGCGTACCATAGGGACTCGTGTGGGGTGTGTTATATATGTGCTTTTGGCGTCGATGAAGCCTTTGAGATTCGACGGGTTTGTATTTAAGACGGACGTGCGAAGCGGATCAGTTACGATGTCGCAGACGGAGTACTTGACGTACGCAGAAACGACTGTGACATGGCAGGTGTGTAGTACGCTGAATATGCTAGGCTTGTTCTTTTCGATCATAGCATTGACATTTCAAGTGATCGGTTATTTCAACAGGAAAATTGACAGGATTCTGAATAGGATGTTTCCTTACAAACACGTACCACGTCAGAATTCATTCGAACCAGACTATCGCCAAGACTATCGTCAGTACCGTCGTAGTACCGTGTGTGTGGGTGGATTTTTTCACGGAGGCCATGGAATATGATGTTGTAATAAACAAGCATCGTTGAAACGTGTCTTGCGTGTGATCACGCGAACAGCGCGCGCAGCTCAAACCAGACCGCGGCGCGCACGTAGAGCACGCAGAGCAAATGCAGGAAGATGTGCGTGAGCTCGGCGCGCGCGGACGGCGTGGTGCTATTGACGAGAGCGTACGCATTTGTACTCTTGCGGCCAACGAAGTGCGCGAGCAGCGCGAGCGCGGCGAGGACGAAAAAGATATTCGCGGCGACGTAGACGGCGCCGGTCTGTTCGCGAAGGAAGAGGGCGTCGAACAGCGAGACGAGGGCGACGGCGCCCCAGAGTCCCAAGACGTGCACGGAGGTCGGCTGTGGCTGCATGTCTTGAAGGATCTCGTGTTTTATACGCAAATTGCGGTGGGGAGAGTTCCGCGTTTTTGATATATACGACAGTCGGTCTGTGGTCATCGTAGGCGACAATGGCTGCTTACGATGCAGTCGATGTCCCTCAGGAGATGACTCAGGCGGAAGCTGATAACGCGACTGCCGTGCGCTTTGCGAACTCGACGTTCTTGACGATGTTCTTGAATGACACGTTCACTTGTCATTCTTACTTTGAAGTCGCCGATAAAGTCCAAGCAGATGCAGATGCTATCGCGTTTCTGCAGGAGGAAGGCGTATTCGAGCTTGTGAAGGATTCACCGGTAGCTGTCAAGAAAGCTAAAACGGCTGATGACTGCACGTTTTCGGAGGTCTGTCTCCTTGCACCCAAAGCCTCAGAGGAGGACGAGGACGAGGACGAGGCAACTTTTTGGCGCCAGGAGTTTGAGGCCGCCGGTCTGTGGGAGAAGGAAGGTGACGTTCCGCCTGCTACACCAGCGCTTGACGTTCCGCCTTCGCCTTTGTGTACTTTGAAGCGAACGCATTCCGAGGTTGAGTGCTCGTTTAAGTCGTACACCAGTGACGAGTTTTTCGAAATGTTCGGCACTCCCAAGAACACGCCCTACACTCCTAAGCGCGGGAAAATTTGAATAAAATCATTTCCCTCTTCTTGGCGTTTTCCTTCGTGTTGTATCCGTTTGCGTTTGCGTGTACGTGCTGTCGCTGCATCCGCATGTCGTGTTTTGTTTCTATAAAACGGGTAGCGGAGGAAGACATGCTAGGTCTGTTCTTCACGATCGACTCGCTGCTCGTGTGCGCGTTCACGAGCATGGCGCAGTGTCGGGTAAAAGACGGCGGCGTCGTTTACATCAGCGAGTTCATCATGCTATGTAAGCAGGGCGCGCACACGTGGTTGCTGCCGTGGGTGTGCGTTGCGGCGTTTACGGCGCTGATGTTTGTCCAAATGGGGTGGATGTACGGCGTCGCCAGAGCGTGGTACGCGGCGAGTATCGACGCGGTGCACACAACGAACGACAGCGCGGCGTGGTGGGCAAAACTCTTCTGGACTTTCGCAGCGACAGCGGTTGCCGGCCTGGTGCTTATCGTGCTCTTTGACTGGCGGGGCGGAAGCGCGACTGAGAACTCGGCACATCATACCGGCGTGGCGATGTTGGCCACGGGCACGTTTATCGCCATGCAAATGATCTGGGCGGCTCTACGTGCGGGCGACAACAACCTGCGGCTGCGGGGAAACTTGGCCGCGCAAGTGCCGTGGTACTCGTGGGTTGAATGCGACGTGGTGTTTGTGGTGTTGCTTGGTCTGTTTCTGTTGACGGCGCAGTTGAACATTCACATGGCGGTCGGCGCATTCTTTGAGTTTGGTGCGTTTGTGCTTTTGCTCGCGCAGACGACATGGCTCTTTGTGCTGTGCGCGGAGCGCGATGGAAGTCGCATAAGCGCAGAGCTGCAGACTCTGGCGGAGGCGACGTCGCCGGAGCGGCCTGCGAAGGGAAATGTCCTTTGGGCGCTGTTGTGCGCTTACTGCGTGGAGGCGCTGATCGTGATTCTTTTCGTCCTGTAGCGTTTTTTTTCGTGTTTTTTTTCGAGGATCCCGTGCAAGGATTTCTGAAATGCGGGCGCCGGGTATAAAAGCGTGTGTCGACACGCGGATGTCTGCTCTATTCTCGGACCTCGGCGGCTTCCGCATGCCGGACGTGACGATGAACCAGGGCCCGCTGCCTACCGGTGGCGGGATCAACGCAACGCCAGACGGCGTGATCAATGGGACGAGTAGCTTGTTGTCGGGCATTACGCCGTACGCGTACGGCGAGCCTGGGCGCATGGGGTCGGACCGCAACTACCAGCAGATCCCGCACCGGGTGCAGCACATCGTGATGCCGCTGTTCCTGCCGTCCGCGGACTCGACGACGACGCTGAAGATTTCGCATGTTGTGGACCAGGGCGACCTTGCGTTTGTGCTCAATACCCGTGGACGACAATGGTTCGCGGCGAACGAGAACGTGGCGAGCAGCGGCCCGGGCACGCTGCCGATGTTTGCGAACCTTGCTTGTGTGAACTACATGCTCGGCTGTCTGCAGGTGGCGCCGGCGGTAGCGGCTGGCGGAGGCCGTCGGACGTGGCCGGCGATCCGGGCGCATTTGTGGCAGGACTTTGAAATGGCGTGGGTGGACGAGCACGAGCGCGAGCTCGCGCTGTTCGAGTTCGCCAAGTACACGGTCGAGCACCTCATGAAACCGCACGGGGTCTGCGCGGGGTCGGAGAAGCAGGGCGGGCAGCACGAGGAGACTTGGGCGCCGGTGCAGGCGGCGGTGAACTACACCACGACGATGACGGTCGACGGTCAGAACCGGGACCTGGTCAACTACTGGCAAGCGCACCACATGTGCGCGGGTGACCGGCTGGTGCTGCGGCTCGAGCTGCACAACCGGCACGCGAGGGCGTGCAAGCAGGGCGTGCGCACCAAGGAGTTCCAGCTGACGTCGTACTACAAGCGGCCGGTGAGCGCGGCCATCACGAGCGCGGATTCGTACTGGCAGCTGGTGCCGTACATTCTGAACGCGGTTAATTCGGCGGATGTAGAAGCGGCGCGCGAGGCTATGCATAAAGTCTCCAACGAGGAAGTTCGACTCGAGCGTTTCGAGTACCGCGAGAACGGGTACTGGAAGATTGCGCAGACCTTCCAGGGACGGCGCAGCTTCGACATTGACGGAAGTGCGCGCGCGTCGGGGAAAACCGCGCCGCTGCAGGTTACGTTTGCGCCGGTGTTTGTTCGCGGCGAGCGCGGGGCAATGGACGTGGAATGGGACTGGGAGGAGCTACTCGCTACGTTCTTGTCGAGAAATTTTGACGAAGGCATGCGTGCAGTAGGTGATTGGATGCGAGGTCCTCGCGATCAACGCGCAACCTCTGCACTGCTGCACAGGTATGGAGTGAGTCCTGGGACGATCGAGCGAGTGTTACTGCTAGACCCGGAGTTTGCGACGTTCTTCTTCGAAACGGATTTAATAACATATCCGCTTTTGGTCGTTGCAACACTGGCGTATCATTTCGCGAAAAGTCAGGGCGCTGCGTGCAGGAGGCGCGTCGTGAGGACGCTGAGAAGTGAGACGGGGCGCAGGATCATCTCCGAACGCCGCGACGTGGCGAAGCAGGAGCAGAACGGCACGAAGTGGAGGCAGTTGATGTTCGGGGTGACGGATACGGGCGTGGATCAACTTCTCATGTCGATGCAGCAATTTAATCTCTCAGACTGGACCAAGCTCTTGAAATTCTCATGATCAACCACCGCGGCGGATACGGC
>Ga0070374_10000363_pt1 | contig 17995 bp, 9 predicted proteins | sample LauGreSuBDMM15SN_2_FD_66374 | JGI IMG/M metagenome (GOLD analysis project Ga0070374, IMG submission 66374) | Freshwater lake microbial communities from Lake Michigan, USA - Su13.BD.MM15.SN (version 4) (version 4) | ecosystem: Environmental > Aquatic > Freshwater > Lake | place: Lake Michigan...
GCTTTTATTGATGAGGTAAAATTGAATTTACAGACAAATGATAACATAAAATATCTTTTACGTTTCGTTTTTGAAAGATACAATGCCAGTTATGCATCTTTTAACAAAAACCAAACCTACCAAAAATCAATGAAAGCAAAGGCAGCAGCTTTCATTTATATGATTGGGTTAAAGTATAATGATGCAACTTTAAACATAGATACTCTACCAGCTTTTGGCTCACCAGATAGGGAAGTATACGCCAATGTGGCTCATGATATTTTAACTGAAATTGACGACAAAAAAAGCTATTTTAATGGAATAAACAGGCAGCGACTTAGGGCATTTGAATTGCTAAATTATTTGGAAACATATGATTACTTGATGACAGCCAAAACTGTTTTACAAAATAGCAGTTTGCAAGATGAATCTCAAATTAAAGAGAATTTATTAGACTTTACTCATGAATTGCATGCCGCTTCTAATAATCTTTTTCAGGCCTATTCTAGAACCAACAATATTTCTTTAATAGTAGCATCGGCCATTGGCACCTCGGCGGTTATTTTTTCGCAAGAAGGGGCTGGTCGTTTGCAAATTCAAAGGCATCCAGAAAGATGGGCACATGCCGCCCATGGTTATATTGCCAGAACCCTTTTTATAGGAAATTCTTGGAGCAATTTAAAAAATGAAGGCCCAATGCTAAACTCTGGTGCTGTTACCAACTATGCGGAAGGGAGCCATTATTTTACCTATGCTTGGCAGTGTATGTTAGTTTTTATGAAAACTTATTACCAGGCAAAAGGAATTAAAAGTTTAACAGATGGAAGCGACCCCGGAGGCAGAGAATACAATCCTTGTAAAGTTTGCTCCAAAGTAAAAACAGAATCTTATAACTCTCCTAATTACCAGAATTTATATAAAGGTTATATAGAATCTTTAGACTTAAACGGAAGACACCCAACAGTTGATGATACTTGGATGCCCGATAGAAGATTTGCTCCCTTATTAACACTTGGCGACAACAGGTACAACCCTTACCTCAAGAATTTTGATAAGATTCCAAGTTTTATAGGGAAGAAAGAAGATTTTAATGGGCCAGGTGACGGGGCTCAAACCTTTGAGGCCAATGTGTTGTTAACTAAGTTTTCAGGTAATTTTGCAGGTTTGCCAAAAGTTGTTGGCCACGGCAATGCAGGTTATGCAGCAATACGCACACCCAATTTGTATCTTTACCTAAGCGCAGAACGCGACAATATGGTTGAGGCTGGTTTCCATGAACATGGTGATGTAGGCTCTTTTGAAATTAGAGCTGGAGAAGGCACTAACGTTAAACAAATGGTATTTGATCCGCCGTATTTTGGAGAAGATGATAAGGGTTATGTGCAGGAAGGTTACCAACACAATTGCATTATTGTAGATGGAGATGGTCCGCATAAAAAAGACCAAGCAGTTTCTACCACCGCCCAAGAAAACCTAACTAGGAAAAACGCAGATGGAACCACCTCTTCCTATTCTTGTATTAGTACAACATACAATTACTGGAATAGATTCTCGCAATGGAATATGCGGACTGCTATTACCCGAAAAATGAGTGTGTTTAACGATATTTATCCTTATATTGTTATTGAAGATGAAATTACCAATAACTCTGCATCCAAAAATGACATTAGTTTTAGAATGAATGGAAATGGTTATTATGATAATGGCTCATTTTATTTAAGGGATAATAATGAGGCAGCTATTTGGTGTAAAACATGTTTGGAGGGCGATTCAGGCTATAGAATGCGATTAACAACATCGCTCTTAAATGGAGATGGAAGTTTAAAAGAGAATTTGACTTTTATAAAAAGTTGGCAAAACATTGGAAGTGACGGGCCAATTTCTTTTGTTACCTCCGAACCCAGAGAGTTAAAGTCTGACAAGCAAATGAAATTAATTTCAAAAATTGAGTTTATACCTTGTAGAGATACTATAGGACTGATGACTAGAAATGTAATAACAAATCAATCCATATTTTTTAGAGCTGTTCCTAGGCTTGGTTCAATAAATTACCATGCATTTACCTATGTAGATTCTATTAATACAGACACCATACATGATATAAACAAAGGTGATTCTTCTGAAAAGATTGTTTATGAGGCAAAAGCATTTCATATTGGTTATAACCTTGACCCTAATTTTTCTTTTGGGAGCTGCAACGGCAATAGCAATATTAGATTTTATGAAATTGTGAATGGATCAAGTTTAGTATTTAAAGATACGGTGTTGGTAGCCTGTAACGAAAAAATTTCTGCATTTATAAAAATGATTGGTTATAACAGGTATGCTGTAAAAGTGAATTCCAATACAATAGCCCAATTAAAATTATACCTATTTGGATTAGGAGAAAATATGGCAATGAAAGTAGATGGTTTGACTTATTTGCAAGATTCTTCTGAAATTACCATAAGCTTACCAAATAAACCAATTGAGTTTATAATTGAACCTTTGGACCCTTGTTTGGCAAGTTGTTATTTTCCACCAACAGCAGAGGAAATTGATAGCATCTTTAACTTTAACGACGGCTCCTATCAGAATTTAGGTCATAAACTTGATATAGAATCCCCAAATGGAATTTTGGCCATTTCTAATGGTTCAAAAATGGAAATTTCGTGTAACAAATATTTAAGAAATAAGGATAGTTTGATCCTCGTTGGTGATTGTGGTAATGATTTTGAATTGAAACCTTGTGAAGAGCCTAGCATAAAGTTTAAAACATCTCCATTATCGGGTCTTTTGATTTCTTCTGGCGCGGCATTAGTATTAGATAGTGGTAGTTATACTGCTGTTGGTAATAATACATCCTTACTAGTAAAATCTGGAGGGAGTTTGGTAATTAAAGATAGTGCAATACTTGAAATAGGAGGAGGCGATTGTGGTGGATATGGTATGGTTATGGCAGAGCCTGGGGCTTATGTTTACATACAACCAGGAGCAAAAATTAAATTTCATAAAGTTATTGGCGATACTTCTGATAAACAAAAATTCTTTATAAGTTTAGTTCCTGCCTATCAAGCTTCCATTTCGGGAGTAAGCAATATGATTTTACCATTGTTGGCAGATGATACAATTTTAACTAATCCATTAATCCCAAATGCAGTTGCTTTTTGTAACCTTAAAAATACAATGAATCCTGTAATTCAAAATAAGGAATGGGGCTTTGCAAATTTTATGGCACCTAATATGGATATAAAGCTCAGAAATGATACATTATGCCCAAATGAGCCAATGATTATTGATTTAAGAAGAATTTTAAATGACAATAATTTTTGGTTTGAAGTTTGCCGTATGGATAGCATTTATACTCCTGCAGGTAATGGTAAAATTGGTTTTTGGACGGATACTTGCTTGGTAGATACTATGACTATTGATAGCATATTAACAGACCCTACTTGTATACCTCCTCATGCATCACCAGATAGGTTTGTTTATCAATTTAAAGATAAGTCTGTTCATAGGGTGACTCTTAAAGTAACAAATGATTGTGGTGCTGAATCTGATACTTTGTTCTTTGTTACCATGACAGATGAACCTAACGCTGAGGTTTTTATTAATGATAATACTTGCCCAGGATATGGCACTTCCTATATGGTTATTCAAACCAACTTTATCGGAAATTATACTGTTGAGATAAATCAATTAGATACTGGTTTGAGTTCTTTAGATATTAATCAAAAACCACCTCTATACCTATTGGATTCGACAGGAACGGTTCCAGATACTTTATTTTTCAATGATGTTTATTTTAAAGGTGGAAAGAAATATTTGGTAAGCCTTCAATTATTGAATGATTGTGGAAACTATTTATATGAAGATACCATTTCAATTCCTTTTGGAGTTGACATACAATTAGAACGCTCCACCCTCTACGCAAACCCCGTTCATGGTGCTAGAACGGTTCAATTACATGGTTATGTAAATAGTGCGGATAGCTTTAAATGGAGTCCGGCCAATTGGCTTAACCGAACAGATACTTTGGTGGTACAAAGCACGCCCGAAGATAGCATTAGTTATGTGTTAACAGCCTATCAAGGAAGTTGTGTGGCTTACGATACCGCTTTTGTAAAATACAATAGAGTTGCCAATGCGGGTATAGAAGATACAGTGTGTTATACCAGCACCAAAGTATTGTTGGGCAATGGGTATGATTTATCTGTGTTTCTAGGCTTTATGTATTACAAAGGTGGAGCAGATTTTAGAGACAATTGGTTTAGTAGTAGAACCATTGCAAATACAGAGTACTTTAAATACTTAAGCATGTTTATGCAAACAACTAGCTTTAAGAGTTGGGCGCAAAGCACAGGTTTCTTAAACGATTTTACTGAGGATTTATACAGAGAGCAAACTATAAAGGAACCTTGGTTTATAAATTACTTTGAGCAATTAACAGCCTTTTCCGATCCCGATTTACGGGCTTTAGATACCTTTGTTTATTATATAGACCAAAACCAAAAGCTAAAGAATAATTACAACCAAACAGGTAACTACTCTAATTATGCTGGTCAATTAACCACTTTTTTTGCTTTTTATGATGATTTTGTATCAAACCAACTAAACACTATCAGCATAAGTTGGATCAGTATAACAGGCAAGGATACTAGCTTTAATGGTAGTTTGCAAGAAAGTGCAATAGCCATTGCTGAGCCAAGTAGAACCACCACTTATATACAGCAAGTAATTACACCCGAGTACGCAGAAATAGATGAAACCATAGTTTATGTAGATACCATACCAGAAGTAGCATTTGCCGTGCAATGGCAGATAGACAGCTCCGTAGTGTTTCAAAATTATACCTTTCCACAAGAAGGTGCAATGCAGTATAGTTGGAACTTTGGAGATGGCAGCAGCGCAAGTCACGACATACACCCACTCCATACCTTTGCTGCATTTGATACTCTTTTTAGGGTTTGTTTAACAGCTACTAATGATTGTGGCTCTTATACTTGGTGCGATACCATATACATTGACAGTGCACATTGGGGCGGCAATATGCGTAGCATAACCACTCCCAAAGATATTGTGGCAGCAAGCTCTGTAAAAGAATCTGGTATTGAGGCTGTGTTGTATCCAAACCCAACAAGTGGCAATTGTAATTTGAGTTACCGCATTAGCACAGAGGCAAACTTAAGAATTACCGATGCACAAGGCAGATTGGTTTATGAAAGCAGGCTGGCAGAGGGTGAAGGACTAAAATCCATCCCGTCGGAAGGCTTTGCAAATGGCTTGTATATTTTTAGTGTTCAAACCGAAGCAGGCAGTGTAAAGGGAAGGATAATGGTGCAACGCTAGTGGTATTATTTTGTTAGATATGACTTAATCATATTAGTCTTAAGTTGAATTTAGGTAATAAAATAAAAGGTCTAATCTCAATAATTATTTGCGACTTTTAATTGGATTATTTGTAAAAGTGAGAACTTAAATTATATTGCATCTCTAACTATTTATGAATATGACCCAAACCGAAGTAAAATCAGCCCATCCAAAAGGATTATGGGTATTATTTGGCACAGAAATGTGGGAACGTTTCAATTTTTATGGAATGCGTGCCATTCTTACCCTTTTTATGGTAAATGCCTTGATGATGAGAGAGGAAGACGCCTCCCTTATTTATGGTGCTTTTTTAGGCCTATGCTATTTAACTCCTATGTTGGGTGGCTTTGTTGCCGATAGGTTCTTTGGAAATAGAAATTGTATTTTATTAGGTGGCCTAATGATGGCTGCTGGGCAATTGATGTTATTTGCCAGTGCCAGCGTTTTTGGCACAAATTTACCTTTGGCCAATACCTTAATGTGGGTTGCTTTGGGTATCATCATTTTTGGAAATGGTTTTTTCAAACCCAATATTTCAAGCATGGTGGGTAGCCTTTATCCTAAACAAGAAAAAAATAAATTAGATACAGCTTTCACTATCTTTTACATGGGTATTAACTTAGGCGCATTTTTGGGTCAAACCATTTGCCCTTTCTTAGGCGATGTAAAAGACTCTGGTGGAATTAGAGATATTCATGCATTTAAATGGGGCTTCTTTGCCGCATCAACTGCCATGCTCATTGGTACTGCAGTTTTCTTTTTCTTAAAAGATAAATATGTAGTTACCCCAGATGGTAAGCCTCTTGGTGGATTACCTTCAGGAAATGATTCAGCAGATTACGAAGAAGGCGAATCGCAAAAAGCAGTTTTCTCTACAACCGCATTGCTTTCTGCTGTAGTTGCTTTTATTGCCTTGTTCTTTACTTTCAGGTACATGCTCGATGGTCACAATATTGTTAAGACCGTTATTTACCCTATCATATACGCCAGTGGTTTAACGCTTGCAGGATTAATTATTTCCGACAGTTCATTGACCAAAGTTGAACGCGATCGTATTTTCGTTATATACATAGTTGCTTTCTTTATCATTTTCTTCTGGGCTGCCTTTGAACAAGCTGGTTCTTCCTTAACCTTTATTGCAGATAACCAAACCGACCGTACCTTCTTATTCGGCTGGCAAATGCCTGCTTCCATGATCCAAGTTTTCAATGGTATTTTTGTATTTGCATTTGCTTTGCCATTCAGTATACTCTGGGATAAATTAAGAGCTGCTGGCAGAGAACCAATTTCACCTGTTAAACAATCTATAGGTTTAGCCTTAATAGCCTTGAGTTATTTTATCATTGCTTATAATGTAAAAGACCTTGGTAATAGCGGTTTATTAGGCATCAAATGGTTAATTTTATTGTACTTAATTCAAACATTTGCGGAATTGTGTTTATCGCCAATTGGCTTATCACTTGTTGGAAAATTATCTCCAAAAAGATTTGCCTCTTTGTTGTTTGGTGTATTCTTCTTGTCTAACGCAGCTGGTTATGCCTTAGCCGGAACCTTAGGTTCAATACTACCCGCAACAGGCGACAAATTTATGAAAGCCCAAAACTTGGGAATAGATTTACAAGCGGTACTTGATAAAAAAATAGTACCTACAGCCGAGCAACTTCAAATATTGGCAGCCAACCAAATTAGCGATCACAACCCAGTATTTGCTGGCTTTGAAATACATAACTTGTTCGAATTTTTTATGGTGTTTGTGGTATTAACAGGTATTGCTGCAGTTATTCTTTTTGCCCTTACTCCAGTATTGAAAAAATTGATGCATGGTGTAAGGTAATATGGCAAACCAATTAACAGTAGAACAAATTCAAGATTTTAAAGGCAAGTACCCCAAGCAATTGTGGTACTTGTTTTTTAGTGAAATGTGGGAGCGTTTTAGCTTCTATGGCATGCGTGGCATGTTGGTTATCTTTATGGTAACCCAACTCAATATGAACGATACTGTGGCAAACCTCCAATATGGCGCCACACAAGCTTTTGTATATGCTTTTACTTTTATTGGTGGCATGTTTGCCGATAAGATTTTAGGTTATAGAAAATCCCTTTTTTGGGGTGGCTTGCTCATGATTGTGGGTAGCGTGGTATTAGCTATTGATCCCAAAGCATTTTTCTTCATCGGAATTAGTTTTACCATTATTGGTACCGGTTTTTTTAAACCCAATATTTCAACCATCGTTGGTAAATTATATAAAGACGACGACAATAGGAGAGACGCTGGTTTTTCATTGTTTTATGCTGGAGTAAATTTGGGCGCATTGATTGGTGGCTACCTATGTATTGCTGTTGCCAATGGCAATATGCTGGCCTCAATTGTACCCGAAGCTTTGCGTTGGAATGTGGCATTTGGCTTTGCTGCCATAGTAATGGTCATTAGCCTCTTAACCTTTGTGCAAACCCAAAAAAGTTTGGGCGATATTGGTATTTCACCGCTCTTAGATGTTGAACCTAAGAAGCGCAAAACCTATGAAATAATTACTTACTTGGCATCCATTGCAGTAATTCCATTCATCATATTATTGGTTTCAAACTCTGGTTACACCGATGTATTTATGTATATCATTGGTCCATTTTCATTGATCTATTTAGTGTATGAAATGCGTGGTTTTTCTTTACAAGAAAACAAGAAGCTAATAGCCGCGCTAGTATTCATTTTGTTCTCAATAGTTTTCTGGGCTTTCTTCGAACAAAGTGGTGGGTCGCTTAGCTTATTTGCAGCCCATAATTTAGAAAACACTTTGTTAGGTGCAAAGGTTGACCCAAATGGCGTTAATAATTCGGCTAATTCACTCTTTGTAATCACTTTTGCTGCTTTATTAGGCATCCTTTGGATTTGGCTAAGCAAAAATAAATTAGAGCCCAATACTGTTGTTAAATTTGGTTTAGGATTTTTGTTTCTAGCTGGTGGTTTTTATGTGTTTTACTATACCAAGTTTTTTGCCGATGCCAATGGTGTAACCTCACTCGATTTATTCACCTTTGGTTGGTTTATCATCACCTTTGGAGAATTATGTTTGTCGCCCATAGGTATGTCTATCATGACAAAATTATCTCCTCAAAAACTCCAAGCAGTCATGATGGGAATGTGGTTTTTGGCCAGTGCGTACGGACAATATTTCGCAGGTTTACTAGGAGCTAACATAGCCGGAGCATCAGAAAATGCAAGCAATGCGGAGAAGCTAGTGATCTATGCCGATGGCTACCAACAATTATCCATCTACGCATTAATAGCCGGTGTATTGCTCATAGCCATCTCGCCCCTCGTCAAAAAACTCATGCAAGAGGTGAAGTAGCTTTTGCCACTAAGGCACCAAGGCACAAAGATTTTTTTATTTTTTTGCCACAAAGGCGCTAAGGCACGGAGACTTTTTTTAGCCACTGAGGCACCAAGGCACATAGATTATTTTTTTATTTTTTTGCCACCAAGGCGCTATGGTACGGAGATTTTTTTTAATAATTCTTAACCATATTTTATAATAAAATATCTTTTTCTTTAATAATATCTTGGTGCCTTTGCGCCTTGGTGGCAACCCAAAATCCTATATACTGGATTTAACTTTGTGCCTTTGTGCCTTGGTGGCAAAAAAGTACTATTTTCGTTTATTATGTTACAAAACATTGATTATACTAAATTATTGGTATTGGACATTGAAACTGTGCCCCAGTACCCTAGTTATGCAGATGTTCCAGAGAAATGGCAGCACTTGTGGGCAAAGAAATCTGCTACCTTAAAACGGGCAGAAGGAGAAAGCGAATCTGACATTTATCCTCGTGCTGGCATCTATGCCGAGTTTGGGAAGATAGTATGCATATCCTGTGGTTTCTTTAGCAGCTCTGGGCGCACTTATCAATTTAGGGTCAAATCATTTTATGGCGATGATGAAGCCAAATTACTCAGTGATTTCAATGCCATGCTCGAACGCCATTTTTCGGAACCTGGCTGCTCTTTGGTGGCACACAATGGCAAAGAGTTTGATTACCCTTATATTGGCAGGCGTTGCTTGCTCAATGGATTAGAAATCCCAACTTTACTAGATATTGCAGGCAAAAAACCATGGGAAGTAAACCTGCTAGATACCATGGAGCTGTGGAAGTTTGGCGATTACAAAAACTATACCTCTTTAGAATTATTGGCAGCATCCTTTGGCATCCCAACTCCCAAAGACGATATTGATGGCAGCAAAGTATGGAGCGTATACTGGCTCGAAAATGATTTAGAACGCATCAAAACCTATTGCCAAAAAGATGTTGTTACGGTTGCGCAACTGCTACTAAAATTCCGCAATGAAGCATTGCTATCTGAAGAGCAGGTTTTGTTGATTCCTTAAAACTTTTTCAAAATAGTCTAAGCTTGTTTAGTCAATAAATACTTTGCCTTTTCTATTTTATAACTTGTTTTCGGCTCTTCAATGATTCCACTTAGTTTTTCAGAAATGGAGGAGGCTTTGTTTACTTTACCTTTTTTGGATACCAAGAGAATTAAATATTGCTCAACTAATTTTGATTAAGATAGTCCGCCATTTCTTGCCACAACCTTGGCTTTTTCAATGGTTTCTTTATCAATACTTAAAGTCAATCTCGCTTTCATCATTCAAATTTACAATTTTATTTGAACAACAGCATTCAAAATCAATCCCCCAACTTCTGCATCAAATTGGCAATAATGCCACTCCAACTATAGGTGTCAAAAAAAGCTTTAGGTAAACCGTTTTCGGGTTGATCCAATTGTTGATTTAAAAGCTGTGTGAATTCATGCCAATTGCCATCTGCAGCTATTCTTAGGTTTTTTCCGCAAACAGTAGGGTTGATACCTTCTGCACCCGTTTTGGTGGAGATAACTACTTGTCCTCTGCCAAGGGTATCAATGGCTTTGGTTTTAACGCCACCGCCACTTAAAATGGGATTCACCATTACATTGGCTGCGTCAATATAGGTTTCAATATCTTCTACAAATCCTAGGTATTTAATCTGAGGATTGTTCTGCATTTTTTCTGCAATTTCTTTCGGCAAATTTTTACCACAAATCAAGATGCAAAAATCATTAGTCCTGGTTTGTTTTAACAATGGATAGATCTCATCGATGATAAAATCAACTGCCTCATAATTGGGTTGGTAATTGAGCGTGGCAAAAAACAGTATCAGTTTTTGGTTCAAACCGATACCATGCCTTTGCTTTATTATTTGAGCTGCATTTGGAATTATAAGTGGCAATTCTTGTTGAGGAATACCATAAGGTGTGAGCAATGTTTTATCTGGGTTCAAATCAAATTCTGCTATGGCTTTTGCTTGATCTACATCACTCACAAAAATCACCAAATTGGTAGATTTATACACAAATTTCTCATACATATAGAGCAAAGTCCACCACGATTTGCCCATGCTTTTAAACCTAAGATATTCTATGTTATTGCTCCTTAAAAACACCTTTTTGCCAGTCATTAATCTTAAAAAAGGTATCATCCATCCCATAAAAGGTTGGTCGAAAAAGATGGCATCTGTTTGATGTGCCTTGATCAATTTATTTATCTTAAATAACAAGAATATATTGAGGTACCTACTAGCTTTAAAAGGCATCCCAAAGATAGGTTCAAAATCGAAATGCTCCTTACTTACATCCTTATAAGGCTCTACAGTATACACTTTTAACTTGTTTACCTTGCCCATGTAATTCAAAATTTGCAAAGTGGATATTTCACCTCCAGTTGTAGCTGGCAAAAACGGATACGAGATAATAGCGAATATGTTTTTTGACTCTTCCAATAGAAAAAATTAGTCCCGAAAATTAAAGTTAAATCTGTTAATTAATGAATATCTTTTTGAATAAAATTTCCTCTTCACATTTAATTTCTAAAATGTAAATTCCTGCTACTTTGTTTGCTGCATTCATATATATTTCATATTGCTGATCCAAAACATTTTTACTTTCTAATACGAGTTCTCCATTTAAATTTATCAACCTAATCGAATAAGGCTGACTGGTATTTTTACTTTCAACAATGAAGTTTCCATTAGTAGGATTCGGATAAACTGTCCACTGCCTATTTGAGTTTTCAAGAGTATTTTCAATTGCCGAAGGAATAGTATAGCAAATTTTTAACTTTGGCCATTTGGTTGAATCGGCATGGTCGCTTGAGGCAAGTATCAACGACCTATAAGTTTGTTCGTTTTTTAATTTCAACATAAAACCAAAATTGCTATCAGGTTGGTTCACCATATCTGTAATTAGCTCCGTAACATCTATGTTTAAATAATCTTGGTTAAAATAATCGCTGGTACTCAATAATACTTGTTTTTTATCTGTTGATTTGGGTTGATTGAACCAACTAACCGTGTTTTCATTCCAAGGGTTAATAACTTTTTGAAGATAACTTTCATTCAAACCTGAATGCAATTGAGGTATACCAGAGCTAGTATTACAAAACAAAGAAAGGCTTGCCGAAGAAACCAATGCTCCTTTAGGAAATTTAGATAAATCAAATTGAATCAAGCTACGAGCAATAGTGTATTGGCCTGAATTAGTCCACGACCAGCTGGCAAAATCGCTGGTAAAACCAAAATTAGTTTTTGATACATCAGTTCTGCTATCTATCAAAGCGTCCTTTCCTTCATCCGGTCCGGGCTGTAGTAATAAAAAGTTGTTTGTACATGGAGGTAAATAGGTAATCACCAATGTAGGTCTTTTCGTCGAGTCTGGATGGTCGCTCGAAGCAAAAACCATAGAAGAATTGGGCATTTCATTTTGCAACCGCATCAAAAATCCAAAACTGCTGCTTGGTTTATTAATCATTTCTATGATCAATTGCTTCATATCAATATCGGTATAATTTTGAGTATTGTATTGGCTACCTTCTAATCTAACTTGGTTGCTTGAAGTGCTTGATGGTTGGGTGTTCCAAGTTACTGTTGATTCAGTCCAGCTAGAAGTAATACGTTGGATACTGCAAGCATTTCTGCCAGTATGAAGCTGTGTCATTGGTGAGTTGGTGTTGCAATACAAACTCAATTTGGCACTTTTTATAATGGCATCTTTAGGAATATTACTCAGATTAAATTGAAACAAACTTCTTGTAACGGTGCCTCCACCATTGGTAAAAGCCCATGCAGATAGGTCTTCCATGTTACCAAAATTTTCATTGATAACTGCATACCTGTTATCAATCAATGCATCTTTTCCTTCAATACCATCAGGTCTCAAAATCAAGGTAACCTGACAAAATACCTGCAAGGCATTTAAAAGAAAAACAAGGGTAAACCATTTCTTCATGCTGCAATTTAATGGAATAGTATAGCATTAAAAAGTACACACTTTTATTTTTCATCCTGCTAATCCATTACTTTTGAAAAAATCACCACGCATGGATACCATTCAAATTCACGATAAATCATTTGGCATTTTTTTAGAAGAAGAAAAAATAATTTCACGCGTAAAAGAATTGGCTCAGGCCATAAGCATTGATTTTGCAGGTACTCAGCCACTTTTTATTGCAGTGCTCAATGGCTCATTTATTTTTGCTGCCGATATCATGAAATCAATTTCCTTCCCTTGCGAAATACAATTTGTGAAGGTTAGCAGTTACCATGGCGCGCAAAGTAGTGGTAAGGTGCAACAAGTTCTCGGTTTGAACCAAAATATTAAAGGTAGAAAAGTAATCATCATCGAAGATATCATTGATTCTGGTTTAACCATAGATTTCTTGCGTACCGATTTACTCAAACAAGAGCCAGAATCTATTTCAATTTGTAGTCTTTTACTCAAACCCAAAGCCCTCAAAGTAAAAATTGATGTTCAATACATTGGATTCGAAGTAGAAAACCATTTCTTGGTAGGATACGGATTAGATTACGATGGCCTCGGCCGCAACCTTCGTCACCTTTACCGGGTTATAGAATAAAAAAAACTGCTCACACTTTTCAGCACGAGCAGTTTTCAATGGTATATAGTTTAAATTAAACCGTTGGATTTTCTTCTGTATTTTCTGTGGCTGTAGGTTCCACAATATCTTCAACTTTAGCTACTGGCGAAGCAATAGGTTCTTTTGGAGCTGGCTTCACTTTTTCAACTACATCAAATCTAACCTTAATAGCGTTTGCTCCTTTGTGATTCATCTCAATCTCAAAAGAAACTTTATCACCTTCTTTTACTTGGTCAATTAATCCATTGATATGAACAAAAACACCTGCCTGGTTTTTAGTATCCTTAATAAATCCATATCCTTTTGATTCATTAAAAAAGGTCACAACTCCTTTGCGCAATACTTCCTCAGGCTCAGCAGGCGCTTGTCTGCCAACACCAATATTTACATCCTCTAAATTAATGATTTTTTTCTTTTTAGGATCGGGTAGTACAGAGGTTAAATTACCATTCTCATCTACGTAAGCGTACATGTCCTCAAGGTCTTGACCCTTTTGAGAGTTGGCTTTTCGCTCAGCTTTCTTCTCTTCTTTTTCTTTTCTCTTTTTGAGCTTTAATTTCTCTTTTTCTTTTTTACTAAAGGTTTCTTGTGACTTAGCCATTCTTTGTTGTTAATTGTGAGTGCTAACATTTTTTTTAGTTGGTATTTATGTTGTGATTGATACTGTAAAATAAAATAATTAGCCGCGCAAAGGTATGCTTAATATTTCATATTATCTTGTTTTTGTCTGTTTTTCAGCTAAATATTGATTAATTTAAAATTATTTTTCTGTAAATACCACCCGCCATTTTTTAAAAAGTATCCTTAATAAAGCTTCGGTTTGAACCAAAAACGTTTGCTTAAGGAATTCTTTTTAATGAAAATTGGATTTTATTTTAAAAATCATTTGTTGTTCAAAAACTTTCCTTTTTCTTCGCAAGCTTATTGTTAAGATAAATGTTAAATCTTGTACTATTTGGCCCTCCGGGCGCAGGCAAAGGCACCCAATCTGCCAAATTAATTGATAGGTGTCAGTTGGTTCACCTTTCTACGGGCGATATTTTCAGAGCCAATATCAAAGGTGGCACCGTGTTGGGCATTTTAGCCAAAAGTTATATTGATCAAGGGAAATTGGTGCCAGATGAAGTTACCATTGCCATGTTGGCCTCGGAGGTTAACAAACATGCTGAACCAAATGGTTTTATTTTCGATGGCTTTCCACGAACTTCTACCCAAGCTGCAGCATTAGATGAATTATTGGCAAGTAAAAATACATCCATTACCTTAATGCTTGCCTTGGAAGTGGAAGAAGAAGAATTGCGCAAAAGATTGCTCCTAAGAGGTAAAGAAAGCGGTCGTGCCGACGACCAAGATCCTGCCATTATACAAAATAGAATAGATGTTTACAATGCCGAAACCATGCCAGTAAAGGATTATTATTCGGCTCAAAACAAATACAAAGGCATTAATGGAATAGGGGAGATAGACGATATTTTTGATGCCTTGTGCCAGGAGATTGACAAGGTTTAATTGAAAGCAATTTTTTATACAAGCCCATAAAGATTATCTTTGTGGGCTTTTTTATGCAATAAGGGCATCAAAAAAACAGCAATTCAAAAGTTATATGGCCGATTCAAATTTTGTAGATTACGTAAAAATATGTTGCCGCAGTGGCAAAGGTGGTTCTGGTGCAATGCACTTCTTGCGCGATAAACACACTGCCAAAGGTGGTCCCGATGGTGGTGATGGTGGAAAAGGTGGCAGCATTATCTTGAGAGGTAACTCCAACTTGTGGACCCTCTTGCACCTTAAATACCGCAAGCACGTAATGTCGGCACCGGGCGGAAATGGCGATGCCGGATTAAGAAAAGGAAAAGATGGTCCCAATGAATACCTCGAAGTTCCCCTTGGAACCGTTGCCCGCGATGCAGAAACTGGCGATTTTTTGTTTGAAGTAACCCAACATGGCGAAGAGCATGTATTACTTGCTGGAGGTAAAGGTGGACTCGGAAATTTCCATTTTAAAACTTCCGTTAACCAAGCACCAACCCATGCCCAACCGGGTATTTCTGGCAAGGAAGAATGGAAAATATTAGAATTAAAAATCCTAGCCGATGTAGGTTTAGTAGGTTTCCCCAATGCAGGTAAATCAACCTTACTTTCCGTAATCACTGCCGCCAAACCAGAAATTGCAGATTATCCTTTTACCACATTGGTACCTAATTTAGGCATAGTACCTTACCGCGATTACCAATCTTTTGTAATGGCAGATATCCCTGGAATTATAGAAGGTGCACATGAAGGAAAAGGTTTAGGAACCCGATTTTTACGCCATATAGAACGCAATGCAACATTATTATTCATGGTGCCAGCCACCAGCGAAAATATCAAAGATGAGTACAATGTATTGTTGCGCGAACTCAAATTATACAACAAGGAACTATCTGCCAAAAGCAGAATATTGGCTATCACCAAATCTGATTTAGTTGATGCCGAAACCCTCAAAGAAATCAAAAAGAAACTTCCTCGTATCCCTCACGTGTTCATCAGTTCTGCCGCCCAACAAGGTTTAGAAGAACTCAAAGATAAATTGTGGAACATGATTAATAAAGAGGTGGAGTAATTCATTCTATTATTAAGGAAAAATCTTTGGCCATGGGGTTTTAGTCAGCATTTTGAAATAATTTTGAGTTTCTTAACTAATATAAATTATTATTGTACTAGCTAATGATAAACCAAAACCCAGAGCAAATTGCAAGAGATAATATTGAGGCCGCACTTAAGCGGTGCGGCTGGGTTATTCAAAGCATCAAACAAGTAAATCTGAATGCTGGAATTGGTGTTGCTGTTAAGGAATATTTGACTGATGTTGGTCCTGCGGACTATGTTTTATTCGTTGAAGGCAAACCTTGCGGAGTAATTGAAGCTAAACGTGAAGAAGAAGGACAACGGATGAATGTTCACGAAGGACAAGGTGAAGAATATGCCAACGCCAAACTCAAACATCTTAAAAATGAACCTTTGCCTTTTGTGTATATCAGCACAGGAGAAGTAACAAGGTTCACCGACTTTACAGACCCAAAACCGAGAGCAAGAGAAGTATTCAGTTTTCACAGACCCGAAACTTTAAGAGATTGGGTGAAGCGAGACAAATCACTTCGTAAAAGAATATTCGACTTGCCTTCTTTGCAAACCGAAGGTTTGCGTGATTGCCAAATCAACGCTATTACTAAATTAGAAACTTCCTTTAAAGAAAACCGACCAAGAGCCTTGATACAAATGGCGACTGGTTCGGGAAAAACATTTACAGCTATAACAGCAATTTATCGTTTGCTGAAATATGCAAAAGCAAAACGAGTTTTATTTTTGGTTGACACCAAAAACCTTGGTGAACAAGCAGAGCAGGAATTTATGTCATTCGTTCCCAATGATGACAACAGAAAATTTACAGAGTTATACAGTGTTCAACGACTGAAATCAAGTTACATCGCAACCGACAGTCAGGTTTGTATCAGCACTATTCAGCGTTTGTATTCTATTTTGAAAGGAACTGAACTGGAAGAAAGTGCGGAAGAAGAAAATCCGAACGAACGAAAATATCAACCAAAAGAAATTCCACCGATTGAATACGATGGAAAAATGCCAATTGAGTTTTTTGATTTCATTGTTATTGACGAATGCCACCGCAGTATTTATAATTTATGGAAACAGGTTTTAGAATATTATGATGCATTTGAAATAGGTTTAACCGCTACTCCCGACAAAAGAACCATTGGTTACTTCGACCAAAATTTAGTAAGTGAATATTCTCACGAAATGGCGGTTGCCGATGGTGTGAATGTAGGTTACGAAGTATTTATCATTGATACCAAAGTAACCCAACAAGGTGCTACACTATGGAAAGGCGAATACATTGAACACCGTGAACGATTGAGCAGAAAGAAACGAATGGAATTGCAGGATGAAGATGAAAATTATTCTAAACAGCAATTGGATAAAGATGTAGTAAATCCCAATCAAATAAGAACCATCATCCGTACATTCAAAGATCATTTGCCAAGTATTTTTAAGGAACGATACGATAACAACGGAATCTTTGAGGTTCCTAAAACTTTGATTTTTGCTAAAACCGACAGCCACGCCAATGATATAATAGATATTGTAAGAGAAGAGTTTGCCGAAGAAAATAAATTCTGTAAAAAAATAACCTATAAAACTGATGAGGATCCAAAATCAGTTTTATCACAATTCAGAAATGACTATCACCCACGAATTGCTGTAACCGTTGATATGGTTGCAACTGGCACAGACATTAAACCTTTGGAATGTTTGTTATTTATGAGAGATGTAAAAAGCATCAATTATTTTGAGCAAATGAAAGGAAGAGGCACACGAACTATTGATTTAGATAGTTTGCGAAAAGTTACGCCAACAGCAAAGTTTACCAAAGACCATTTTGTGATTGTAGATGCAATTGGTGTAACTAAAAGTTTAAAGACAGACAGCCGACCGTTGGAGAAAAAGCCAGGCGTTCCGCTAAAAGATTTATTACAAGCAGTTGCAGTTGGAGCAAGAGAAGAAGAATTATTTACTTCATTGGCAAACAGACTAACAAGATTAGATAAACAAATTACTGAAAAAGAAAAAAAGCAATTTGCCAAAAAATCCAACGGCAAAAGCGTTTCACAAGTAGTGAAAGAATTATTGAATGCTTTTAATCC
>Ga0070374_10000371_pt1 | contig 17886 bp, 17 predicted proteins | sample LauGreSuBDMM15SN_2_FD_66374 | JGI IMG/M metagenome (GOLD analysis project Ga0070374, IMG submission 66374) | Freshwater lake microbial communities from Lake Michigan, USA - Su13.BD.MM15.SN (version 4) (version 4) | ecosystem: Environmental > Aquatic > Freshwater > Lake | place: Lake Michigan...
GTTACAGCATACGGAATTAGCGCCGCTCCCAAAACGCCGTGAAGGCCTTGCGCAAGTCTCAAGCCATTTAAAAGGAGATGCAATCATGACCACCGACACCACGGACACCGCCCACTTGGCCACTTTTGTTTTTAATCGTTAAAATTTATAATTCAAAAAAGTAGGGCCCAAAGCCCCATTTTTATCGAATGAATTGATCGATGTAATCAGCGCCTAAGCCAACGGCTGCGTAGTGTTTGCGGCACATCTCAATTTTGGTAAACACATCTTCATAGCCGGTGGTTTGCCCTTTGTCGTCAAGGTAAATCATGGCGCCATGAATATTGAACTGAGTGATCATTTCTGGCTCGCCCACCACTTCATCGACCACCAGTGTGTGAATTTCACCAGGCGGCTCATAAACAAAGGAACCGGCCTTGGCAACCCAGTCGTGTTCTAAATAACGCCATGCGCCCTTGATGACGTAGCCCGTGACCCAAGAAGGGTGAATGTGGCGAGACAACACGCCAGACTTGCGCACGCGCAACAAGTTGCACCAACTTCCCGTGACCGTGTTCATGAGCAAGGGCCTGAACCAAACATCTGGCGCTTGCGGTACCCAAACTCGTTCGTCTTCTGGGATGGCAGGAATGGCAATTTCGGCTCTGATGCCTGGATGCTGTGTAATGGGCGTCATTGTTCAAGTCTTTCTTATTTAAGAAATTAAATACCCACCGTCTACAGGCAAAACCACACCTGTGACAAATTGGGCTTGTAGGCTGGCCAAAAACAACACAGGGCCAGCCACATCGGCGGGTGTACCCCAGCGCTTCATGGGCGTTCTAGCCAATATGGGTGCAGCGCGCAGGGGGTCGTCTTGCAAGGCTTGGGTGAGTGGTGTGGCAATCCATCCGGGGGCTACAGCGTTGACGCGTATGCCATCGTCTGCATAGGCAATGGCCAAAGATTTGGTCAATTGGGCCACGCCACCTTTGCTGGCACTGTAGCCCGGCACCAAACCGCCGCCAAAAAAACTAAGCATCGATGCCGTGTTCACAATGCAACCACGCCGAGCTTTGAGGCCCTCACGAGCTGCAGCACAAACACGCATCGTGCCGTTGAGATTGATATCAACTGTGCGGGCAAACGCTTCTGGCTCTAATTCAAGTGCGCGTTGAATCACACCCGCACAATTGACCACCACGTCTAACTCTGACAAAGCCCCTACCATGAGTTGCACAGCAGCAAGATCGCGAACATCCAGAACCCGAAAATCAATGCCTGCGTTGGACGTTTTTTTGAGCGCATTTTCAACCTCTAAAGCCGTCGCACCTGTTGCCACCACTTCTGCGCCTTCGGCTTGAAAGGCTTGCGCAATGGCTTCTCCAATACCGCTTGTGCCACCTGTGATCAATACCTTACGGGCCATGTTGTTGATTCCTTCGTTTTTGATTTTTAAATGATGACTTGATTTTAGAAATACACCTTGGCTCGTTTTCTGGACACTGCGCTAACGCCCTGCTCGTCAAGCATCCACTGAACAGGTTGCGATGCTATTTGCAAGGCAAGCCTGCGAGCCTGGATGTGCAAACATGATTCTGCTTTTTTTTGCAACTTTTGCAGGAGCCAGTTTGGAATGATGTCAAAGGATGACCTCAGAATCAAAGCGAAAAATGGTTTTTCAGTGAAGTCGACTGAATAAGTCTCGATAGACCTCAATGTTTCACGCGTTCGCCCATCAAAGACCAACTCTGCCTCGTATTGTTGCATTGCGTGCTTGGCATCTGCGAACGTGATGGGCAAATTTGTAGCGCCCAGCATCTCGCCCACTTGGTTCATCTCAACAATGTATTGGTCGCAGTCTGAGTATGTCAAAGGCCGCAGGGCAAGGTGTTGGTAGGCAGTCAAGAAGGAGATTGTCTCAACAAGATGGACCCACCGGATGAGATGAGGCTCGTTGGCGCAATAAGCTTGCCCATTCAAATCGACGCCACGAATTCTGGCGTGAATGGCATTGACACGCTGTATGTGTTGGGTTGCCAAATCTACACCGCCATAGGTTGTTGCTGCAACAAACAATGCAGTGCGCCCTAATCTGGCCTTGAGTTGATGCCTAAAATTTGAGTGGTCCCAGACAGCTGCCAATGCTCTAGGGTGCAGCGCCTGAATCATCAAGGAAGAGAGTCCGCCCACCATCATGGCCGAAAAATCAGCATGCACTTTCCAGACAACAGATTGAGGACCAAAAAGTCCAGGATCACCAACAGGCGACTTGAATTCCTCTAAGGAGGAAGCAGCACCCGTCATGTTTTGAAGCCCTTTTCCAATGGCGTCAAATGCCAATGGCTTCAAGATATTTCGAATATGGGCAGTCACTTTTAAAATCCAAGTAGGCGCTGTGTAGCAATGGTCATCATGAGCCCATCGAGTCAGGGCTTTTGGCTTTGTAGCAATTTAAACAAAACATTAAAAAGTGCATTCTAAATTGAAGTGCTCTGTTTTGCACATGCAGACTGCTGACAGAAGGACAACTCGCCCAGTACCGAGCTCTGGCTCAAACGCTCAGAGAAATGGCATTGCTGGAAGCCAATATGCAGAACATAGCGCAATCGGGTCAACAGGTACTGCACCGCTTGACGCACGTTGAAAAACAAAAATAGGCATCTGTGATACGATAAATTTAACTTTCAACATAAGGTGAATTCGATGTCTTTTTACCGCGTATTTGCAGTTGCATTGCTTCTTCTTGCTCACGCAGGACTGCATGCACAGACTTGGCCATCGCGCCCCCTCAAACTCGTTGTGCCATTTCCACCTGGCGGCACAGGAGACTTGCTTGGACGTCTTGCTGCAAAAGAGATGGAAGTCACATTGGGTCAGCCTGTCGTGGTAGAAAACCGCGCAGGTGCTGGCGGCCTTATTGGCAGTGATGCTGTTGCCAAAGCGGTGGCAGACGGTCATACGCTGGTCTTGTCCAATGTGGCATCGCACGCCATTGGTCCGGCTGTGTATCCCAAAATGCCCTACGACGCAGTTAAAGACTTCACTCACATTGGCTTGATTGCAGGGGTGCCTAGCGGTATTGCAGTGGCAGCCAGCAGCCCATACACATCCATGGAAGTCCTTCTTGCCAAAGCGCGCTCAGGTCCTGGTGCGGTCCGCTTCGGATCGAACGGCAATGGCACTTCATCGCACGTGAAGCTTGCTATTCTCAACAGAGCCGCCAAAGTAGACATCACGCACATTCCCTACAAAGGTTCTGCCCCCGCTACCTTTGATTTGCTGGGCGGACAAATTGATGGGCTGATTGCCGCTGTGCCCGATGTAGGTCGCAACCCCCTCCTCCGCCTGGTGGCAATTACGGCCGATAAGCGCGCCGCACGCTGGCCTGATGTGCCAACGGTCAGCGAGTTAGGCCTTGCGCCTATGTTGGCAAGCAACTGGTTTGGTATTTCTGGGCCAGCAGGCATGCCAGCGCCTGTCGCAGACCGATTGAATGCTGCACTCACTGCAGCACTCAACACCCCTGACTTAGCCAACCGCCTGCGTGATTTAGGCGCTGAACCTAATCGCATGACCCGCGCCGATTACACGGCCTTGGTCACTTCTGACTTCGCGCGCTGGGCTGCTGTCGCCAAGTCCGCCGATATTCGCGTCGATTGATTTGAAAGCACTCCTATGAAAACCCTGAAGGCTCTATTTAGTGCATTGGTGGCTGTAATTGCAATGTCGGGCATCAGCGCTACAGCGCAAGAATTCCCAAACAAGCCAATTCGAATCATCGTGCCCTACAGCCCTGGCGGCGGTACAGATGCCGTCGCAAGAATGATGGCGCAGCGCTTAACCGTCACGCTGGGCCAATCGGTGGTGGTAGAAAACAGGCCAGGCGCTTCAGCCAACATCGGCTCAGAATTCGTTGCACGCGCCCCGGCAGATGGCTATACCATTTTGGTCACTGCACCCAACTTCACCACCAGTGAGGCGCTTTACGACAAGCTCAGCTGGCGTTTTGATGATTTCATTCCAGTGATTCATCTGGTCCGCTATGCCAACGTTCTAGTGGCCTCCCCCGATTCGAAAATGGCTTCAGTCCCAGAAATGGTTTCGCGTGCCAAGGCAGCGCCAGGCATGATGACCTATGGCTCTGCGGGTACAGGTTCGAACTCACATTTGGCCATGGAACTCCTCAAACAACGCGTCGGCATCAATCCAGAACACGTGCCTTACAAAGGCTCAGGCCCCCTCAAAACAGATTTGTTGGGCAACCATTTGTTGTTGGGGGTGGATGGCCTCGGTGGCATGATCGAGCTCATCAAGACAGGCCAGGTCAAAGCATTGGCCGTATTGGCGACCAGACGCACTCCGTTGTGGCCTGACGTTCCTAGCCTGGGCGACTTTGGCATCAACGATGTCGATGGCAACGGTTGGTACGGTGCCTTGCTACCTGCCGGTACGCCAGCAGCTGTCGTCACAAAGTTGCATTCTGCGTTCGCTGCGGCGCTGGCCATGCCAGAGATGCGCGAGCGCCTGACTGCGATGGGGGTCGAACCTGTGGGTGGCTCAAGTGAATCGTTTCGCACCTACCTGCTTGGTGAACGCCGCAAATGGTCAGACGTGATCAGTACAGCCAAAATCAAGGTCAATTGAAGCAAATCTTGTTTGCTTCTTAAAACAACTAGGCAAGGCCAAAGGCAACTTGGCTTTGCCTTGACCTAATAGGGACCTGGAATTTTCAGATCCTGCGCTGCCTTTTCCCAGCAAGCCACAGCATCCACCATGGTCGGTCCACCCCGGTGCAGCAGCACATAAGAGAGGGCCTCGGCCATCTGCGCGCGGCTTGCGCCACTTTCAAATGCGCGCTGAAGGTGGATGCGCATCCCATTGGCATTGCTAAGGCCAGCATGGCAAACTGCTGCGGCAATTTCAGCCGTAGCAGGCAGTGTGCGTCCACGGGCAGCTTCGAAGATGCGTGTGTAGCGTTTCATTGCCATTTTTTCGGTCACCCATTTCTCGAATGCAGAAAATCCAAAGAACAGCGCGTTGAATGACTCACAGGCTGCTGCAATTGCCAATGCGTCGCTGATTGCAGTGTTGCTCATACCAGCCGTCGCCGCACGCTCAAAGTGAAAAGTTGCGAGCTTTTCCCGCGTGGTGGCAATGAGCGCAATCCACACAGTTTCTTTTTCAACGGCAGAAAGAATACGCTCGTCAAGTGTCAGTCGTGTGTAGAGTGCGTCATAGGTTGCCAGCAGCTTGGGATCTGATGCGCCCAGCATTCGGTGATAAGGAAGCAGGTATCCGCGTTTGGCGAACATGGCTTCAAGCAGTTTCGCGCCTTCATCTTTTGGTATTTGTTTTGCCACCGTTGATCTCCAGAATTAGATTGATGATTTTAAAGCTCGCTGCGTTCAATGAACGCGTTGGGTTTAGTGTCAGCTGACTCCAAAAAGCAATCCCCAAAATGACTGCGCCAGTGGGCGCCTGCAATCCAATCGCGAAGTGAATCAGCAGACAGATCGCTACCTTGCATTGCACTCACACACCGCCAAGCCAGTGCCAGAGTGCACGAGAAAACTGGTGCGCCACCCAGACTGGGCTTTTGCAAAATGGCGTGCAAACTGGGCATGCCTGTGCCCAGCAAGACGATCGCGTCCAAAGATAGATCTCTTAACTTATCGATTGCATCCATGACGGAATGTGAACCGATCGCATAGATCGGATTTGAGTTAGGGGAACGTGCACGATCGGTTTCGTTGAGCACAACATTGGCAACGGCTTCAACATGAAATCCGCGTGAGTGCCAGTAGGCAACGCTGTGCTGTAGCAAGCTATCTGGATACGGCGACACCAAGCCGATGTGCTCAGCATTGAAGGCATGAAGCGCATCCACCACAGAAAGTGCCGAGCTGGTGACGTGGACGCCTTTGCGCTGTCGCAGCTCGTCGAAAATAACATCTTCCCGATCACGTCCCACTAAATAGGAAGAGCCCGTACAGGCCACACCCAGTGAACGCAAGGGCGCTTCGGCAAATTGCGCTGCCGAAAGCGTTAGCTTGTCAAAATACTCAAGCAGCCGGCTCTCCAAATCAGGTTTGTTGCTCACGAGCCGAGCGGTAAGTAGGCTCATGCCTCTGGGCAATAAGATGCCCAATTCTGGTTCAACCGTGGTGTTGGCTTGAGGCGTCAGCACGCCAACGAAGCCGTTTGGAGCGTATTCAAAAGACATTTGGCCAGTATAAAGTAAGGGTTAGCTCTTATGTTGAATGGGCCAAGGTCGTCAATACCTTGCTTGTATGCAAGGGCATTCGCTACAAACATTTACAAGCTTGCTAAAATTTTTTTTTGTAGCTCAGGCAAAAAATCTTGAACTAAAAAAACGCAGCGCTCTGCCCCCTCCATTCCATTCATTTCAAAAGAAAAACACGCCATGAAACATCTCCAATCACCGCCTGCTTCACGGCGCACTTTGCTGCAGCGCGTTGCTGCCAGTGTCATCGCCACGGCTGCAACATCTTGGATTGGTCTTGCCACAGCGCAAGAACCTGCTTGGCCTTCAAAGCCCATTAAGCTGATCATCAACTTTCCTCCAGGCTCATCCCCCGACGTCGTGGGTCGCGCCGTGTCTACCCCGCTGGCGCAGGCGCTGGGGCAGCCTGTAGTGGTAGAAAACCGAGCCGGTGCTGGTGGACTTGTCGGCGCAGATGCTGCGGCCAAGTCGCCTGGCGACGGTCATACCCTCCTCATGGCAGCAGGGAGCACCATGGTGATTTCACCGCACATCACGCCAAAGATGCCTTTTGATGTTTCGCGCGATCTTTTGCCAGTGGCGCCTGGCGGGCGAATCCAGTTATTTCTGGTCGTTCGTTCAGAATCTCCCTACAAAACATTTGAAGACTTCTTACGCCACGCCAAGGCCAACCCTGGCAAGCTGAGCTACGGCTCGCCAGGCAATGGAACAACACCGCACTTGGCTGGTGAGATGCTCAAGTCTCAGGCTGGCTTCTTTGCTGTCCATGTGCCATACCGCGGTTCGTCCCCTGCCCTACAGGATTTGCTCAGCGGTCAAGTTGACTATCTGCTTGACCCCGGCATTGCCTTCCCGCACATCCGAGCTGGCAAGCTGAGGCTCTTGGCGGTGGCAAGTGCGAGTCGCGCATCCTTGTTTCCCGATGCACCTACGTTGTCAGAGCTGGGGCTGAAAGGCTTCGACGCCGGCACCACACATGGTTTCTATGTTCCAGCTGGCACGCCTGCAGCAGTTATCGAGCGCCTCAATCGGGAAATCAACCGCATCCTGGCAAACCCAACTGCAAACCAATCGATCAAGGCGATTGGTGCCGACCCTACGCCTTTGTCAACGGCTGAGTTCACCGCCTTGTTGGCCAACGACAGTCGTCGATATGCAAGCATTGTTCGAGAGCGCAAAATCTCTGCAGACTGAAATTCACACCCATGCTTGAACATCAGTTGAGCATGGGTGACAAATTCAATGCCAGCTCCTTGAGTGCTGGTGCCACTTCATTCAGTAATTTTGTTTTAGTGACTGAAGACTTGGCACCACCACTGGTCAACGCCATCACTTTTTTGCCGTCTGGAGATATCACTGGAACGCCCACGGCATTGATGTCAGGATGAGAACGCCCAAGGTTAAAGACAAAACCCCATTGTGCAAATTCTTTTGTGGCGATGGCCAAATCAAGACGAATTTTGTCAAACCCTTCTGGGTCTCGTTTTTTCAGTTGTTTCAAAGCGGTGTCCCGGGTGGCGGCATCCACCGCGCAAAGATACGTCCAACCCAAAGAAGAATTTCCAAGGTCCAGGTTGGTACCGACGTGCAGATTCAAAGTCAGCATGCTGGGCACCTCAATGCGCTGCAAAATGAGCATGTCTGTGCCATTGCGCTCTGCCAGAGTCACCGAAATTTTGTGTCGTTCCGCGACTTGTCGCATGAGCGGCAACGCAAAAGCACTTAAGCCGGTCCGAGTGATTGCAGCATGTCCCAGCAACAAAACGCCAGAGCCCACGCGCAATTTGTTGGGCGTCATGCCCGGCACCAAATAGCCGAGCTTTAAAAGTGTGTGGCACAGACGCCATACCGTGGGTTGCGGCAGGCCTGTCAACCTGGCAATTTCTCGGCTTCCCAAGACCTCACGTTCTGGTGTAAAACACCGAAGAATATCCAAGCCCCTGGCAAGAGCAGTGACAAACAGAGGGTCCTTCCCGTCAGATTCATCAAGCCCACTTTCGGTTGCCATCGAATCCTTTTTGGCCTTGACACTTGAAGAATTGACTTTCATAATGATTTCACCATTCAATTTGCTGATTCGCCTGATGAATCATACAGGGTAGCGACCACATTGGATAGGGACACACTTAATTTTGAAAGAAAGAGCTCTATATGAATTTTTCTATGCCACAAAAATGGTCACTGCTTCGCCATGTTGTTCTGAGTGCTGTTGCGCTGGGTGTTGGCCTTTGCCATGCAGCCGATCCTTACCCCACCAAGAGTGTGACCATCGTCAACCCGTGGGCGGCAGGTGGGCCATCTGATGCCATCATCAGACCCATTGCTCAGCAACTCTCAACTCGATTGGGACAAGCTGTTGTAGTGGAAAATAGAGCCGGCGCAACTGGCACCATTGGTGCTGCGGCAGTCGCTAGAGCCACACCAGATGGGCATACACTGTTTTTTGCCCACGTGAACCCGATTGCCATCAGCCCCTCATTGCCCCAGAAATTGCCCTACGACCCCATCAAAGACTTTGCCCCGATCACATTGATTTCTTCTGGCCCTGCAGTGCTGGTGGTTAGAAGCGATTTTCCGGCCAAGAATCTGTCTGAATTCATTGCTTATGCCCGCGCCAACCCCGGCAAAATCAGTTACGGCTCGGTTGGTATTGGAAGCAATACACACTTGGCAGGTTCGCTGCTTAGCCACATGGCAAAAGTCGATATGTTGCACGTGCCTTATAAAGGCTCGGCCACCATTCAGACCGACATTTTGGGCGGGTCGCTCACCACAGGATTCGTGACGCTCAGCGGTGCACAAGGTTTAATCCAGGATGGTCGCATGCGTGCGTTGGCTGTGAGCACAGCCAAGCGCTCAAATGTCTTGCCCGATGTGCCAGCGGTTGCCGAGATGCTGCCCGGATTTGAAATCAGTGGCTGGTATGGATTAATGGCACCTGCCAATACACCTCCAGACGTGATCAGAAGACTCAACACCGAGGTCACCGCCATTTTGCGCACACCCGATATCGCCAACCGCTTGCGTGATGGTGGGATGGAATCCTCACCCACCACGCCAGAAGCATTTGGTGAGTACATCAAAGCGGAATTGAGCCGATGGGTCAATGCCATCAAGGTGGCCAACATCAAGGATTGATTTTGGCTTAACGGGTCCACCGCGAAGCCAAACTGACTGAAGCACATGAAGCAATACGATATCCAAGCCATTGATGCCGTGGTCAATCTCTGGACACCAGAAATGTTGGCCATCCGACCCAATCGCGACGCGTTTTACGGTGGCAAGATGAAAGTCACCCAGCAAGACCTTCAAGGGGTAAGCCACGAAGAGATGCTGCGCCGGATGGATGCTGCAGGCATTGAGAAGTCTTTTTTGATCGCCGCCAAAGTAGGCCCCATCATGCACAAGGCCAGCTATCACACGCCTTACGAAATGGTGGCCGAAGCCATTCACCGTTATCCAGACCGATTTCATGGTCTGGCAGGTCTAGACGCGACGCAAGGGATGGATGGCGTGCGTGAACTCGAGAAAGCCATCAAGGAATACGGCTTCATCGGTGCGCATTTTTACCCCCATTGGTTCGAATTGGCGCCAGACCATGCCAAGTGGTACCCCTTTTATGCAAAGTGTGTCGAGTTGAACGTGCCAGTTCAATTGCAAGTGGGGCAATCCATGCTTTATGACCCACAGCACCGTCTTCGGAGTGTGGGACGACCCATTGCACTCGATGCCGTTGCCTGCGACTTTCCTGAACTCAAGATCATTGGCATCCATGTGGGTATTCCATGGACCGATGAAATGATTGCGATGGCATGGAAACATCCCAATGTCTATATTGGTACAGATGCGCACAGTCCCAAGTACTGGCCAGAAAGTTTTGTGAAATACATCAACACCTATGGTCAAGACAAGGTGATTTTCGGAACCGATTTTCCAGTTCTTGAATTTCAACGCACTCGCGAAGAAATCGAAAGTTTGAACCTCCGCGCAGAACCCAAGCGCAAATTGTTGCGAGACAATGTTTTGCGCATTTACGGTCTAGACAAGCAGTCTTAAGGCAGTCGCATGTCAATTCCAAACATTGCTGACATGCTTGCTCTGCATGGCCGTCAGAGGCCACAACACATCGCAATTGTTCATGGCAATGAGCAACTGAACTACCAAAGCCTAGACCTCAAAGTTCGCCAACGTGCAAGCCTGTTGGAGGTGTTAGGGGTTAAGTCAGGTGATATCGTTGGGGTTGCATTAGAAGACTCCATCGAACATCTGCTGATGCTGTATGCCGTGGCGCGAGCCGGTGCCGTCATCTTGCCTTTAGACTGCCGCTGGAAGATATTTGAAAAGCAACGCGTTACCCAGCATTTCAAACCCACACTGGTGATGGTTGAGCTTGGCCAAGCTTTTGAAGGCATCCACTGCGTTGAGGCCAACAGTGCATGGTGTACCTCTGCTGAATCTGCACAGATACCCGACGCATTTCCGGATGGCGACCGTGGTCTCTTAATGTCCTTGTCGTCTGGCACCACAGGACGCCCCAAAGGCCCTATGCTGACACACCAGCAACTGATTTATCGTTTTTACATGCACTGGGCAGAACTGGGTTTAGGCAGTCGTGAACGTTATATCAATGCCACGCCACTCTACTTTGGTGGCGGCCGAGCTTTTTCGATGTCTTCACTTTATGTTGGCTCAACCGTTGTGCTTTGTCCACCCCCTTACACACCTGCAGAATTGGCTGCCGAAGTGGCTCGCACCCAATCCAGCGTTTTGTTTTTGGTGCCCACTTTGTTGCGTCGTTTGCTGGATGAGGAGGCCGACACATTGGCGCCAATGCGTGCACTTAAGACGCTGATCTCCTCGGGCTCTGCCTTGACACCCGACGATCGAAGTCAAATCCGCAATCAAATTTGTCCCAATTTTCTTGAGTATTACAGCTCAACCGAAGGTGGCGGCGTGTCCACACTCTCACCTGAAGATCAATTGAAATACACCGATTCAGTCGGTCGACCTGCCCTGAGTGTCGACGTGGAAATTGTAGATGCTGAAGATCAGCTTTTACCCAGAAACAGCATTGGCCGCATCCGCTATCGCGGACCTGCCGTTGCAGATGGTTTTTACGCAGATCCCGAGGCCACCAAGGAAGCATTCAAGAACGGTTGGTTTTACCCAGGTGATTTGGGTACCATGAATGAAGAGGGCTATCTGTTTCTCAAGGGCCGCTCCAAAGACATGATCATTCGAGGGGGCGTGAACATCTATCCTCAGGAAATTGAAGAGACCCTGATGGCCCACCCTGCCGTAGCCGAAGCAGCTGTGGTTGGATGGCCTTCCAAGGAATTCAACGAAGAAATTGCTGCGTTCGTTATTTTGAAAACTGACGTAGAAACTGCCGACTTGATCCGTTGGTGCAACGATGGCTTGGCTCGCTACAAAGTGCCCAAGCAGATTTACATCCTGAATGAATTTCCACGGACATCACTGGGCAAGGTCATCAAAGCCGACTTGAGCAATCGGCTAGAACCTTTGTAACTCCTCCATTTCAATTTCTCAACCGCCATGGTCCTTCAATGATCGATTTTGAAATTCCCGAAGAAGACAGCATGTTGCTGACTTCGATCGATCGGATGATGGCCCGCGAGTTTCCACCGGAGGCCTACCGGGCAGCCGATCGTGCGCACATAACCCCATGGCATCTCTTACCGCGGATGGCCGAATTGGGCTTGCTGGGCTTGCCCTTTCCATCCCTTTATGGTGGCATGGAAAAAGACTGGCGAAGCGTTGCTCTGGTGAATGAGCGATTGGCTTATCACGCAGGCATTGCCTCCACCCTCTTCGCCACCACAGTGAGTTTTGGCGGGATGTCACTCATGACATTTGCCAGCGAACAGCAACGACAAACTCTATTGCCTCGCTTGGTGGAAGGTCAGGCAAGGTTTGCATTGGCGTTGACTGAATCGGGGGCTGGCAGCGATGCGGCAGCCTTGACCACCCATGCGAAGCAAATCCAAGGCGGATGGCTCATCAATGGTCGCAAAATTTGGATCAGCAATGCGGATGCTGCTGACCACTTGGTTGTGGCCTGCAGAACGACGAAGGGCAGCACGGGAACAGACGGTATTTCATTGTTTCTGGTACCACGCCACACAGCAGGCATCAGCATGAGCCTCCTTGAGAAATTGGGACACAACTGCATGCCCTCTTGGGACATTGGTTTTGACGATGTGATGGTTTCAGAAGATGCGCTGTTTGGACAAGAGGGCAAGGGCTTCAAACATGTGCTTTCTACGCTTCAGTACAGCCGTGCAGGGCAAGCAGCCAATTCGGTAGGACAGGCTCAACGGGCCATCGAACTGGCGCGGGATTTTGCGCAACAGCGAATTCAATTCGGCAGACCCATAGGCAACTTCCAGTCAATTCAACACAAACTGGCCGACATGCAAGTGCGCGTGAATCAAGCTCGCCTGTGCTTGTACCAACTCGCTTGGTTGATTGCAAGCAAGCGCCCTTGCAGACTGGAAGCAGCGCAAGCCAAACTTGTTGCTAGCGAAGCGTTTCAGTTTGTCACGCGAGAGGGAATGCAAATCATGGCAAGCCATGGCTATGCCATGGAGAGCGACATGCAGCGCATGTGGCGTGACTCTGGCTTGTTCACTTTTGGCGAAGGTACCAGTGAAATTCAACGCAATCTGATTGCAAGGGAGATGGGGCTTTGAATCAGACAGCTGTCAAAATAGTTCGGGGATTTGTGACCATTGAAGAGGGTCAGGTGCATTACCGCCAAGCGGGAGAAACTCAAGCAGGTCAACTGCCCTTATTGATGTTTCACGCCTCCCCAGGCTCAGCCAAATCCCTTGAGCCGCTAATGCAGGTGCTGGCCAGAAATCGCCGTGTCATTGCGCTCGACACCTTGGGCAATGGCGATTCTTGCGCACCCAGGCAGGACAATCCTGACCTGGCGTATTTCGCACAAGCTCATCTGCGAGCCATCACGGCAATGGGCATTGCACAATTCGACGCTTGGGGTGCACACACTGGCGCAAACATCGCTTGCGAATTGGCCATTGAATACTCGGATCGTGTTCGCAGCCTGATCATTGATGGCATCGGTTTGTACAGCCCACAAGAGCAAGCCGAGTTGCTGATGCATTATTTACCGTCAGTCCACATTGACCAACAAGGAAGCCAGTTTCACTTGCTATGGAATTTTGTGCGTGATGCTTATTTGTTCTGGCCTTGGTATCAGAAAGACAGCCAGCACCGCCGGGCCATCGGCTTACCCAATGCCTCTGAATTACACGACAAAGCCGTGGAGGTATTTAAGGCAGCTCGCACGTTTCATCTGTCCTACAAAGCCGCATTGAGCTACCCCAAAGAGCAACGCTTGCCCTTGATCAAGGTGCCCACACTGCTCACTTGCTCTCGACATGACATGCTGCATGTGTATTTTCAAAAGCTTGCTGATTTGGTGAACCCCACCAGAGCTGAGAGCACGGCTGGATTGGGTACGCCCGATGCACTTCAAGAAACAGCCGCCTTGTTTGAGCGTTTTCTAGACGACTTGTCTTAAGCCTGAAAACCTCTTGAGACTGCAGGTATGGTCTAGGTGTCAATGCGGCATCAAGCTGAAACTTCTTCAGTGGTTGCACGTCGCAGTTCACGGCGTTCGCCGAAATCAAACCAGCGCCCTCGATGCACGGTGGCTGTGTTGTCCCACATCACCAGGTCACCCACTTGCCACTGATGGGCGTAGACATATTCCCGCTGCGTCGCGTGCTCCATCAGATCCAACAAGAGCATCCGGCCTTCGGCCAATGTCATGCCCTTAATCTCACAGGCGTGGATACCCACAAAAAGAATCTTGCGGCCCGTGCGCGGATCGGTTTGAACCAGTGGCCATATTGCGGGCGAAATGGTTTGGCGTTGTTCATCGGTGTATTGGGTGTCGCCTAGTAAAAAACGTGAGTGAAGCGCATAGTGCACCGCTTCCAAGCCCTCCACTTGCCGCTGTCGCCAAGCAGGAAGACCCTCCCACGCCATGCGCAGGTCAGCAAATTCGGTATCTCCACCAAAGTTGGGCAAGGTGACCGCTGAGAGCATCGAATACTTGGCGCGCGGCTTTTGAAACGAACTGTCGCTGTGCCAAAGTTGATTGGCAACATTCCCCACAATTTTGGCATGATCGCGATCGGCTACCTCACCATCCACTTTGACGTTGGAAATATCGGCTAACTCTGCGTACTCTAGACGGTGAGGACCGCCCTTTAGTTTGCGCAAGCCCATGTCCAGCGGTCCTAATGATTTGGCGAATGCAATTTGCTGGCTTTGTGTCAATGGCTGGTTGCGAAACACCAGAACGGCGTGTTGGTCCATTGCATCTTCAACTGATTTGATCTGCGCTGGCGTGAGCGGTTCAATCAAGTCAATTCCAGTGACTTCGGCAGCGAAGGGTTGCAGTGGTTTTAGCTGAAGCGTGCTCATTTTGGGTCCTATCACTCTAGCTTGATGCCAGCAGACTTGACGATTGCAGCCCACTTGTCAATGTCCTGACGGATTTGAGCTGTGTACTGTTCGGAGCTTGACCCCACTGGCTCCATACCAAGCTGCTGCATGCGGGCAACAACCTCTGCGCTGCGAACCACTTGGCCAATGTCGGTACTGATTTTTTGCAACAGCGCTGGCGACATACCGGCTGGCGCAATGATACCGATGGCACTGACAGCACTGAAGCCAGGCACGGTCTCAGAGATCAACGGAATATCCGGATTTGACACAGCACGCTTTGGGCTAGACAAAGCAATCACTTTCATGCGGTTGTCTTTGACAAAAGGCATCGAGGAAAAGAGCACGTCAAACAACAAAGGAACCCTGCCACCAATCATGTCCTGTTGTGCAGGCGCACTGCCCTTGTAGGGAATATGCAAGAGCCGAATGCCAGCCATATTGGCTAACATCTCACCCGCCAAATGCGTACCCGTCCCTGCGCCGGGTGTTGCGTAGCTCAGTGCATTGGGATTTTTTTTGGCGTAGGCAATCAGCTCCTGCATCGTGTTGAAAGGCTGTGAGGGATGTGCAAATAGTCCGAAGTGCGCCTGTGCCACTTGAGAGACGCCAACCAAATCTTTTTTGGTGTCATAAGTCATATTGGTTTGTAGACTTGGATTGATCGTCAGCGCCGTAATGGCCATTCCAAGCGTATAACCATCTGCAGGCGACTTGGCGACAATGCTGGTTCCAAGCGTCGTACCGGCACCGGGTTTGTAGTCAACCACCACCGGCTGCTTCCAAATGGTTTGCAGTCCCGCGGAGATGATTCGAGCAACGGTGTCAGTTGGCCCCCCTGAAGGAAAAGGCACGATCAGTTTGACCGGCTTGTCAGGCCAAGCTTCTAGGGCTTGTGCAGACACGATTGTGGGTGTCAACAACACCGCTGCAGTCGTCAATATCAATCGGCGTTTAAAGTTTTTTAACACGGTCAATTCTCCTGCTCACGCATCGTTTTCACTGATCACCAGCAATCGTTTTGCTGTGACCAAATCATATTCACAGAAGACCGTAATGTCCACTAGCGCCATGAGCGGAAATTTCACAATGGTGAAATGAATTGATTTCAATTCGCAGAAACCATGTCGCATGACACATGCGACTGCGAGGCTCAATTCAAGGGTATTCACTGATGAAGCGATAAAAATTCAAGATTCCGTAAAATTTTTCACAAAGAAAGATTAACCTTATGGTTTCAATAAACTGCGGTGCTTTTCGGCAGCCGCAAAACCAAACCTGTTAAGTCAATAAAGGAGTTGATCGTGAAGTTATCCCGTGTTCTATTGCCCTTGCTTCTAAGCAGTTGGCTCAATGTCGCCCACTCAACCACCCCCGCCACCACGACATACGCGCCTGTCCAAGGCCAGGCTGGCAAGGATGTGATCTGGATCCCTACCCCAGAAGGACTGATCGACAAAATGCTCACCGTAGCCAATGTCACCCAACAAGACAAAGTGTTTGATTTAGGCGCGGGCGATGGCATCATCGCCATCACCGCTGCCCGCAAATATGGCGCGCAATCGGTGGGCATTGAGTTCAACCCCGACATGGCTCAATTTGCCCGGCGCAAAGTAGCAGAAGCCGGCATGACCGACAAAGTGAGAATCATCACGGGGGACATCTTTCAAGAAGACTTCAGTTCTGCAACCGTGGTCACCCTCTACCTCATGCCACATCTCAATCTGAAGCTTCGGCCCACCTTGCTCAAGATGAAGCCTGGCACTCGCATCGTCTCACATGCGTTCACCATGGGCGAGTGGGAGCCCGACGAAACCCTGGCTTACAGGCATGCACAGGGATATTTTTGGGTTGTTCCTGCGCAAATTGAAGGCGCTTGGGTGATGACTGGTTTGGACGGCGGCCCCATTCGCTTGAACATGAGTCAATCATTTCAAAACATCGGCGGTACGCTCACGCGTGGCGGCCAAACCTTCTCGATGCTCGGGGCCAGATTGCGCGGAGATGAAGTAAAGTTTCAATTCATCACACCGGACCGCAAAGTGCATGCCTTTTCTGGTCGCGTAGATGGACGTCGCTTAACTGGCAATGTCGCTTCTGATTACATGAACACGTCCGTCGAAATTACCCGACCTTAAAGCGAATTTGAATCAACCCACTCTGTTGAATGCTCATGATGAAAACCGATAGCGCCTCACCTGCCAATATGCTCCGACTGCTGCACCCCCTTTCAGCCGTGGCGCTCATTGTGGGCATTGTGATCGGTGCTGGCATTTTCAAAACCCCCTCACTGGTTGCCGGCATCAGCGGAGATGCAGGCTGGGCGCTGGTGTTGTGGCTTGCAGGGGCTCTGATCTCCATCATAGGCGCGCTGTGTTATGCAGAACTCTGTACAACTTACCCCAATGCAGGGGGTGACTATCACTTCCTGCACAGGGCTTTTGGGCGCAACATTTCTTTCATTTATGGTTGGTCACGCGCCACCATCATCAACACTGGCTCCATCGCTTTGTTGGCCTTTGTGTTTGGTGATTACATGAGTACTTTGGTGAATCTTGGCGCGTACTCCAGTGCAATCTGGGCGCTGGTCATTGTGCTTCTCTTAACTGCAGTCAACCTTGCTGGCATTCATGCCTCTTCTCAAATGCAAACCTGGTTGACGGTCACTGAAATTATCGGCTTGTTGGCCGTTGTCGTGGCAGGCTTTTGGGTCGACGCCCCCTCATCAGGTGCCATCCAATGGTTTGCCCAAGCGCCTGCCCCTGCGCAGTGGGGCCTGTGCCTGGTTTTTGTTTTACTGACCTTCGGTGGCTGGAATGAGTCCGCCTATATATCAGCTGAGTTAAAGGGCGGGCCGCGCACCATGGTCTGGGTTATTTTGGCCAGCATGGTCACCTTGACGGTCATCTATCTGCTGGTCAATACGGCCTTGCTATTGGGCCTTGGCTTGAGCGGCTTAAGCCAAAGCAAAACCGCTGCAGGCGACTTGTTGGGTCTGGCCTTCGGCCCTTGGGCGCAAAAAGCGCTGGGCTTGTTTGTGGCCATTGCTGCATTGACCAGCATCAACGCCACCATGTTTGTGGGCGCTCGAACCAACTTTGCGGTTGGCAGCGACTGGAAAGCATTGCGCAAGCTGGGGCAATGGCAAGTGGACATTGGTA
>Ga0070374_10000375_pt1 | contig 17844 bp, 15 predicted proteins | sample LauGreSuBDMM15SN_2_FD_66374 | JGI IMG/M metagenome (GOLD analysis project Ga0070374, IMG submission 66374) | Freshwater lake microbial communities from Lake Michigan, USA - Su13.BD.MM15.SN (version 4) (version 4) | ecosystem: Environmental > Aquatic > Freshwater > Lake | place: Lake Michigan...
CCTTAGAACGTCCCCATCGTCTAGGGGCCTAGGACATCGCCCTTTCACGGCGGTAACACGGGTTCGAATCCCGTTGGGGGCACGCAAGACAAGTTGTAATAGTTTGGTAGTAAAGGCTTTAAGGTGACATAAGAGCCACTTATGATTATCAATTTCTTAAGGCCCGGTAGCGCAGTTGGTTAGCGCGCCGCCCTGTCACGGCGGAGGTCGCGGGTTCAAGTCCCGTCCGGGTCGCAAAGGTTTTGGTGTTGTACTTGTTTAAGGCCGATATCAGAACCTTGTTTGGCTTGGTAGCTCAGTTGGTACGAGCGAACGACTGAAAATCGTTAGGTCGCCGGTTCGATCCCGGCCCAAGCCACTTCATATTGAGATCCATACTTTACACTTCTTCTGGCGTCAAAAACATTCTGGTTTGCCTATCACAAGAAAGGTGCCTTAAATGCAAGTTGTAATTTTAGCTGGTGGCTATGGGACCCGCCTTTCCGAATTAACAGAGAGCACTCCTAAGCCACTAGTCGAAGTTGGAAATCGTCCAATCATTTGGCATATCATGAGCTATTACGCAAAGTTTGGACACACTGATTTTATAATCCCTTTAGGTTATAAGGGAGAAAAACTGAAAGAGTACTTTAGAAACATTACGACATATCAATCAAATATAAACTTGAACCTTAAATCTGGTGCATTCAACAGCATTTCAGAACCTTTGCCTGACTGGCGAATCACTTTTGTAGATACCGGCCTCGACACTGCAACTGGTGGCCGATTGTTAGGTGTTAGAGAATTGTTGGATGATGAGTTCCTAATGACATATGGCGATGGCCTAAGTAACGTTGACATAGATAGTTTGATTAAACAACATCATGAGACTAATCCTCTCGCCACTGTGACTGCGGTTCGACCTCCTGCACGATTTGGTTATCTAGAGATCGAAAATCTGTTGGTCAATCAATTTGATGAAAAAACAATAAAAAATGATGTCTGGATTAATGGTGGATTTTTTGTCCTAAAAAAAACAGCCCTAGACTTTATTTCTAGCCCTAATATGCCTTTCGAAGGGGACCCATTAAGTAAGTTGGCCTCCATGGGGAAACTTGGGGCATTTAAACACTATGGCTTTTGGCATCCAATGGACACCTTGAAGGATAAACGAGAGCTCGATGAGCTTTCTAGAACAGGCAAAGCTCCATGGATTCTATGACCTACCCGAGCGTCGAGTTTTGGGCTGGCAAAAAAGTTTTGGTTACTGGGTTTAACGGCTTTAAAGGTAGCTGGCTCACTTTTTGGCTGAAGGAAATGGGGGCCAATGTAATGGGCATCACGAATGATTCCCTTGAGAATACTTTCATCTCAAATGTCGCAAGAGAATCAATCCCGAACTACTTCAATTTGGATATTGCTTCAGATTCCTTAAGTCCTGCTATTTCTTCCTTTAACCCGACAATAGTATTTCACTTAGCAGCTCAACCTTTGGTTTATGTTGGGATTCAGGATCCAGTCCGAACTTACGAAACAAATGTTGGAGGATCTTTAAATCTTCTGTCATCCATTAACCATTCTAGTTCCGTCCAGACTTGTATTTTTGTTACAACAGATAAGGTCTATGGTCCGACCGAATTAGGCGATTCCCGAGTTGAATCTGATGAGTTACGCGGTTTGGATCCATATTCCTCGTCAAAAGTTCTTTCCGAAAAGATTTTGGCGGCTACTCATTTGCGAAGTGACTTGAAGATAGCCTCAGTCCGATCTGGGAACGTAGTGGGCGGGGGAGATGTGTCAAAAACTAGGCTTGTCCCAGAGATTTATCAATCTTTCGCCAATCGGGAGATTCTTAGAATTCGAGATATGAATGGAGTCCGACCATGGTTACATGTCCTGGATACACTGCGTGGATATATTCTGTTAGCTGAAAGTTTAGAAAAGAGTGGCGAACAAAAAATTTCAATGAACTTTGCGCCTGCATTAACGGATCATGTTTCGGTAAAGAAAATCATAGGGTTGGCTGATCTCTACTTCAATCTGGGAAACGTGGAGGAGTTGAGTGAAAGTGGGTTTAAAGAGTCACCAAAATTAGTTTTGAATGCAGAGAAAGCAAATAAGTTGTTGGGGTGGCGCCCTAAGTGGGATTGGGAAGAGAGTTTTTCCCATACATTTAAGTGGTACAAGGACTTTAACAGTTCGAATGATGCCTATGAACTCATGAAGAGAGATTTGGCTCGATACCTTAGCTTTTCTTCCAAATAAACAGAGTAGGAGAATTTTCATGTCAAGACCCAAAAGTTGCAGGGGTTGCAATGGAGAAGATTTGTTTACAGCTCTAAACCTTGGTCAATTACCTTTGGCTAACTTCCTGACAAATTCTCTAGTGGTTAAAGCCACGACATATCCTCTGGTACTGGAGATTTGTAATGATTGCTTATTGGGGCAAGTCAGCGTATCCGTCGATCCCAAAGATGTTTTTGAGGACTATCGATACCTTTCGTCGATAAGCACTTCGTTTGTTAAACATGCCAAAAACTTTGCTATCGAGCAGAGTAAATACTTAAGAGACTCTGATTGGGTTCTAGAAATTGCCAGTAATGATGGATATCTCTTAAATCATTTTCAGCAACTTGGAGTTAAAGTATTAGGGGTAGAACCTGCTTTAAATGTAGCTAGAATTTCAAATGAAAAAGGAATACCGACCTTAAATGCATTTTTTGGATCCAAGTTGGCCCATGACATTCTCAAAGAAAAAGGTTATCCAGCATTGATCGTGGCTAACAATGTTTTAGCGCACGTCCCAAATATTGTGGATTTCGCCCAAGGATTGTCCGTTTTATGCGGTCCTGACACACGAATTTCAGTTGAAAACCCTTCAATATTAAATATTTTACAAAATAATCAATTCGATACAATTTATCATGAACATTACTCATATTTATCTGTAACATTCATGGAATTCCTTTCCAAAAAGGTGGGGCTGATTTTAGCTGACTTAGAACTAATACCCACACATGGAGGTTCGAACCGCTATTGGTTAAGAGTCGCTGATGAGAACCAAAAAATCTCAGCGACTGTGCATGAGATTTCAAAGAAAGAAATGGAATCCGGTTTGGGCAATTTTGAGGTTTGGCAGTCTCTAGCTAAGGGAGTCCAAGACTACTTGCTTGGTTTCAAAGAATGGTTAGTTGAAGCAAATCTTCGTGGGGAGATTGTTTGTGGTTATGGTGCTGCTGCTAAAGCGAGCACAATACTTAATGCAGCTCAAATTTCAACAGACCTAATTCCCATGATCGCGGATGCGAGCCCTGAAAAGCAACAGAGGTTCATGCCAAATGTTGGCATACCGATTGTAAACATAAATACGGTAATCGATGCCAATCCTGACCACCTAATCATCTTTCCGTGGAATATTGCCGAAGAGATTCAGAAGGAGTTGGTTGGTAGATTCAAATCTACGACCGAGATTTGGACTCAATTGCCCACTACTATCAATGGACTAAGCGTCCAAAAACGTGGCAACGTGATTTAAAATATCGGCTTCACTATTCTTTGTGTCGTCAACGTTAAGACTCAAAGTCCTTATCCCCGTCGATTTGATGAATGATTTTTCAATTTGAGTAGAAAAATCTCTGAAATCAAAAAGAATAAGTGCTGAAGTCCCTTCTTTCATCCAAACTAGATTTGCAACAGAACTTCCATTGACTAGAATTAACTTTGATGTATTTGCAAACAAAGATATTTCTTCTCCCCAATCGAGTTTTGATGGGTCGACCATTTGGACTTTCTTAGATAGCAAATACTTTGTTACTTCCTTACCCATCCCGCCTAGATCTCGATTTTGGCCTTCTCTAGATACATAAACAATCGACTGCGGTTGAGATTCTTTCGGTGGCCACTTGCTTCTTAATAGTCTAATTTCATCGTCCATTGCGAACTCTGGCACAGAAGTTAAAATCGCTATTTCGACATTTATTACAGTACTCTTTGAGAAGTAGGTAGCGGGATTTAACTCTAATAGTAACTGTTTGAGCCAAGTTGGTGAGTCCTCATGACAAATAATATTTGGCTTCGATTCATGCTGCAAAGATCGAATTAAAGTTGGAAGTGTTTGCGCGATAAAATGAAAATAATACTTGGGATTTTCTACGACTATCCAGGAACCACTTAAGTACTGCTTTCTTCCTTTCTTGATCTGCCTATATTCATGCAATATAGTGCCAGATCCAAATATCCCCATTTCACTTCCATAAAATTCTTCAACTATAAAGCCACCAAAAAGTGAAGAAACGCCAGATTTCAAATGAAAATCAACATTAGCTATCGAGTATCTATTTATCGCTCGACACGTATCATGCAGATCTTCCATTAAATCAGGAACATCAAGCATTTCTCTTTTCATAACCCTTGGGGGTACTAATACTTCGAAAGTTTTAATGTCAGCCCTAAATTCATCAATTCGAATAATGCTGGAAATTTCTTTTAAAACTACATTTGAGAGACTGGTTCTTATAAAAAAGAACTCGACAAGCCGAACGAGAAAGCTAGCAGGTCTAGTTAACCAAAATCGTGCACTTGCAATAACGCTTTTGCGTTGTGAATTGACCCACCGTGAGCCTACGTCATTCAATGGCGCTTCCTTTCAAACTCTTAAACACAAGATGTGCCGCCCGGAGTCTATACTTGATACGTTTCAAGAATACATACACCCTAGTGACGTTCAACTTCCAATATCTTATATAAAAGCACTCAATATTTGATGACTCTGATTCCCCTCTCCCATTTGTATGTTCGATATAGGGGCCATCATCGATACCACCATAACGCCAATTACCAAATAGATTCTTGGTAAACCTAGATGACGCCAAATTCATGGCAGATTCTGGGAAAATTTTTTCATTCCGGGTGATTGGAAAAACAACTTTTTCAAAGTATTCTTTTGTGCAAAGATAATTATTGTCAGTCCAGCCCAATGTTTTTGTCAGAACTAACTCCAAACCATCTTTTGCAAAGTAGTGTTCTAAAAAAAACTTCTTCCTGTACCTAGGGTCTACATCCCAAAAGTAAGGTTCTTGTGACTTGCTAAAACGGACATGTCTGATTTCACTATTTGTTTCCATTAATTCAATCAGTTTTGCTAAATCAATATGCCTAATAAATGGTAGATCGTGTTGCAAAACTAACACATACTTTGTAAAAGTCTGGTCAATCGCTTCGTGGAGAACACCATTTAAGTGAGTCCATTTTTTGTTCACTAAAAGCTTCACTACCTCTTGACCATATAAGATATTTTTCAGTTGCGTTAGGTACTGATTGTAATTATCAAGCAACTCAAGTGAGTGATGTTTAATTCCATCATGTGCCAAAATTATGTTTACACCTTTGGGTAATTCGAGAAATTTTAGACTTCCTAGTGTTTCAAGGATTAAGTGCGTGCTTGGGTGCGTTGGGGATGGGCTCGCCGATATAATTATTGATAAATCATCTACTAGATTCCGATTAGTCATATCTCACCAAGTCCTACAGTCTTTCCGACGGTATTTCTGAAATCTTAGGATAGCATTGAGATGTGAATTCAGAGTGCTTGCAGAATGCTCCCACTGAAAAGTGTTTTGCTTGTGAAAATACACTAATTTTTTATGCTAGGAAAGAGCAATACAATCACTTTATTTGTACGCTTTGTGGTTCTATTTCAGTGGAAGAGTTTGATGTAAATCTTGGCGAACTCTATAGTGATCTTTCGGGTTATTCAGGAAACATCCATGAGCTAGAAACTGGTAAATTTAGGATCTCTAGGAAACTATCTAAATTTTTGCATGAGATTTGTAGAGTGAGTGGGCCTGGTGTGACGCTTCTCGATATTGGTTGCTCCACTGGATCTTTCTTGCAATATGTCTCTGAGATTGGCTTCCTTCCCGAGGGTATAGACGCCAGCCCCTCACTGGCCAGTCAGGCAAGGAAGGCAGGCTTTGAAGTCTTGAGTGCAGAATTTGATGAAAAATCATTCCCTAATAGGATATTTGGTGTTATCACAGCATTTGATGTGATTGAGCATGTTCGTTCTCCACGATATTTTTTAAGTGAATCGGTTAAGTTGATGGATGAAAATAGTTTTCTGATTGTAAAAACACCAAACATGACTTCGCTATGGGCCAAATTGTCAAAGTGGGGCTTTGAAAGGCTTTACATTCCTTGCTCAATCCTTACTCCTCCGCATCACGTGAGTAACTTAAGTGATATTGGTTTAGATATACTTGCAAAGGACTGTGGACTAAAACTAGAGAAATCATTTGAAGTTGGCTGTAGTTTCTTGTATGAGTTAGGACAACTGCATCTTTTACGTGATTTTAGGGATCAAGCGAGCTTTACCACAGGATTGAAAATGCTTTTGGGGTATGGCTATTACAGTCTGTGTCTAGTCCTACTCATTATTCTTAAAAGAAAGCCCTCAACTGACTTTAGTATGATTAAGATATACAAAAAGATTGGTTAGATAAATTGCAAAAACTCAAGAGAGTCATCAAAAGATTGTTATTGTACATCTCATTACAGGTTCAGATTACTCGGGCATTCTTTTCCAAATCGTCCTACTTTAGGCCAGTGAATTCAAGTGGATCATTTCTTTCTGATTCCGAAATTGAGATGAGTAGATCAAGCGCTGAACTTGAATTGCTTCTAAATTTGTTTCAAGTTGAGAAGCTAGAAGGAGCATTGATGCGAGTGGGCGGCACTGGGGATGGTAGTTACATGATTGCAAAGCAAGATTTTACAGATTGTCTACTCCTCTCTGGCGGGATTTCGGATAACAATGATTTTGAATTTGAGCTGGGAAATCTTGGAGTTAGGTGTATCCAATTTGACGGCTCAATCATTGATCCGCCAAAGAAAAGTCCGAATTTAGTATTTCACCCGAAATACCTCGGGAGAACAACTGATCAAGTAACTTTAGGTGAAATGATTGCGCTTGGCGAAAGACACTTCGGTCAAGTGTTTTCTTCTCAAATCCTGAAGCTCGACATTGAGGGTGCTGAATGGTCTCTTTTGGAAAATGAAGACTTGAGGCAATTTGACCAAATTGTCCTTGAACTGCATGGTCTGAGTGATATTTTTTCCAAAAGTAAATCACGAGCAATGATGTATTTAGTTGACCATTTGGCAGAGTACTTCTTTTTGGTTTACGTAAATGGAAACAACTGTTGTGGTTTCATAAACATTGGTGGGTCAGCTATTCCGAATGTAATTGAAGTCACTTTTGTTAATCGAAACTGTTTTGTGAGTAAGGGAGAGAGCTCAGAGTTAATTGTACCTATAGCTAACATTCCAAATTTGCCACCCTTAAATTTATGGGGTTTGCGTAATAGATAAACTGGACTTAATCTCTTCTGCGATGAGTTTGTACACGGACTCTTCCGTCCAGTAGTTCAAGAATTGTTCACTCTTTAGGAAGGCTTTACCATTCGCAAGAATTCTTCTGATATCAAATTCTGAGAGTGTATTTATAATTTTCACAATCTCACTACTTTCACCACTTATCTGGATTGCAATATCAATTGGAAGTCCACTTTTCTTTAACTCTGGTCCAATATAAAGCGGTATAGTTCCACTTATTAGAGCATCAAATAATTTCTCACTTATGTACTTATTTGAGTTTTCAGAAACAATAGAGAATTTTGAATTTTCTAATACCATTTGCTTGTTCTCAATTTGCCCGTGCGTATATGTATACTTGTTGAATAAATCACCGTACAAATTCGATAGATTTGGAACGTGCCCGCTAAGCAGACTGAACTTCAATACTCCTGCCCTATGTTTAATTTTTGCGTAAAGACTTGATTTCCACAAGACTCCATAGACATCTAAAAGGTCCCTGCCAAGATCGCTAGCAATTTTCCGGCGGATTCTATAATTTGCTTCATTAAGCGGGCTTACTTTGTTTCCTGTTACCATTGAGAGTAAAATTGTTCTTTTCGACCAATCTTCATACAAAACTTCTTGGTCAGTACTGAACTTTTCAACCCGATCACTGATTCTTGTGGGAGACTCGCCAGGATTTACAGGATCTTCGTCGTACCGATATACCCAGCCGAGATTTACTTGCCCAGTTCCAGAATCAATCCAACCTGGCGTAAAAATCCGAAAATACAATTCTTCGATAGGTCTTTTATACTGGCGTGGGAAGACTGCAGGGGGCTCAAGACGGATTAAAAAAGCCCGTTGTGGATCACCTCCATTTTTTATAAATGATTGGTAGGACTTAGCATTGTGATCAAAAGCTACCAATAAATCTGCACCAGCATTATCTATAATTTTATAATCTGTTTGGCTAAAAATGCGCAGCAAATGGCCGCCTTTTGAAAGAAACTTACCCGAAAAATCTATTTTGGTTGAACCAGTGGCAAATAAAGTTTTCATAAAAGTCCAGCCAATCTGGCTTGCTCTCTGAAAGAATTGCAAGAATCTATTAGTTCTAAAAATGGACCTTCTGCAATGATTTTACCCGACTCCATGTAAACAATTCTTTTTGAAGTTAACATAGAACTAAATCGGTGCGCAATCAAAATTATGGTAATAGATTTCGGTAGTTCATTGAACAAGTCAAAAAAATCGTGCTCCATTTTTGTATCCAGAGCACTTGTAGCTTCGTCCATGATAAGAAGAGAAGGACTATTAAGTAGAGCTCTTGCAATTCCTAAGCGTTGTTTTTGGCCACCACTCAATCTGACACCATTTTCTCCAACTTGAGTATTTAGCCCAAGTGGAAGTTCCGCAATAAATTTTCCTAATTGAGAAACCTTGACTACTTCCGAGATCTTTTCTTGACTGTATTGGCTTTCACTAGCTCCAAGTAAGATATTCTCCAGTATCGTTCCCGTGATTAGTTTCGTATCTTGAGGTAAATAACTTGCGGCAGATTCTGACTTTAGTAGCCAATCTTGGGGTAATATATCTTCTATCAACACTTTTCCAGAAGTTGGTTGAATTAAACCCAACATCAAATCACAGATTGTAGTTTTCCCTGATCCAGAAGGTCCCGTTATTATAACTCGCTCTCCTCGTTTAATAACCAAGTCTATTCCCTTCAAAGTGGGGAAACTATTTTCTTCGTGAAAATAATCTAACTTTTTGATTTCAATAAAATTTCCCGACATTAACTTCTCTGATTGAAAATCCTTATTTACGGCTAAATCAATTCGTGATGTGGCTTCGTCTAATGATTCAATTAGTCTTAAAGCGCTCTCAGCTGTTTCTCGATACAAGCGTAGTGAAACTTGTGTGCCTTGCAGTCGTAGCAAAGAAGGAAATATCCTAGTCGAGACTACGATGAAGGCCCCAAAAGTTGAACTAATAGCCCCTGAGTTTTCGTTATAGATGATTGCGTATGTCCCCAATCCAATAATCGCAAAAATCAGTGCTATCTCCATAACATATTTTGGCACCTGTTGAATCCAAATATTTTCTGCATCATTTATGGAAGCTTCTTCCTGCGCTTCATGCACCTGTTTCTTGAACCATTCATTTCTGCCTAGAATTCTGATCTCCCTGAAAATACTCAAACGTTCTAAGATTAAGCGTTGATTGATAATTGACATGCTTGACATTTTGTAGCCTTGTGCGGAAATCTTTTTTGAGATGCTAAAGTGCATAATCCCCGCGACTAATAAGAGATATGCCACGCAAAAAATAGTAAGCAAAAAGTTAACTTGGGTTAAGAATAAGAGCAAACTAATTATTAGGAATAATTCAGAAAATGCAACGACAACTTGGCCAAAGTAATTGACAACAAGGGCAGCTATTCCATGATTGATTGAATATGCCATAACCTTAGAATCTTGTTTTTTAATCCAAGAATAGTCAACTCTCATAATACTAATGATCACCTGATCCAAAATTCTTACCTGTATTTTGGATAACTTCTTGAATAGACGTTTAGAAAAAGATAAAGCTAAGAAACTTTTCAAGAGAAAAAATGCAAATGTTGCAATAAAAATTTGAACTACATTGTTTTCAACATCAATACTAGACTCGACGAATTTTCCGAAGCTTGAATTTTGTAATCCGGATTTTCCTGGTAAGGAAACAACTAAAATAGTTAAACTCAAAAGAGCAACTCCAAATAAGTCTAACAATGAGATGAAGGAGTGAATAAAAACAGATTTGAGAATAAAACCCCTTTCCTCACTAGACAGCAGTTTAGAAATTCTCTTTATGTTGTCCATATCTCTCCAATTAGTCGGTACTTCTCAACCATTAGGCTGGCTACTCATTGATTAGCTCTTCAATTACGGAAACAATTGTTTCATGAGTAGCACACTCGTTCTCATAAAAAATAATATCATGGCGTATATTCAAATTTTCACACACTTTAGTTATAGAAGAAGAAAAGCGATCTGGAGCTATCTCTATTACTCTAGATTTTTCGCTCAACCAAATCGCATTAGCTAGCCCTGCTCCAGATATTCCACAAATAATTTCCGCTGACGAAATAAGCTCTACCTGTTCTTGCAAGGTCATTTCTTCAAGAGTTACGACTACCCAGTCTTTTTCCTCAAGATTTTTGATAAGTGATCTCTCAAATTTTGCTGAACGTGTTGATTTGATGCGAGAAATATACAATCGCTTTCTAGATACTGCTGTACTTATATGTGGCTTGAAATATTCAATTACTTCTTCTAGATCTCTCTTATGCGACCAACCTATTTGGTTTTGCTTAGTTACGAAGTTGATTTCTTTCAACTTTACAAATCTGGGAACCGCCAATGACTTATATGGTAATTTGCTCAAAAAATCTTGGACATAATTTGGTGCACCTTCCCAGTATAAAACAATCGGGTTCGGAGTATTTCTTAGTGCAAATAAGAAGGGTCCTATCTCTTCTGTTAGCCAATGAAAATAACCGATTGACGGTAGCAACACTGGCATAACATCTTTTGGAAAATGAAGAGTTTTTGAAAGAATAGGCCTTGGAATCACAGTCAGCAGCAAATAGTGTGCTCCCCACAGACTCGACTCATGAACGATTCGTCTTTGAAAGTGACATATTCCAGTATGTGTATCAACTTGAACCTCCTGAAGAGAAATTAGAAATCGCTCATTAAGATAGACGCCTTCACTGAATTCATCTCTCTTGTTCAGGCTTTGAATTGTGGTGGCGTCCGAATATCTGAGCAATTTCCTAAATCTTGCTTTAGTGGAATACAGTCCACCTTCAAGTTGTTCGATGTGTGTTAAATCCATTTTCAAAAATTTTAAACACAGTCTGACCGTCCATGCGTAGCATCTGGAGAAAAACTCTAAACAGAGAAAATAAATTGAGACGCACTTTTTAAAGGGAATCATTCAACTCTACACATTTTTTTATCAGAGATGCAAATTTCATATTATTCATTTTTAAAGTTCCACTGTTCAAATGAATGCACCACAGAATCATATATTATTCTGACAGAAGGGCGTATTGCATGGGCTGGGCCAGGTCGTGTCGACAATTAGCGGTTATTTGGTCTAGTCAATCACGATGTACTCGTAAGCTTTTCAACCTTGCCTTGTATACAATGGAACACTGTGATTGAAATCAGTGGGGATGTTGTCAGATTAAAACAATTGGAGAATAGATGATTGAGTCGAAGCCACAGAGCAATGTAGTAGTAGTTGGCTTGGGTTATGTGGGATTGACTCTTGCAATTCATCTGGCTGAAAAGGAGTTAGAGGTTCAAGGAGTTGAAATTCGGAAGAATGTTTTAGACAAACTGACTAAAGGTGAGTCTACTTTTTGGGAACCTAACTTGAATAGTCTCATTGAAAAAAATTTGTTGCTTGGGCGATTCACTGTGGGATTCGAAATTGAATCGCAGGACATTCCTCGAGTATTCATAATCACGGTAGGAACACCTTTGTATGGGGAGAAACTCATAAATATGGAACCATTGAAACGGGCAACGAAAGAAGTGTCTAGAGCGATTAATAACGGCGACCTCGTACTTCTTCGATCAACCGTTGGTGTTGGCTCAACCAGAGAATTTGTAAAGCCAATACTTGATTCTACGGGAAAGAAATTTTATCTGGCTTTTGCACCCGAAAGAACTCTGGAAGGTACAGCTCTCCTTGAACTAAACCATCTTCCGCAAATAATTGGTGGGATAGATGAAGCGTCATTAGAAGTGGCATCGAAGTTCTTTGAGAGTATCGACACGAAAGTAATAAAAGTTTCTAACTCTGAAACGGCAGAAATGATTAAATTAGTCGACAATATGCAACGTGATAGCCGTTTTGCGATTTCAAATGAGGTAGCGAGCATGTGTAACCTGAATTCGCAAATTAGAGCCAGGGAAGTAATCCTGAAAGGAAAAATCGATTACCCTAGAACTGACTTGCACTTACCAGGCCCAGTTGGTGGTCCGTGCCTAGAAAAAGATCCTTACATTCTTGTAGAGTCGATGTATGGCCGTGGGTTCAAAGACTCACTCTCAATTTCTGCGCGTCAAACTAATTTTAGTGTAATTCCACGAGGTCTTTCCTCAATGCTAGAACTAATCGAGAAGAGAAAACTCAAGAACCCTAAAATTTCATTGCTTGGAATGGCTTTCAAAGGTCAACCCAGAACTGATGACCTAAGGGGGTCATCCTCAATCCAAATAATTGAGTTTTTGAGAAAAGAAATGAGTAATTGTCAAATCAAGGTTTGGGACCCCTTGGTTCAACCTTCAGATCTCATGCATCTAACTGTAGATCACTATTTGAGTATCGCTGAAACCATTGTGGGTGCAGATTTAGTTGTCTTTGTAACCAACCATCAAGAGTTGAATGAAATTGATATCAATGAGTTATCTAAAAAATTGAATACCAGTGCGGTGTTATATGATTTTCTTGATCGATTTGAAATAGCTCATCCGTTGCCAAATGGGGTCACATATTTTGGTTGGGGAAACATGACAAATAAGGCTTGCGAGGGATAATGAAGACACTTGTTACTGGTGGTGGTGGTTTTATTGGAAAATCAATTGTCAATTTGATTTTAACCAGAAATGAAGAAGTTAAAGTCTTTGATGATTTCTCAAGAGACAAGAAAGCTATTTACAATTTTCAAAATAATGTTGAAATTGTCTCTGGTGATATACGTGACTTTGACTCCTTGAAAACTGCGATGAAAAACGCTGATCGTGTCATTCATTTAGCATACATAAACGGAACGCAACAATTCTATTTACAACCATCTAAAATTATGGAAGTTGCGACACTCGGCATGTATAATCTTTTAGAAGTCATAAAAGGTGAAGAGGTGCAGGAGTTTTATCTTGCGTCGAGTTCTGAGGTTTACCAATCATCAAAAGTGTTTCCAACTCCGGAGGATGTCCCCTTGGTAGTACCCGATGTAAAAAACCCCAGATACTCTTACGGGTTAGGTAAAATTGTTCAGGAGTTCTTAACAATTCATAGCATGGAATCGGTAGTGAAGCGGACTATCTTCCGACCACACAATATATATGGTCCAAACATGGGTTTTCAGCATGTAATCCCAGAATTGTTTAAGAAGATAAGGGACAGCGAGAGTGGGCATATCCTGCTTAAGGGCTCAGGTCAACAGAGACGAACTTTTTGTCATATCTCTGATTTCCTTGATGCTTTCGATCTGCTACTCAATTCTCACAATTCTGAACCGACGATTTATAATGTTGGAACGCATTTTGAGTCTACGATTAGTGAGTTGACTAATCTTATTGGTAATAGTTTAGGAATTTCTATTGATACTAGTACTTCCGACGCCCCACGTGGCGAAACAGTACGACGATTGCCAGATATCTCTCAACTGACAAATTTGGGCTACAACCCAAAAGTAGATTTGAAATCGGGTATTGAAGATTACCGACGTTGGTTCGTAGCAAATTCAAATGATGGCCACCTTTGAAAATGAGAATTCTAGTTCTGGGCGGCAAGGGGATGCTTGGGTCGGCTTTCACTCGATTTTATTCATCAAGTGATGGATATGAATGTATTTCCTTTGGTAGAACAGATCTGGATTTATTGAATCTGTCTGAAATATACAAGTGTGTTGGAGAGATTTTGCCAGATGTGGTAATTAATTGTGCTGGGGTTATTGGTGGGTTAAAATTCAATTCTAACTTTTCATCAAAAATTATTTATGAAAATTCCTTAATTCAGCTAAATGTGGGTAAAGCTTGTGAATCGCTGGGAATAAGACAGTTAGTAAATTTTGCATCAAGTGTTGTTTATCCAGAATTTACGAACCAGCCGATGAAAGAATCTCAATTAGGTACTGGAGAGATAGGCAGTCTCGTAAAACCGTTCGCTTTGTCGAAATTGATGGGTATAGAATTTCTAAAGAGTCTTCACTGCAGGACTGAAAGACGATATTTCACAATTATTGCCGCGAATTTATATGGGCCGGAAGATGACTTCGATCTAGATCGTTCCCATGTTTTGCCAGCGATGATTGGTAAGATCCTGAATGCGAAAATTAATGACCGGGCTGAAGTCGAGCTTTTGGGCGATGGGAAGCCAATGAGGGAATTTCTGCATGTTAATGATTTGGTCGCAGCTGCCCACCTATTGATTCAAGAATACGAGGGCAAGGAACCTATAAATGTTGGTTCAAATTTCGAAATCTCTATAAAAAATCTCGCAGAATTAATCGCATTGAAAATTGCCTACACGGGGCGATTGGTTTGGGATACTTCTTCCCCAAATGGCAATGGAAGACGTTTATTAGATTCGTCACGAATCCGGGAGTATGGATGGAGACCAACTACAGATTTTGAAATGAGCATTGCTGAACTAATCAATGAACGTGGCTGAGCACCATCCATGACGAAAAATGATTTGCCTGTTTTTTTGAGGTCTGTATTTCATCTTCAACGTTTTGATTTTTTTCCGATAATTTTTGCTCGACTGTTGAAGCATTGTCTGCCCAGAACGGCAAGAACCAGAAAATTTCACCAGACTCATTCCTGGAATGCCAACTAAACATACAGTTTTTATTGATGGGAAACCTTGGGTTATGGCTTCTAAACATCTCAATCTTGAATGCCTAAGGTGATAGCGGTATCCTGAGATTTAGTGAGTAGTTCTTGCACATAGTGATAGGAAGTATTGCGTTGAATAAATTCATTGCATTTATTGTAAGTGCAAAGTGGCTGTTTTTTTTCTCCAATCTATTAAGAAAGTCATCTGGCGGCAAAGTTAGCGCTGCAATGATCAATTCGAGGTTGGTGTCACGTCTTCCCCGCGAAAGCCATACAACCGAAATCAACCTCGGGTCAACACGCATAATCTATCATTCGAATAGTTATGACGATCTCAATTTGTTGAGTAGGAATAATCTCTACGGATGGGAAACGGAAAGTCTCAAGTGGTTCACAAAGTTCTCGAAGGAGTCAAACACCATTGTTGATGTTGGTGCTTACACCGGGATATACACTGTTGTAGCAGCTCTATCAAACCCATGTTCTGAGGTGTTTTGCTTCGAGCCAAATCCAAAAATTATCCCAAACTTGTTAAAAAATATAACACTTAATCATTTAGCCGGAAGAGTTATTGTCGAGAGTTTTGCTCTTTCTAATACAATCTCATCCGGTAGATTAAATCATCACGACACCTGGAGTAGTATGAATTCAATTTCAGCTGCAGATCACGGTTTTGGCGAGTCTGAACTTATCCAAGTTACAACTTTAGACAGCTACTTTGTAAACAAGAAAGTTGATTTGATCAAAGTTGACATCGAAGGTGCAGAGCTTAATTTCTTGCGTGGTGCTATAAGAGTTCTCAAAGAAGACAAACCAATTTTGTTAATGGAGGCACTTGACGCCTCTCAGCTTGAGTCACAAAAAAGTGAGTTAAGTGCTTTTGGTTATAAAGATCCTATCGTTTGTGGAACCTCATTCGCAGATAAGCGGAATTTTCTATGGCTACATCAAGATGTGGATTAATGCTAGTTTTCATCTGCCTTATTATTTATGCACTAATTTCCAGAACATTCTTACGAAGGCAGGGTTCCACAAGCCAATTCATCGGCAATCTAGATTAAGATTAACCTATGCCTAGTAGAGAATTGCGGCCCTTATTCGTTACTAATTCCCTTTCTGGTGGCGGTGCAGAACGTTCGACAAACATTGTTGTAAATGCCCTACTAGAAAATGGACTACAAGTAGGTTTAATAACTATAAATGATGGACATGGTGACTTAGTAGCTCCAAACTGTACTGTTTTTGAGCTTAAACGACCTATCCACGGAAAATTTTTTAGTGTTGTTGCTGCATTTATAGATTTACAACGGGCAATCAGGATATGGAAGCCTAATTTCGTTGTCCTTAATTGTGAACTTCCTGAATTATTGGGTTCATTTTCATTTGGAAAATTTCAGCTCATTGTTGTCGAACACTCCTCAGTACCTTGGACGAATCGTGTCCACTTAGGAAGAATAGTGCGGAGAATTTTGAATTTGAGGAGTGCACTTTGGGTCGGAGTCTCTAACCACTTATCAATATGGAATGTTCAGTTGGTGCCTGACTATATAGTTCAGAATCCGATTCTAGATCTGGTTGAAGTGAAAAAGAAGTACTCTGGGCAAATCTCAAGGTTGGTCTTTATCGGCAGACTTAGTGTGGAAAAGCAGGCCTCTTGGATTATATCTTTAGGAAAATTGACATCTCTGCCAGTTCTTGTAATCGGTGATGGTTTATTGCGCGAGGATCTAGAGACTCAATCTAAAGATTCTCTTGTGTCAACTGAATTCTTGGGATTCGTTGAGGACCCGTGGAAGAATATTGAGAATGGGGATCTGCTTATTGTTCCTTCTGCGTTTGAAGGAGATGGCTTGGTTCCAGTTGAAGCATTCAAAAGGAACATTCCTGTCCTCCTTAACGATATCAATGATTTTCGTCGATTTGCGCTCCCGGAAATTAATTATTGCCATGAAATTCAAGGATTTGCAGACCGTATTTCACAGTTTAGGTTCAATTCTGAAAAATTCGTAGTGCCGGAGAGCTGCGTAGAAAAAAACATGACTAATCGCTCTCCTTCAGATGCCGCATCTCGATGGATTGAAATACTCTCCCGATTGGCATAATTCATAAATAGTGCAAAGCGTTTAGTGCAGTCTAAAATTTGGATTCTTCCACGAGAGAAATGAACCCAAATTACAACTACATGGATTATTGCTAAAATGAACCTCGCTCATTGACTTATTCGATTGACTAAAAGCTAGAAATTAGATTTCTAAACTTTTAACTGGGAGCGTTTACTCGTCTGAAAGGTGGCTAACATGACCAAAATACTTATCAGCAGCACTGATCGATGTCTCACTGAAGTGCCATCGTTGACTTCGACAAGAGCGGATAAAAGTATGAATCCAAGAGAGAAAAGCGCAGAAGATAGGGTTGCCAGATTCAAAACGTACCGGCCCTGTAGGAGTCTTATCAAGAGAAAAATCAAAATTATATAGTACAGATACCATGCGAAGGATTCATAACTTTGAATATTCAAGAAAAAACTGCCGTTGTCGATGAATGGTGTTGGAACAAATAGAAAATTATTAACTCCAACCAATAAGGACCATGGATCCCTCAAAGATGCTGGTTGGGCTTGAAGTTGGTTGACATTCTCAGAAAGCTCGATAGATCCCTCTGGCAGATATGAAGAACTTGCTGTCGCATCAAGAAATGTCTCCAAACCAGTTTTGTTGGCTAACCAAGATAACATCGGATTTTTATCAAACTGCTGAATTAATTCATGGAGAGTTTGGCCACGTGCTGGTGTTGCTGGTGTTGCTGGTGTTGCTGGTGTTGCTGGTGTTGCTGGTGTTGCTGGTGTTGCTGGTGTTGCTGGTGTTGCTGGTGTTGCTGGTGTTGCTGG
>Ga0070374_10000380_pt1 | contig 17762 bp, 13 predicted proteins | sample LauGreSuBDMM15SN_2_FD_66374 | JGI IMG/M metagenome (GOLD analysis project Ga0070374, IMG submission 66374) | Freshwater lake microbial communities from Lake Michigan, USA - Su13.BD.MM15.SN (version 4) (version 4) | ecosystem: Environmental > Aquatic > Freshwater > Lake | place: Lake Michigan...
TTACAACACGGTTGGAACCAAAATCAAAATTATTATTCTCCCAATAATTCACCTTTAATGGTGTATTTATTAAGGTAAATCTACCCCATTGCGTTTTTAATGTCATTTTATCAAACTCAAAATCAACTGACTCTTGTTTTCCCCGAATATTTCTAAATTTTAAATCATAATAATTATACTCATTAATATTTAGAAATTTTTCCTTGAGTTGACCACTTTTTTCAATGTTCCAAAGTTTCAATTTAAAGGAGTAGTCTGGGTTTTGAATATAATCAGATTCTAAGTGTATGCTAAAACTAGAATCGGTGCTTTTGCAAATTATTTTATTGCCAAAATACCTTCTGTTTGAAATGCTGGGAACTACCAATTTATTTTTAAAATTCCCTTTTAAATCAATAATTTCAATATCTTCACCTGTTTTAATAAGGTAAATAAGTGAATCTAAAATATAAAGGTCAATTAATTTTGAATTTTTTTTCACTTGAGATTTAGGAAGTGATATAATAGATTTCAGCCCACTATTTAAATTAATACATTTAATATTATTATGGAAAGGGTCAGTGATTAAAACTATTTCTCCAAATAAATAAACTGAACTAGGACCTATTATTAGACCATCCTCCTTAGAAGTAAAATAACCAAAACTGGTGTCATTCTTGTTGTCTACTTTATATTTAAAAATACTGTACTCTTTTTTTAATTTTTCGTGGTTTTTACCAAAATCTGATTGGGAAACACAGTACACGGTAAACAATACCGAAAAAATCAATAATATTATTCTCATATTTAAACTGGTAATTGTTAGCTTTTTAACTCATCAGGTGCTTCAAAATCAGCATCGCTATCAGGCCCAGGCGCAACAAATTTAGCATCATTTTTATTAAATTTAGCCTCAGATTTTGTTTCCAAATCTTTAGGTTTTTTACCAAAACTAGGTGAGTTTTTAAATTTGGTTGTTTCTGGTTTTCTCATTAAAATACTAATAAGACTTGGGCCTTTATATTCATCTTCCTCTCCTTCTGTATCCCATTCAAATGCTTCTCTTAATTCAAATCCAGGCATTCCTCCATCAGCAAGTAAAACAGATTGTTCCATTGTACCATTTGAGGAAGTGGCATGAATTACTTTATACCCGATTATATTATTTTTTTTATCCCTAATTACTTCTGATATAATTCCAATATGATCATATTTTCCATTTGGCCCTTTATGGTCCGACCTTCCAGATTTGAATGTTAGAAAGTTACCGACCGTGGCGTTGTTAATGTTGATTTTCCTAGAATTTCCAGCAATTACTGCAACGCCATTTGTGCAACCATCAATTCCGTTTCCGCTTTTTAGACCTTTTATACCAGCGCTTCTTGCTGATTTTTCAGCCAATGAAGAGCAATCTAATTCGCTGTATGGCGTTCCAATTTGGGCTTTTGCAGTGTTCACTGCTGTTATCCTTTCCTTTTCAGTTTCACCAAATTGGTCAATCCACACAATTGGGTTATCAAGAAATGCTTTATATGGCGACCAATCGGGTTGTTCAACTGCAAGAGGGTCTATGCTAAACCATTTTCCAAGTCTTGCATCATAAATTCTAGCTCCAAAATCATATGCATTTCCAACACCCGCAACCTCATCATCTCGCTCTTGACCATTGAAGGTGAAGCGGTATTCACGAAAATTATTTCCAAAAGTATATGAATAGCCTGAATTTAAATACATTCTATTAAAAGAAAATAACAATTAACCTTCAAGCTCATCAAGCAAAACGGATAATTCTAAGGTGGATATAAAACTGTTAAATTTTTTAGATTTTAATCCATCTATTAGCATTTTATCACCTGTCCATAATTTGCCGTTCAAATCTTTAGTTAACGCAACAAATGGAACATCAGCCAAATCAATATCCTTAAGTAGTTTTTCGACTGAGCTAATTATCTTTTTGGGGATTAATCCTTCATTAATAAAGGTACTATTTTTAATAATAGCCATTTCTAATTCCTCAACTTCTAATTCAGTTAACCCAGTTAGTTTTTAAATTTTAGTGCGATGCTTATAAAGCTCATCTCTTAAAAAATCACATGAGTAAAATTGAAAATGTTCTTGCGAATTTATAAGAATTTTTCCAATCCTAGACCTTGTATTTAGGATTGCACTAAAAACAATATTGGTATCTACAATTACCTTCACTTTTTATTGCTAGCTTTTTTCTTTGCCAACCAATTTTTTTTGACTTGCGCAGTGATTTTTTCAACCTCGCTCTGGGGAACTTTAAATTTTGAGGTTATCTCTTTGTACCTGGCATAATTAAGAAAATCTTGAAGATCCTCAGTATCTATTGAAGCTGGTAGCCGTATAATTACCTCTTTGGTGGTTCTTTCAATTAACATATATCAAATATAAATATAATTTATTGTAAACATTTCAAAATCTAAATTTGCTTATTAAAGAAAGATTCACTTTAAATTAGCATAAATTTTATTAATCACTCTTCAAAAAAAGGTGATTTAGTGCAAGATCACCTTCTACTTAACGTTTCTTTAAAGTCACAAAACTCCGCATTTATAAAATTTCCAACCCAGCCAATTCATCATCCTGATTTTAACAATTAAACAAGAAGCTATGACCAAAATCCCCAACAAAATAATTAGTTATTCTGTTTGAACCCGATACTCCTTTTGCCTGCATTTGGATTTTCTTCTATTTTAAACTCTTCCACATCTTCCAAATATATTGCATGAATCATATCGGTAGTGCGTTGCGAAATCTCTAATTTGGCCAAGCGCAAATGTTGGTTTTTAATAACCTCTTCAATTACCTTTCTTACATTTCTGGCATTGCCAAAAAACTTGTTTTTATTTTGATGCAATGAACTAAAATAGGCCATTAAATGCTCACTCGCTTTTTCGTCGGCCACGATATTATTTCCTGCCAACATTTTTACAGCAATTTGAAAAAGCTCATCTTGAGTATAATCTTTAAAATTCAACTCCCTATCAAACCTAGAACTCAAACCAGGATTGCTTTCTAAAAACTGTTTCATGTTATCTGTATATCCAGCTACAATCACAATAAAATCACCTCTATTGTCTTCCATCTTTTTAAGAATGGTTTCAATAGCTTCCTTGCCAAAATCATTTTCACCACCCTCACTCAAGGCATAGGCTTCATCTATAAACAATACACCTCCTTGTGCTTTGTTTAACACCTCAGTAGTTTTTATGGCTGTTTGTCCAACAAAACCTCCTACCAAAGTCTGCCTATCACATTCAACTAAATTACCTCGTTCTAAAATACCAAGTGCTTTATAGATTTGAGCCAATAACCTGGCAACTGTTGTTTTACCAGTTCCTGGATTACCTGTAAATACGGCATGTAAAGAGAAACTCTGACGCACATCCTTTCCAATCTCACGGTAAAAACGAACCAATTTAACCAACTCATCAATTTCATTTTTTACACTGTCCAGCCCAATCATGTGGTGCAAAGTGGCCAATGCTTGTTTCAATAAATCCTCATCAATTGGAATATCTGCAATACCTTTTTTCTTCCCTTCAAAAATCTTTTCTATATCTGCATTCTCAATGGTTGAGAGCTCTTCTTTGCTGAGGCTGGCAGGATTATGTGTTTGCATCAATCGCAATCCCATGTTCATTTTACTTTCATCGATGATGGTATTTACATACCTCGCGTTTCCAAACATGGCATCTCTATTTCTATATGCTTCAACTAGTTTTTTATACAAATATTCTGTGGCAGATTGGCTCAAAACTACACCCCTTTTTTGCATAGTAAAAGTAGCAATTTGCATCAACTCCTGTGGCAAATAATCAACAAAATCATAGAACATGCTGAACCTAGATTTCATTCCTGGGTTCGACTCTAAAAAGTTATTCATTTCATTTGGATAGCCCGCTACAATAATGGCCAAATCGCCTTCGCCATCACTCATTTCTTTTAGTAAAATTTCAATTGCCTCTTTACCAAAATCTTTCGAATCATCGTTCTTTCTAGCCAAGGCATAAGCTTCGTCTACAAACAAAATTCCACCCTTAGCTTTTTTAATGATCTCTTTGGTTTTGGGCGCGGTTTGTCCAATATATTCTGCCACCAAATCACTGCGGTCAACCTCTAAAACATGACCTTTGCTTAACAAGCCCAATTGCTGGTATATTTTACCTAACATTTTTGCAACAGTGGTTTTTCCTGTACCAGGATTGCCTGTGAATACTGCATGTAGGTTTATTTTTTCACTGTCGTCGAAACCCTTTTCTTTTCTAATCTTTAAAAAATTAAGGTAGGTAGTATACTCTTTTACTTTCTTTTTGATCCCATCTAAACCAATTAAATCATCTAATTCTTTGAGCACTAAATCCATGCTTACATCTGATGCAGTAGGCACAAATGCTGCACGGGGTTTGGCTTTAGGAATTTCGAATCTTGTTTCATCCACAAATTCCAACCCAACCTCAAATGGAATAATGGCAATAACCTGATCCATGAATAAAACGCTTACCGAATAATCATCAATTCCCCAAGTGCCTTTAATTTCATTGCCCCAACCAACTGCACATTCAAAAGTTTTTTCAACTGTATTCACAAAAACCAATTTATCTACAGAACCTTTGAGCTGACCAGTATGGGTATTAAAATAAAATTGCAATTCGCAAGGCCAAATAGGTACTTCATTGATGAGGTTATCAAACTCTATTTCTAGCCAAACATATCTTGTATGCTCAGCACTAAAAACAGAATAATACTTGCGTTCAGCTTTTTCCACATTACTTTCAGGACCCTCGTATAAACGAATTTTGGAAATGTTTGTAAACGGATTAACTGTTTCAGTTACAATGCCTAAATCAATGATGTAAAATAAGCGCTCAGCTACTAAAATGCCATCCATCCAAGCCTCCCAACGATAGGTACCCTTTTTCCAATAATGACCGGGACTTTTAACACCCCATCCTTCTCGAACGAAAACAATATTTTCATCCTTGGCTATCTTTTTATCTGCAGTTAAGTTGCACACCTCAGTGCCATCTTCATTGTTAACACATTTCAGATTGATCCTCAGCTCCCAATCATTTTCATCGAAAAGCTTATTAAAAAAGGATAGCTCACAATAGATAAAAGTGCATTCCGATTCATCAAATACCAATCTGTATTTTTTCTCATTATTGGCCAGCCATTCGGTTGAACCAAAAATTTTGAGGTCTCTGAATTTGTAATTTAGAAGAAGTTCTTTTGCCATAACTTTTCAATTGTATCTCAATACAACAACAATTAAGTCAAAAATTGTATATTAATATTTAGCTAATAGGCCAAAACACAAAGCCTATTTACCTAAAAAACTAATAATCTGATATTTATAATTTAAATAAAAGTAGATGTTTACAAATTCTTTACTCTAATAAAAAAAAATGAAAATTTGAATTGATTATTACTGTTTAAATCTTAAATTTGCAACCTTGTGAATTCAGTTCACCATGGAGAGATGGGTGAGAGGCTGAAACCACCGGTTTGCTAAACCGACGTACGTTGCAAAATGTACCGAGGGTTCGAATCCCTCTCCCTCCGCCATCTCCCGTTAATGCATGAGCAACAACGGAAAGTCAAAATAACCGATCAAGTTTTCTTGGTCGGTTATTTTTTGCCCCATAAATTACAGCATAAAATGGCATCTTATGAATAACAAGCCCTTTTAAACAAATAATCATATTTAGCCCTTCAAAAATATCTAATGCTTGTGTGGGTTAATATAAAAGTAACATAGTAATCAGCCTATTGGCCAATTTTAAAAAGAAATATGGTAGATAGGTTGCATAATTCACAACTATCCTTATTTTTGCACCTCCTTAACCATAGGTAATCGGGGTGTAGCGTAGCCTGGTATCGCGCCACATTTGGGATGTGGAGGCCGTAGGTTCGAATCCTGCCACCCCGACTTTAAGTAAAAAGAAGCCCTTGATTTTCAAGGGCTTTTTTATTTTACACTCCAGTTTTAGCCAGTATTTAGGCACTAATCAATATCAATTAAAATTTCTTTTGCTAAATTTGATTCAGCAATCACCAATTGACATTTACCAATTACAATTATCTTCCACAAAAATAGCAGATGAAAAAATTGGGCAAAATAACTTTATGGGCAATTTCAATCATTGTAATTTTTTTTGTTCTTGTACAATGTTTCATTTTTTTCAACCAAGAAAAAATTGCCACAACCATTAACAATGAAATTCAAAAATCTATCAATGGCGAAATTCACATTGGTGCCATTAGCTTGAACCTAATTTACGATTTCCCAAAAACAACTTTAAGTATTAAAGATGTTTACCTGCGCGGACCAAAATTCAATCATTACAAAAGAGACTTTTTAAAGATTGAACAGCTTTTTGTTAGGGTGCATTTATGGAAATTGATTAAAGGGGAAATTGATTTATCTGAAATAAGTTTAAGGAATGCAGAGGTATTTATTTTTAAAACAAAAGACGGCTATTCTAATCTCGCTGTCTTTAAACAAAAGAAACAAACTGATAGCACAACTATAAACAAGCAAAAAGATGGAATGCTTGCAAATATTGAGAACATTAGCATAGAAAACACCAAAATAAATTACCATGATTCATTGCTAGGTAAATCATTTGGATTAACATTGGTTAAAACAAAAAGCAGTGTAAAAACACTTGATAACCAATTTATAATTAACCTCAAAGGTCAGATTGATTTTTTGGGTTTGATGTTTAAAAAAGAAAAAGGAACTTTTTTAAAAAATACAAATACTGTTGTTGATTTAAACCTCGCATTTACGCCTAGCAAAAAAAGTTTAAAAATATCGGAATCAACCATAGGCTTAAAATCTGGAGTAGTAAACTTAAACGCCTTATTTAAATTTGAAAAACCTCTTTGGTACCAATTGGATATTAGCAGTAAATCAATTGAAGCCTCAGAAGGTATAGGAGTTTTAACCGAATCCATTCAAAAGAAATTAAGTAAATTTAACGTTTCTGGCATGGTAGCTACCAAAGTGCTGGTACATGGATTTTCCATACCTGGCATACAACCATCGGTGAAGGTTAATTTTAAAACCAATAAGGCAAGTGCATTTTTAATGAACAAATACCACTTCAATGAATTAGCCACAATAGGCTATTTTACCAACCAAATTGATGGTTCAATGCCAGTTAGTATAATAAATACAGCCATTGTTTTAGACACACTCAATGGCATTGCCGAAGGTTTTAACATTAAATTAAAGTCCAAAATAAATAACTTAAGTGACCCCATGTTAATGCTTAATGTAAATGTTACAGGCCGAGCCACGTCTTTAAACAATCATTTGGATTCTAGCAAAACTCATATTAACAGAGGATTTATACTAACTAACTTTTTTTATGAAGGCAAATTAAAAGAATACGAAAACAGCCAAATAAATTCGCTAACTGGCAAGCTAACTGGAGATTTTAAACTCATCAATGCAAGTGTATCTCTCCCAGAAAAAAACTTAGTGGTAAGTCCTATTAATTGCAATATTCAGTTTAACCGCGACCAATTAATTATTCAGAAATTATTATTGTATTTTGGCAAAGATTATGTTTCTATTACAGGTAAAATAGACCATTTCATTCCCTTTTTTACACAAGTTAGTGAAAAGAGTTTTGTTCAATTAAACTTAAAAGCAAATAGGATAAATTTAGGTAATTTTATGAAGCAGAAAAAATTAAATGCTGCCAATAAATTAAAGAAAAACGAACTGAAAAAAATATATGAAACTGCCCTCAAGATACATGAAAAAATCACCTATGATATTTCGGTTCAAACAGATGAATTGGTAAAAGACCGATTTAAGGCAACCCAAGTAAAGACCAACTTAAGAATGAAAAATGATAACCTTACTATAGGACCATTTGAGGCCAAATTTGCGGGTGGCACCATTGCACTAACAGGTGAAATTAAAAAGTTTTCGCAGGATTGGTCGCCATTTAAAATACAAACAAAAATTAGGCGAGTAAACATGAGCGAGTTTATGTATTCTTTTAATAATTTTGGTTCAAAAAGCCTTACCTCCAAAAATATCTTTGGAAAAATGAACGCCCAAATAGACTTGAGTAGTTTGTTAGATAATAACGCCAATTTTATGAACAAACATTTAAAAGGGCATGTAACCATGGTGGTGCAAAATGGGCAGTTAATTAACTACAAACCTATTATGGAGATGGGCAATTTTATAATGACTAATAGGGATTTTAAGAACATCAGTTTCTCTAAAATTGAGGCCGATTTAAAAACTTATGGTACAGAAACTGATATAAAAAGAATGGAAATTAGCACCAATGTTGCGCGCTTATTTATAGAAGGCAGGTATTCTTTTAAAGACAGCACCTACATTTTATTACAGGTTCCACTGAGCAATTTTAAGAAACATGATAAAAATGTTAAGCCCGAAAATATTGGAACCGATTCAAAGCTTGGTCCAAGCATTTTTTTAAGCATCAAAACCAATGAGCAAGGGAAAATGAAAATAGCCTATCAACCTTTTTCAAAAAAATCTAAATCGAAGTAAAACTTTTTATTACCAAGTAACGTTTTTCGCTTAAATGAAAAAAATAACCCTCATTATCCTTTTTGCTTTAACAGTAATTTCAGCAAAATCTCAAAACTTAGACACCCTAGATTATGTGAATCATTACGGAACTGTTTTTCCGGTTTTGGAAAAAGCTTCCCTCTCTAATCCAGAGTTAAAAAAATTAGTAAAACCTTATCCTGAAGCCCATAAGGAATTTAAGAGAATGAGAATGTTAAAACATGCCGAAATTGCTTTGTTCGTTGTTTCAATGGTTCCACTAATTTATGCTATTGGGGCCGAAAGCGAACAACAATTTTGGATTGGAATTGGCCTATCAGCCGTTATTTCTGGCGTATCTTATGCAATTATAAATGAACCTTACAACAGGCGCATGAGAAGGACAATAGAAGTATACAATAAACTTAAGGTAGAGGAATCAAAAAAGTAGTTAAATACTAACTATTTTAATTATGCGATTTCACCCTCTTTTATTTCAAAAAAAGTTGGGTCAATTGCTAATTCACCCAAAATTACTTGCGACCTTTCTTTTTGGGTATCTGTGATAAAAATTTGGCCAAAATTTCCATTTGTAATCCATTTAAACAATTCTTTTAAGCGGGTTTGATCCAATTTCTCAAATATATCATCTAATAAAAGTAGGGGCTTCACCCCTTTCATCTTTTCGAGGTATTGAAATTGGGCAAGTTTAAGGGAAATAATGAATGATTTCTGTTGTCCTTGTGAACCAAATTTCTTGAGAGGATTGTGTTGCAAAATAAACACCAAATCATCTTTGTGAATGCCGCGTGTGGTGCGCAACAAATCTACATCTGCCTGCTCATGCAAGATCAATAAATCTGGATAAATCTGTTTATTTAAATCTGATTCAAAAACCAAATCAACCTGCTCATTTGTGCCAGATAAGGTTTTGTAATTTTCTAAAAAAAGGGGTTTAAAAATATCTAAAAAAGCCAAGCGTGCCCTATAAATATAGGTACCACTCCTACCCAATTGCTCATTATACACCTCTAGTAAATCGCGGTTAAAATACCTGTTTTCAAAAAAATCTTTCAGCAGTTTGTTTCGTTGATCCAATGTTTTTTGGTATTGCATCAATTCATGCAAGTAAATTCTATCGCACTGTGAAATAATTAAATCTACAAATTTCCTGCGTTCCTCGCTTCCTTCATAGATGAGCTGAATATCGCCTGGCGCAATCATTACAATTGGCAATGCCCCAATATGCTCAGAAAACTTTTCGAGTTCATTGTTATTAACCAATAACTTTTTGCCCAATCCTCTTTGGAAAACCAATCGCAATTTTTCACTTATATCTTCTCTATTTACCAAAGCCTCTAACACAAAATACTGTTCGCCTTGTAAAATTTGTTGGTGATCTACCGAATTAAAATAACTTTTGGTAATAGATAAATAATAAATGGCATCGAGTACATTGGTTTTGCCAGCGCCATTTTTCCCAAAAAGCACATTTATTTTCGGGCTGAACCGAAAAGTAGTTTGAAGATAGTTCTTAAAGTGGTTTAAGCTAAGTTGGCTGAGATACATGGTTGCAATTTAAGAAAACGCGCACTTTAAAATGAAGAAAAACTCCTGTTATCTGATAATCAATGCACAAAGAATACTTGTCAAAAGTAATATTTTGCATACTTTTGCAATTCTCTAAAAATGGCAACAAACAATTTCACTAAAGAAACTTACCTCAACTGGTATGAGCAAATGATGCTCATGAGAAGGTTTGAGGAGAAGTCGGCCCAATTATACGGCCAACAGAAAATCAAAGGATTCTGTCACCTCTACATTGGCCAAGAAGCCGTTGTAGCCGGAACAATGAGCGCCCTTACCAAAGGGGATAAAATCATTACGGCATACAGAGACCATGCACATGCAATAGCTTGTGGCATACCTGCAAGGGAAGTAATGGCTGAACTTTATGGTAAGGTTACCGGGTGCTCCAAAGGAAAAGGCGGTTCAATGCACATGTTTAGCAAAGAGCATAACTTTTTTGGCGGTCATGGTATTGTAGGCGGACAAATTCCACTTGGAGCTGGTATTGCCTTTGCAGACCAATACAGAGGTGGCAAAGAAGTAACTGTATGTTATTTTGGCGACGGCGCTGCCCGCCAAGGAGCATTGCATGAAACCTTTAATATGGCCATGATTTGGAATTTGCCAGTAATATTTGTTATAGAAAACAATGGTTACGCCATGGGAACTTCTGTAGGAAGAACAACCAATGTGCGTGAAATGTATAAAATTGGTGAAAGCTACGAAATGCCTTCTGAATCGGTGGATGGAATGAATCCAGAAGCAGTTCACCAAGCCATTGCAAACGCTGCCGAAAGAGGCAGAAAAGGTGAAGGACCCACCTTATTAGAAATTAGAACCTACAGGTACCGTGGCCACAGTATGAGCGACCCCGCAAAATACCGTACCAAGGAGGAAGTTGAAGAATATAAGTCGCAAGACCCAATTGAGCAAGTGAAGGCAGTTTTACTTAAGAAGAAATATGCCAGTGAAGCAGATTTAGAAAAGATAGAAGAAAACATTATGCTTGTAGTAAACGAAGCAGTAGAATTTAGCGAGAATTCGCCATATCCACCTGCATCCGACCTATACGAAGATGTTTATTTTGAACCGAATTATCCGTTTATAAAAGAATAAGAAAGCGAACCAGATGAGCCACAAAGAAGAAAAAAACGCAGAGTTAGAATTAGATCACACCCTTATTGAAACCACTCATAAGGTTGAAACATTGTATGTAACTTACAAAAAGCAAATAAATATAGCTGTTGTTGCAGCAGTATTAGTTGTTGCTGGATATATTAGTTTCAACAAATTTTACATTGAACCATTAGAAAAAGAAGCATCAGCAGCTATTTTCACCGCGCAAAATTTGTTTGAAAAAGACAGTTTTGATTTGGCATTGAATGGCCAAGGAGATGCCTTAGGATTTATTGCCGTTGCAGATGAATACAGCTTAACCAAAGTTGGAAACTTAGCACATTATTATGCTGGAGTTTGCTACATGCGCAAAGGTGAGTTTCAAAATGCAGTTGACCAATTAGATGATTTTAGCACCAAAAATGAATTGGTTGGCCCATTGGCAATTGGTTTAAAAGGTGATGCTTATGTTGAATTGAAAGAAGTTGACAAAGGCGCAAAACTATACATGAAAGCTGCGGGCATGAGTAAAAACAAGCTTACAGCGCCAATTTTCTTGAAGAAAGCTGGATTGGCTTATGAAGAATTAAAAGAATACAAAGATGCTATTAGCGCATACGAAAAAATCAAATCTGATTATAGCGATGCGCAAGAAGCACAAGACATTGATAAATTTATTGCAAGAGCAACCGCTGCTCAAGCAAACTAATTTTTTTTGCCACTGAGGCACAAAGGCACGGAGATTATTCTTCGTGCTTTTTTTTTGCCTGAGCCCGAAGATTTTTTAGGCCACCAAGGCTCTATGGCACGGAGATTTTTTCTTATAGTCTTTGGATGTTGTTAGGTCAGTGGTTAAAAAATAACCATTAACCACAGAGCACACGGAGAGAAGACACAGAGCTTTATGAGGAAAAATAAAAAAATTCAGAATTCAGAATTCTGAATTAAAAAACCTGTGATCTTTGTGCGATTTTCTTTGTGGCCCTCTGTGGTTAAAAAAATAAACTTTTTCCGCAAAGCAATCTGAAGTAGCTTACCTTTGTGGTCTATCAATACCTTTGAAAAGTTGAAAACAACTTAACATCGAGTTTTAATTTAACATAACTAATATGGCAACTTCATTAAAAAATTTATCGGAAACTGATATCAAGCCTAATAAGGCAATCAAAAAGTTCAATATCGCATTGGTAGTTGCCGATTGGAACTCTGAAATTACCCATTCGATGCGCGATGCGGCCATTGGATTTTTAAAAGAACAAGGAATAAAGGAATCTAATATAAACATTCACGCTGTACCTGGAACTTTTGAATTACCATTAGGGGCTCAGTTTTTGGCTCAGAACAAAAAGATTGATGCTGTTATTGCCATAGGTTGCGTTATTCAAGGAGAAACTCGTCATTTTGATTTTATATGTGATGCATGCGCAAATGGCATTATGCAAATTGGATTGCAATACAATATTCCTATTATTTTTGGAGTGTTAACCACCAATAACCTTGAACAAGCAAAGGAAAGAGCTGGCGGAAAACATGGCAATAAAGGTATTGAAGCAGCTGAAACTGCTTTGAAAATGTTGTTACTAAAATATGAACTTTTTTAGTTTAAAGGGTTTTAGGTTCAAACCGTTTTTTTTAAATGGGGCATTCACCTATGTTTGAAGTAAGTAATAAGTGATGCATTTGAACCGATATTTTTTATTCATTTTTGCCATATTGGGTTTGGCTGCCTGCAAAAAAGGTTTTGAAGGAACTAAAAATCCAGTGCCCGCTCCAGAAACTTTTATGGTGGTTGATTCTATATTTAGAACTGGCGAAAATAGGCTTACCACCTCAGTAGAGGCCTACTGGTGGGGAAATTCAACTGGAGGATTTATTGCAGGGTACGAAGTTTCTACTGACAATATGTTGAGCTGGCAATTTACCAAGAGCCAAGACAGTACTTTTTTACTCAAAATACCTCCTGGTCAAGACAGTGCAGACATTGTAATTTACATCCGCGCAGTTGACAATTTGGGTCAAAAAGACCCTAGTCCGGCTTCTACTTTGTATCCCATAAAAAACTCTAGGCCTGACGTGAAATTTATTTTTTCGCAACCCATTGGAGGCATTGCCTCACAAAATCCAAGCATTGTTTTTCCAGTATTAAAATATACCATTTTTGGAACCGATCCAGATGGAAATGAAGACATAAAAGGCTATGAATTGTATTTAAATGATACCAATGCTACCCCCTATTCTTTACCCGCAAATACGAGTTCATTTTTGTTACAATCTAATAGTCCTAAGGCCGATTCTAGCGCATGTATTGTATATGTTAATGGCAGCAATAACGCACTATCACAGCCAATTTCAGGCTTAAAACACAATGCAACTAACATCATTTATATCAGGGTAATTGATAATGCCTTAAGTAAGTCGGGTTACATTGCCACCCCAGCTATTTGGGTGAAAAAAGTAAGTTCACATATTTTGTTGTTAAACGGTTATAGCAGCAATAAATTCTTTGTTCAAAATTTTTATACTGCCAATTTAAAAGCAAATGGCATCCTCAAATTTGATACTTTACAAGCCACTGAAATTGTAAACGATAATTATACCCAATTACAACCTGATTTTCAAACCCAAGCCAAAACTTTTGCCTTGTTTAAAAAGATGCTTTGGTTCGGAGATAATGCCAGTTTTATGTTGTCGTTTGGACAAAGATCTACCACTGATTTTTTCAATAATGGCGGTGCTTTGTTTATGGCGGTGGCTATCAATTCTAGTTTTGATCCATTGTCAAATTTCTTAGACTGGACGCCCATCAGAAGCTTGATAAATCCACCATCAGGATCTATTTTTAGGGTGAATTTCAATGCCATTGTTAACCCTGTTAATCCAACTTGGCCAAACATCAAATCTACTGCAATTATTGCCAGTGCGCGCCCGTTTGAGATATCTTACAACACCCCAAGTATAGCTTATGATTCAATGTACTTTAATGGTATCATTGAAAGTAAAACAGGCCAATCGCCCATAGATTGGAAGGGTGTATCTACATTGATGGCAAAGCGATATACCGTTAGCAATCAAAAAACAAACTTTATTATTAGTAGTATTCCTCTCGAAAGATTCAACGGTTTAACTAATTGTGATACCCTATTTAATAAAATATTTGTTGGCGAATTGGGCTTTTGATGAAAAAAAATCTGATCATATTTGCAAGTGGCAGTGGCAGTAACGCCATGAATGTTTGCCGAAGTTTTAAGCAACATCCAGAAATAGAAGTAGCAGCCCTTTTTTGTAATAAAGCCAATGCTGGGGTGATCCCAAAGATGAATGCTTTGAACATACCTGTTGTTCTTTTTAATAGAGAAGATTTTTTACAAGAGGATTATTTCTTATCACTACTCAACAAATACAATCCAGCATACATTGCTTTGTTAGGTTTTTTATGGAAAGTTCCATCATTTTTGGTTCGAACCTATCCCAATAAAATAGTGAATTTACACCCTGCTTTATTACCAAAATTTGGAGGAAAAGGAATGTATGGCCATTATGTTCATGAGGCTGTAAAAGCAGCTGGCGAAGCGCAAACTGGCATTACCCTGCATTGGGTAAATGAGCATTACGATGAGGGCAATACTATTGCTCAATTTTCGTGTGATTTATTGCCAACTGATACAGTTGAAAACATATCAGAAAAAATTCATGAATTAGAACAAAAATTTGTTCCCTCTGTGATTGAAAAAATCATGAATGGTGAATTGAGGTAATTGCTCAAAAAAATCTTTACATAAATCTTTTTCTTGTCCATATTATTCTAAAAGGTTCATTACCTTTGCAGCTCCTTTTATTACTCGCATGACAAGTTCAGTTAAAATTTCAAACGCCTTAATCTCAGTATTTTATAAAGATGGATTGGCCCCAATTGCCACCGCACTCCACAAACAAGGCGTAAATATATATTCTACAGGAGGAACTCAAGAGTTTTTAGAAAAAATGGGTATTCCAGTTATTGCGGTAGAAAAGCTTACAAGTTACCCAAGTATTTTGGGAGGTAGGGTAAAAACATTGCATCCAAAAGTATTTGGTGGCATTTTAGCAAGAAGAGAAGAGGCTCAAGATTTAGCAGAAATTAAGGAGTTTGATATTCCTCTATTTGATTTAGTAATGGTTGATTTATATCCATTTGAAGAAACATTGGCAAGCACAACAGAAGAAAGCAAAATCATTGAAAAGATTGATATTGGCGGTGTTTCCTTAATCAGGGCAGGAGCAAAAAACTTCAAATATTCTTTGATTGTTTCGCACACCAATCAATATGCTGAGTTGCAACAATTGTTAGAGGAGCAAGACGGAAGCACAAACATTGAACAAAGGAAAAGCTTTGCAGCAAAAGCATTTCAAGTTACCTCACATTATGATATTGCCATCTTCAATTACTTTAATAGTGGTCATAATTTACCCGCTTTTAAAGTGAGTTACGACCATGGTACGGTTTTAAGGTATGGAGAAAATCCGCATCAAAAGGGATTCTTTTTTGGGCACTTAAATAACTTTATGACCCAATTGCATGGCAAGGAATTGAGTTATAACAACCTATTAGATGTGGATGCTGCTGTAAATTTATTGGCAGATTTTACTGAACCAACAGTGGCAGTAATTAAACATAACAATCCTTGCGGTGTAGCGTCTAGAGACACATTGTTAGCGGCTTGGAAAGATGCTTTGGCTGGAGACCCAGTATCTGCATTTGGAGGTATTATTATATTGAACCGCATAGTTGATTTGGCAACTGCAACTGAAATGGATAAGGTGTTTTTAGAGGTACTAATAGCACCGGGTTATGATGCAGAAGCCCTAGAATTATTAAAGGGCAAGAAAAACCGCATCATATTGGTTCAAAAAGAAAAACTACCAAGCTCACAAACAGTGAGAACAGCTCTTAATGGTGTATTGGTTCAAGACAGAGACTTGGTATTATTAACTGCTGAAAACTTAACACCAGTAACCTCTCATTTGGCAAGTGAGGACGAAATTGCAGATTTATTGTTTGCCGATAAAATTGTAAAACACACCAAATCTAATACCATTGTGTTGGCAAAAAATAAGCAATTACTGGGAATAGGCTGTGGCCAAACATCTAGGGTAGATGCCTTAAAACATGCCATATCAAAGGCAAAAGCATTTGGATTTAGCTTAGAAAATGTTGCCATGAGTAGTGATGCATTTTTTCCATTTCCAGATTGTGTGGAGATAGCAAAATTAGAAGGTATACACGCCATCATTCAGCCTGGAGGCTCAATTAAAGATGATGCATCGATTGCTTATTGTGAAAAAAATGGCATGCCGATGTACTTCAGTGGTATCCGTCATTTTAAACATTGAGGAAAATAGGAAGCAGGTTTAAATTTTTAGTTTTAATCAAATCTGCTCAAAAATGATTGTCGTGTTGATAACCATTTGAAATTGAGGTAAAACTTTTCATTCTTTTATTTGAATAATTATTATTTTGCAATGGGAATAACCCTTGCACCGGAAAGACAAGATTCATGAGTTTATTTAGCTTTTTAACACAAGATTTAGCCATTGACCTGGGAACAGCCAATACGCTAATCATACATAAAGACCAAGTAGTAGTAGATGAACCATCTATTATTGCCGTAAACCGCAGAAACGGTAACGTAATCGCCGTTGGTAGTCAGGCACAACAAATGCATGGCAAGGTGCACGAAGACATAAAAACAATTAGGCCCTTGAAAGATGGTGTAATTGCCGATTTTCAGGCTGCTGAGCACATGATAAGAGGCATGATAGACATGATACCTAAAACCAGTAAGTTGATTAAACCTCAACAACGCATGGTCATTTGTATCCCATCTGGTATTACAGAAGTTGAAAAACGTGCTGTAAAAGACAGTGCAGAGCGTGCTGGGGCAAAAGAGGTTTACCTTATTCATGAACCAATGGCTGCGGCTATTGGTATTGGCATAGATGTGTTTGAACCAATGGGAAACATGATTATTGATATTGGTGGTGGAACAACTGAAATTGCGGTTATTGCTTTGGCAGGTATTGTTTGCGACCAATCCATTCGTGTGGCAGGAGATGAATTTACAGAAGACATTTTAGATTACATGCGCAGGCAACATAACCTCTTGGTTGGTGAAAGAACTGCTGAGAGAATTAAAATAGAGGTTGGTTCAGCCCTGCCAGAACTAGAAAATCCACCACCTGATTTTGCAGTAAATGGGAGAGATTTAATGACCGGCATCCCTAAGCAAATTACTGTTAGTTATTCTGAAATTGCTTCTGCTTTGGACAAATCAATTTCTAAAATTGAAGAAGCCATTTTGCGCGCATTGGAATTAACTCCACCAGAATTATCTGCTGATATTTATTCTACAGGCTTATATTTAACAGGAGGAGGTGCTTTGTTGAGGGGCTTAGATAAACGTATTGCCACCAAAACAAAATTACCTGTTCATGTTGCTGAAGACCCATTGAGAGCGGTAGTTCGTGGCACGGGTATGGCACTTAAAAA
>Ga0070374_10000381_pt1 | contig 17735 bp, 17 predicted proteins | sample LauGreSuBDMM15SN_2_FD_66374 | JGI IMG/M metagenome (GOLD analysis project Ga0070374, IMG submission 66374) | Freshwater lake microbial communities from Lake Michigan, USA - Su13.BD.MM15.SN (version 4) (version 4) | ecosystem: Environmental > Aquatic > Freshwater > Lake | place: Lake Michigan...
TTCGATTGTGTTTCCCGTCATTTTATCGAATAGTTCCTTTTTTTCTGCTGAAAAATCGCGTTCCACCATAGCGCGTAAATATTCCCCGCTATATCGTTGGATGGTTTGAGACCCACAGGTGATTGTAATTTCTGAAATCATGTTGGTTCCCAGTTCTCGTATCCAGCGGAAATCGTAGGCAGCCCACATATTACCGGTTTCTGGGCAGGGATTATAAATGGGGGACCATATAGTTGGGATATTGAGAACAAGGTAAGTGTCCATTAATAATTCAGCATATCGGGGCATTTTGAATGAAAATACAGAAGGTTCTGTTAGGCGTAGGTCTCTCGCACCATCGTAATCAATGCGAAACTTTTGTAATCCGAAATTGGTATATTTAGAATAAGTGACCTTGAAAAATGTCTTTGTTGGGTTTCCTGTTAATATGATATTATTGTTTCCTGTAGATATTAAATTTAATATTCCACCAGCCATATGTTATATTATAATATACTTATAATATAATTTTATTTTGTTTTGTTTCGATTTATTGTTTCGGTTATCGGCTTCCGGTGGTATTTCTCGTGTTTTTATTTTCAAGTGTTATATTATAATCGAACTTAATATACATGAAGAATATTTTACAAAAAATCATATTGGTTCTCATTTTTTGTATGTTTTTATATATTTTATTTAGACTCCTTAAAAAACGTGTCGAGCTTATCAGTGAAACCGAAGGATTTTCTGCATACACCAATAAAAATGTAATTGCGATTGAGAATGCAAATAAACTCCCATTGGCTCTGACGCGCGTGTCTCCTGCGAATCAGAAAAAAACACTGGATTCATTTGTAATCAAGAGTTCATTTGATTCCGCCTATGATGGAGAATCTGTTTCCACGGATATGGTCATATATGTATTGAGTCGCGGATATCGTTTCTTGGACTTTGAAGTATTTTATGCATTGCCGACCCCGAAAGAGGGGGAAACCCCATCCAATGTACCTAAAGCTGTTGTTGGATGTTCAACCCAAGGTGCGTTTCCATCCTCTTCCAATAATGCTGTATTATTTAGTGAAATATTAGATACAGTGTTGCAAAATGCATTTAAACATCCAGTTCCGAATTTGGAAGACCCTCTCTTTATACAAATTCGTCCAATGTATCAATTGTTCTCTGTGAATGATCCCGACGAAACCAAATTATCCAAACGCGGAAAAAACAATGCATTAAATCGAGAAATTGAACAGGCACTAGACATATTAAAACCTGTTAGATATAATGGGGGAGAAATTACACCAAAAACTACTCTGGAAAAAATCATGGGGAAGGTAGTGATTATTATGGATAAAAATAGCAATGGCATGAATCAAAAAACAGGTGAATTGTCTTCCAAAATACATATTGACCCCTATACAAAAGGAATGCAAATCATAGATTATGGTAATTTACCGGGACCCTCTTCTTCTGAACAAATGATTACAGAAGTGGCTCCATTTGATTCTAAACATGTGTTGTTGACAAACAATGTGGATATATTAAAAACCGTTCAAGACCGGGTCCCCTTTCATATATTGCCGATGATGGCGTGGATGTCGTCTTATTTAAATGGCATACAATCGTTGGGTGTATCCAATTTGGGTGCATATGAAATGACGTTTAATGATGCTGGTGGAACTTCCTTTTTATTGATGCCTGAATTGAATTCTTATGCGGCATCCAATGGACCGACGATTAATGTAGATAAAATCTCTGTATAAGGAGCGAATCAATACGAATCACCACGAATAACAATATATAATGTAAATATATACTGTTATATAGACATGAAACATTCCCGTAATACAAAACATATCAAAAGACATTCCACAAAACAAAAATATAATACACCGTTATGTGATGACAAAATGTCATTTGAAGACTGTGAATTGGCAATATTGCGACATGCGGTAGATGAAACCGATATTTTACAGAAACAAAAAATCGCGAATAGTGACGATGTCAAACAGATGATTCAGATTTTAGAGAATTTTTTAATTCGCAAAAAGCTCATTTGTTATGGAGGAACGGCGATTAATAACATATTACCAAAATACGCACAATTTTATGACCGGGATATTGAAGTGCCGGATTATGACTTTTTCTCACAGAATGCTTTAGAGGATGCAAAAGAACTGTCGGACATCTTTTATGCCGCGGGATATTTAGAAACAGAAGCCAAATCGGGTGTCCATAAAGGAACATACAAGGTGTTTGTCAATTACATTCCTATGGCAGATATTACACAATTACATTCGGATATATATAGGTCGATTGGTAAAGATACGATTACAATTGCTGGTATTCGATATTGTCCGCCGAATTATTTGCGCATGTCCATGTATTTGGAATTGTCGCGACCTGCGGGGGATGTGTCTCGTTGGGAAAAGGTTCTCAAACGATTAACTTTGTTGAATAAATATTATCCATTGGTTCCTCCGTTTGATTGCCATACCGTAGATTTTCAGCGGGATGTGGAGACATTGGATGCATCCGATTCAGAACGCGTGTATTTCAGCGTGCGCGATTCCTTTATTGAACAGGGAGTGGTGTTTTTTGGTGGGTATGCGAGTTCGTTGTATTCCAAATACATGGATGCTGCCCAACAGAAATTAATACGACAGATACCAGATTTTGATGTGTTGGCAGAAGACCCGGAGAGGTCTGCATTAATAATTAAAGAGCGGTTGGAAGAAATTGGATTCAAAACGGTTCAAACAGTAAAGCACGGTTCATTGGATGACGTGATACCCGAACATATTGAGGTGCGTATTGGAAAAGAAACCGTCGCATTTATATTCAAGCCGATTGCGTGTCACAATTACAATACCATACAAATCGGAAACAAGGAAATCAATGTGGCAACAATAGATACCATGTTGAGTTTCTATTTGGCGTTTATTTATGCAGACAAGGAATATTTTGACAGTAATCGTATTTTGTGTATGGCGAAGTTTTTGTTTGAGGTCGAACAAAAGAATCGGTTGGAACAGCGGGGTTTACTGAAACGTTTCAGTATTTCCTGTTATGGAAAACAGCCGACATTGGAATCGATTCGTGCAGAAAAGGCGGAAAAATTCAAGGAATTGATGCATAAACGGAATAGTGCGGAATGGAATGCATGGTTTTTCAAATATTCGCCGGGGGCTGCAGTAGGTGCAGTGGTTGGGAAAAAACGAGGAAAATCGGTTACACGAAAGAGTCTGGTTGAAATGGACAGTTCTGTGAATTCACGAAAGAAGACACAAAAGAAATACAAAAGCATCGAAAAACAAGAGAACCAGGTGAACCAGGATAACCGACAACCAAAATCAAAATCGCGAAATATCTTACAGAAAATTCTTGGAATTGGTATGTAAAATAATATGAAAAATATTATTTGATAATAATATTTTACTCTTTGTAATAGATATATATTTTTCAATCAATTATTATTAGTAAAAAAATTTAGTTCTTTACATTTATTTAAAAAATTTTCAGCAACATGTGTATATAACCCTTTTCTTTTAATCCATTCATAACCCCGTTTTTGTAATTGGCTTCTCTCTTCATCATTATTTAATAATCTATTATATATATTTAAAAATTCATCTTTTGAAGTACATATTTGAACGATATTATCTGTTATTTCTGCAGCAACTGGATTATCAGAAATAACTACACAACCATACGCCATACCTTCAAATACCCTTTCAACAACTACATTGTTTAATACATTATCATTTGCATGAAAACCAAATGCGATTTTTGAAGATAAAAAAAGATTAATGCGTTCATTTTCTGGATATTGATTACCTGTTATATATACAACATTATTTAAATGATTTACCCAATTAGGTTTATATGCAGTTCCTATAAAACAACCATTTATACTATCATTTCTAATAAAAGTACCAATATCTTTTGGAAATAAAGATGAACTAAAAGTTAATGGAACATAATTATTAATTTCATTTTGTAAATTCCAACAAAAAACATGTGCATCTAATAAAGGTTTTTTATGGAAATGTTCTCCAGTTATAATAAATTTTTTAAAAGGGATTTCGTTATAATATTTATGATAAAACCAACAAATAAATATTGTATTTGGATATTTGATAGAAAGATATTTTAAATATTCAAATCCCTTTTCTTTATTTGGAGTTATTCCATGGTCGCTTAATAATACAATAGAATTATCAGTGATTGAATCTAATGTATTTGCTTCCAAAACAGTATAACCATGATATTCAAATCCTTTACTAAATTTACTAGTGGTATAATAATGAGTGCCAGGTGTTGGTAATTCTATACTATTCATTAAATAAAACGTTTTCATATTATAAATATATAATATATATAATAAATTATTTAAATAGTATTTTTTATTAATAAATAAATGACAACAACATGTTTAATTACAGGCGGGTGTGGATTTATTGGAAGACATTTTACTAAAAAAATGGTAGATTTAGGATATAAAGTGACAGTGGTTGATAATTTATATTCAAATAGTTCATTATTACCTTCAAAATGGTCAAAACATTTATTATGTGAATTTGAATTTATAAATAATGATATTATCGATTATTTAAAAACAAATAATAATTCATTTGATATTATAATTCATGCAGCAGCAATTGTTGGTGGAAGACACACTATTGAAACTGATCCATTATTAATTTCATATAATATAACAATTGATAATGAATTATTCCGTTGGATAGAAAAACATCCAGTAAAAAATTTAATTTATTTTAGTTCTTCTGCTGTATATCCTTTATCTTTACAAACACCAGAATATCATAGAAAATTAAAATTAGAGGATATAGATATTTTGAATAATAATATTGCTATACCAGACTTAACATATGGTTGGTCAAAATTAACAGGTGAATTTTCATTATATATTTTATCAAAAAGAGTAGATACTACTATTAGTATTTATAGACCATTTTCCGGGTATGGCGAAGACCAACATGACAGTTATCCATTTCCGTCTATTATGAAAAAAGTGTTAGAAAATAAAAATTCAGTTGAAATTTGGAGTGATGCTGTTAGAGATTTTGTATATATAGACGATATTGTAGATTATGTATTAGCTACTTGTTTTCATGATAAAAAAATACGTATTTTAAATATAGGCACTGGAATATCAACATCAATGAGTGAATTAGCAAATATTATTTCAAATCATTTATTTAATAAAGACATACATATAAAAATATTAGATGATAAACCAAAAGGAGTATATTATAGAGTATCAACTGAAAATTCAGATTATTCATGGAAAAATTTAAAATATGGAATTCAAAAATCATTAGAATGTAATATTTCAAATAATAAAAACAATTTGTAAAATGATATGAAAAAATAAATATATAAATGTATAAATTTATATATTTATAATAAAATGAGCTATACAAATGAAAATAGAACAGATGGGTTTGGTGCCCAATATCAAGGAATTATAACAACCATTTTATTTTGTATGAAAAATAAATTAAACTACCAATATACTCCAATATCTTATGCAGAACATAATTATAATGGTGACCATAATTATTTAAATAAATTGGAAGAATTAATGAATTTAAAAACCAATATTCAAAACAATACGAATACGGAATCTGACTCTTCGACCACAATGTTATTATTTCGTGATATAACTCGTTTTTTTGAAGAAAACATAGATGAATATTGTAATAGTGAATCCATGAAATTCATAAAAGAATGTTTTTGGAAAAATAAAGAAAGAGACCATTTTAAAAATAATAAAACGAATGTAGCGGTGCATATACGACGTGAAAATACACATGATATGGGTTTAGCAGGTCAACGTGCAGCTGTACCAAATACATATTATTTACATGTAATGAATGCAATCCGAGAGAAATATAAAAACAGGGATTTATTGTTTCATATATATTCACAAGGTAAAATAGAAAAGTTTAAAGACCTAGAAAGCGACAATGTAGTATTTCATTTAAATGAAGAAATTGGTTCTACATTTATAGGAATGGTTGCAGCAGATATGTTAATAATATCTCCGAGTAGTTTTAGTTACGTAGCTGGATTTTTAAGCGATGGGATTGTCTATTATAAGAATTTTTGGCATAATCCAAAAAAAGAATGGATAGTCTGTCAATGATACAAAAATATTCATAATATATAATATTTTTGTATATAATCTAAGTGATAATGGTAAACAGTTTACACCTTTGTATATAGTTAAGTGTTTTATTGATTATAATTTAGATAAAGAAATTGTTATGTTTGATAAATATATATATTATCTTTTAGTTCTATAAATTTTCGATTAATAAATGTAGGGTCTTTCGTATTTGAGTGATTTATTTTTATAAAATTTTGTGTTAATAAATATTCTTCCATATTTTCGCTTGTATTATGACTACAATTTTCATAATCACTACTTTCTGGTTCAGCTGTTATATAAACAACTCTATCTCTTAAATATTCACCCGCAGATTTTATTATATCCAAATCTGCTCCTTGTGCATCAATCTTAATATATTCAATATATTCAAATTTTTCCCAAGGAAACAAATCAAAAAAATGTTTTAATGAATATGTTTTGACAATATTTTTTGTTTTTACTGGTCCTAATCGTTCTAGATTTATTGGTTTATACAAACTTGATGTTCCACCATCATGTAACATACTATAAAATTCTAGATTTTGTTCTTCTTCTACATTTGATAATGCTACTGGTATTATATGAAATGAATTATTATTATTATCAAAAATGCTTTTATAATTCATCATATTATTTAGTGAACTATTTATACTATCTGTATTTGGGTCAAACATAAATACAAATAAATTTGATTCCGTTTTTAACCAATTTTGAGATTGTATGTTATTCAATCCTAATCCAACATCTATTTTAATATGGGTTATATTTTCTGAAATATTTAAATTACTTAAAAAATTTTCCATGTGAACAATATAAAATATTCTATATAATATCTTTTATATTGTTTATATGGAAATTTATAATAGTATTAAAGTCGGCATTTACACCATTGAAGATTTAAAATCGCACCTTTCGGTATAAAATGAAAGGAAACTTCAAGGTTTGCCTATTTCAATGCATGTAAATTTTGATTTTGGGAATTCTTCTAAAAACCTTGATGAGTTGCAAGAATGATTTCTTCTTGATAAATAATTTGGTCTTTCTTTATTATTTATCGCATTAAAAGCAATTTTATAAATATTTGTTGCTCCATTCACATATCTATTACAATAACCGCATCCGTTCTTACAACAAATCAGTCCATGGACGAGAATGTTTCCTGTTTTGTATGGTCTTGGATTTTCCATTACCATATTTTTCGCACAAATACCTATTTCACATTTGGAACATCTACAACTGGTTCTAAATTCATCAACCAAATATGTTTGAAATCCTGCTGGAATTGGTGGTGTGTAAAAATATAGAAAATAAAACTACACTATTTATCAGTTAGATGAATGCCGTCCATTTTACACCAAATTACACTTATTGTTTTTGGTCCATGTAAATATGTAATTGAATAATGAATATAAAAATAATATTATCATATTCATTATATGGAAAAGTTAAAAATCGTATTTTATAATTACGCACATATTGGAGATATCTTTTTTTCACAACCATATGTAAAAAATATTATTAATAGTAATGGTGATAAATTTGATTATTATATATATTGTGAATGTAATTATTTCATATTTACTAATTTATTTTCAAATATAAAAAAAATAAAAGAACATCCTGAAATATATAATATTATACAGTCATATAATTTTCATCCAGGTGAAAAATTATATTATTATGATAGAGATAATAATGTATTATTATTAGGTACTTGGTATGGAAATTTTAAAAGATTAACAGATGTATCACCCCCATTGAATTGTGATTTAATTGCATATAATGATTTTTATAAGTTAGTTATTCAGAAAGTGAATGCAGAATATAATATATGTGTAAATTTTAATATTTCATCAATACCAATATTTCCAGAATTCCCAAATATAAACATACAAAAATTTTTAGACTATAAAAAAATACAAAATGATAAAAACATACAAATCGTATTTTATTATAATGTATTAGCATGTTCAAGCCAACGGTTTCCAGTAAATAATCATGAAGAACATTTACATATTATAATTGAATTATTGAAAAAAGAAAATATTGTGTTATTTTTACCATATAAAATTGAAAACATTGTTAATTATATAAATAAAAATAAAATAACAAATATTATATTTGTGGATGATATGTTTTATTTATCATCAACCGATGAAGATTGTTCAAATATTTATTATTATTCTAAAATAGCATTACACTGTGAAGTATCATTTTATTTTGATACAGGGCGCTGTTTTTTATATGTTAATAATGAGTTTATAGAAAATAATATATTAGGTTGTAAACGGTATCATGTATCCAATGATTCATATTATTATGATATCTTTAATAAATATTTTGATAACTCATATAGTAGTTTTGTATGTTGTAATAATCATATTGATATTATTCATTTTATACAAAATGATATATGAATATAATATTTTTTATATATTATATTCATATTATGTTATTAGAAGTATCCGTTGGTGAAGCTATTGATAAATACAGTATTTTAGAAATAAAATCAAAACATATCACAGATGAATATAAAAAACATGAAATTGTTAAAGAATTAGATAAATTACAACAATGTAAATCATATATTGAGAAATATCCTTTTTATTATAAATTGCTTGTATATGTTAATCAAAAAATTTGGGATTTAACAAATTATATAAAAATGATTGATATATCTCATGTAGATTTTTCTATTATTTCCAATAATATTTTTCATTATAATCAAAAACGGTTTCGAATAAAAAATTGGTTCAATCTATTAAATGTATCTGAAATAAACGAACAAAAAAGCTATAATGCAACATATTGTAAGGTATGTATTTCTGAAAAAGAACACATATATGATAAAATTGCAGAAATTAATTTTTTGTTATTAGAATATGATATTATTATTTTTGATACACTTCATAATGATATAATAAATCAATTATTCAAAGTCCCTACTTATGTTTTTGCAAATGAATCGCAAGTGATAACTGATAATATTATAAACATATGTGATTATCATATCAAAGAACCACAAGAATTAATACATTTTGAATTCCCGTATATAAGTTAGGAGGTGATTTTATTCAGCAAATATCGGTAATTAACGAAAATTTTTACAAAATAGGACAGAAAGGGATAATCAAGAAAAGAACATCATTTTTTTGGTGGGTTTGATTATACATATAATGATACATATACACTTATAAAAAATCAACGATATGATAATGAATCATTTGATTATAATTTAAGTGTTTGAAGAACCCGTGCAGACATATATTTACACTGTTGAAGAATTAAATCCGCATAGCGGATAATTCTTCAACTAAGTTACCAGTAACGATTTGAAACCAAGCACCCCGTTGGGTGCGGTTTTAAATCTTCGCTGGTATAAATCTTCAAGGCTGTAAATGGATTAACTGAAATTTGGAACAATATCAGAACATAGAGCAATATAATATATTTAATCAAAAGAATACATTATATAATTTTTTACATATTACACGTCTCATTTTTCAAAAGGTGTAATAATATTTTGAATCAATGAGTCAATTTTCATAATTAATTTTGCATTACAATTATCATTCCACATTTTTTCAATATATTTTTCAGAATTTTTAATACAATCTTCAATGCTTACATTATATAAACAAATCTCATCTGAATATATATGGCGAAACATTGCACTATCTGAAATACCAAATGGTTTTTTTACAGAGATGGCATAATCAATTGCACTTGATAATCCGCGTCCATCCATTTTATCATACAAAAATATATTCAACGTATTTGAATGTAAAAATTTCAATACTTCGTTATTTGAAAGAAAATCATTGCATATAATAAGTATTATATTCGGTTTGGTAATATTCGATTTACATCTTGATAATAATTCATTTACCTCACAATGTGCAAAATCTGCAGGTGGTATTAAAAACTTAATAATCGCTTCGTCGTAATGTTCATTTATCATTTTTACAATTTTTTCAAATCCTTTATTATTAAATCCAAATCCAAAAGAACCAAAAATGGGAATGTTGGATGATGTATAACTTTCAATAAAATTATTTGTAGGAGTATTATTTACTATTTCCTCAATATTCTCAAAAATAGGACGCGGAACATAATTATCATCTATTTTTTCAATATCAATTGTGTGTTCAAATAAGTCATTATTTGATTCATGAATAATAGAAATATTTTTTATTTTTCGTTGAATTGTATAATTTTTTAACCAATGCATAGTACAACCATGAAAATTATATAAAATTCCATCATATTGCATTTCATTTATAAAATGATTATATTCATCTATTGAATCAATTTCTTTATATATATACTCAATATTTTCTGATTTTTTTAATATATTATATAATCGAATGCCATATTGATATACACCACATTGTTTTAATTTATGATTTAAAAATAAGACTTTCATATAATATAGTAATTATTTATTATTTTATATAAGTTTTATAATATATTATATTTGTAACTGGGTATAATCAATATCAACTACATCCGGGTGAATATACCAATCTTCGTAATCACACATTTGATTATTCCACCATGTAGATACATTTGGAAATGCTAATACATATCCTCTATTTGCAAATATTTTACGAGATATTTCTTGTGTATTAAAATAATTTCCTCGATATATATCATGCTCAAACGTAACACATGCAAATTTATATTTATCAAACACCGTATTATCTAATAGTTGTAATGTGTTTAATGTTGATGCATTGTCTACATCTAAATCTATCTGTAAATAATCCATATGTACTGGAAAATTATTATTATCCATTATCTCTTTATAATTTACTGTTGTAGCATCCTGTATTCGATATATAGAATTGGGTCTATTCAATTTATATAATTGTTCAAATGAATTATCATATTCAATCATCAACCCTTTCCAATTATAATTTTTTTCCAATAAGTATGTATTGTTATGTGTAATTGGATGATTTGAACCTATTTCTAAAAAATAACCATTTTTTTTATATTTGGCACATTGAATTGCAAATAAATCCTGTTTCGATTGACCATACGACTCCATAATATAATATATAATATTATATTATTATTTTTAACTCTTTATCTAAAAAATATATCTATAGGTTTAATATTTCATCTAATATAGTATCCATTGATTTAGTTGGCATCCATCCAATACTTTTTAATTTAATAGGAACACCTGTTATTTTTGTAATATTAATATCAAATCCTTGTCTATTTTCAGAAATATGCATAATTGGCAGATTCAATGTTTTATCATACAGATAATTATCTTTTTCTTCTACATTAATTTCTGCCCGTTCAAACAGTTGTATTACCAAATCCTTTATCTTATGTATATTATCATTACAAATTAAATAATTTAAATCATTTTTTTGTTTTGTTATAGTTAAAATTGCAGAAGCTACATCAGATGCATGTAGTATATTACGGTATGAATCTAAATTTGAAACAGATAATACAGTATGTTCTCCTGCTTTCCATTTACGAATATGTTGTGCGACTTTATTTAATAAGAATTCAGGTCGTTTTTTTCCTGATTCTGTTGTAAAAATAACACCATTTGAAAATGGTAATCCATGTGTTTCTCTATAAAAATCAATTATAGAATGACTCATAATCTTGGCGATTGAGTATGGATGAGTATGATATTTATGAGTATCATCTTCTTTTACAATATAATCATTATGCCCTTTGTAAATTTCACTGCTAGATGCATTGAATAATTGTGTACGCAAACCATTTCGATGTATAATCTCACATAGATTTGCAGCAACCATCCCATTGGCATATAATGTTTCAATTGGATTATTTAAAGCATAATATGCACTTGATATAGCTGCTAAATGAATAATTACATCAGGATTTACAGTTAATATTATTTGTTCCAACATCTTGCAATTATTCATATCAAAACAAAATTTTGTAATATTTGATTCAGAAATAGTTTTTTCATTTCGCGTAATTCCATATAACGTATAATCAATAAATTCTTCTTTTACATATTGTGCAATCATACCATCACAACCAGATACTAATACCTTTGGTTTGTAAGTTACAATTTCAAATTTTGGAAATGGAAATACTAATTGTCCGCCATTTTTTAAAAATGTTTCTTCTCGTTGTATTATTTCATCACGAAAATGCCACGGCAATACTAACAAATAATTTGGAGGATTTTTTCTCATAGTATCTTCACCAATGATTTCAATACCTGTGTTTGTCATTTTACCGATTTTGTTAGGGTTTCTTTCAACCGCATATTTAATTTTATCCTCACCTATATTTGCAAATTGTAGTAGACAATTACCTTTTGTAGAAGCACCATAAATATACATATTTTTGCCATCTTTATTTATGGTATCTATAAAAGTGGTTAATTTGTGTATTTCTTTTTTACAGTTTTCCATAAAATTATAATAATACTCATCAGAATTAATTCCCAAATGTATCTCAGTTTGTAAAATAGAATTTATTAATTCTATGTTTTCATCATATAATGTAGATTCTCGTTTTGCAAAAAAAACACGAAAACTTCCTCCATTGCAATCATTAAATTTTACATCAATAATTTTAAGATTTGCCATATCAGCAATTTTCTTTATTTGAGTAAGTGCATAATATTCTAAATGCTCATGACAAATAGTATCAATACTATTTGTTTTTATCATGGTAGGCATATAACTTTGTTCGCAAGTCCAAATACCATCCGGTTCTAATATGGAATATATATCTTTTGCAAATTGAACCGGGTCAGGTAAATCATAAAACATAGATATTGATGATACAACCTTACATAATACTGTTGGATATACATTTCTAAAATTATCATATGTAAAATAAGTTGGTATTAATTCTACATCACCATAATATTCTTTAAATTGAGAACCGGTTGGGTCTACTCCAATTCTTTTACATGTTTCGGGATAATAATGTAATGTGGTCGCATCATTACTACCAATATCGACAATGACATCGTCTGGTTTTAAATTAATTTTTGAAATAACTTGTTGTTGGTATTCTTTTAAATGTTGTCTCATCGTGTTACTAATACCAGAACGGTATCCATATTCGTATTCATATAATTCAGACGAAAATGTGGTTTGTTTTAACTGTAACAATCCACAATCCGAACATTTACATAAATCAATTGGTGTTTTTGGTGTAGAATAATCACCATATTTTGGAAACCTTGATGTAATATATTGTTCACCTAATGATATAACATTTGTTAATTGATTGTTTTTACACACACGACATTCTGAAATATTATTTATAATACTCATAATAATATTATTATTATTACTCTTTTATATTATCTTTATATATATCCATATATTATAATAAATTATATATTACCTATTTACACATCTGTTATCCAATCTCTCTTCAAACGATGCCAAAATGGCTTTGCATAAATTATACCATCATTCAAAAAAGCAGCGACATAACTGAAACTACTAGGAGATATCACCAATATATCTGCTGCAACTAATCCAACAAATGATGTCAGTGCATACTCATCCAAATGAAATTCGACATCTTCTGTTTCGAATTCTTTAAAATCTTCAATGGTTCCTTGAGAATATATATGAAACAATAATTCTTTGTCTTCGGTTCTATGGGTTGCTCTGATTGCATTCATTATATTCAAATAATATGAATTGGGTGTGGTTGCTCTGTCCTCTGCTTTTCCCATATCACCTACATTTTCTCGTCGTATATGTATGGCAATATTTATTTTATTGTTGTTGAAATGGTCTCTTTCTTTGTTTTTCCAAAAACATTCTTTTATAAATTGAATTCCTTCACTATTGCAATACTCATCTATGTTTTCCTCAAAGTCATTTATCATATCATAAAAATGGATTACAGTCGAAGTAGAATCATTGTTTTCTATATTGGACTGTAGATTCATTAAAACTTCTAATTTGTTTGTATAATATGGGTCATTGTCATAATTATGAGCTACCGTTATGAATGGACTATACTTGTATGTTAAATTATGTTTCATACAATATAAATATGTCATAATAATACATTGATATTGTGCTCCAAACCCATCTGTTCTTATTTGATGTGTATATGTATTTGTCATATTAAGTATATTTCATACAGTAGTCATATATTTATATCTAATATCCAATATAAATATATATAATATACCCATGCATATTACATTTGATAAATTATTTACTTATTGGGTGTTTACTTGGTTTTTAGTATATTATTATTCGGTTCATACGAAAGATTTCCATGTGAAAATTCCATCTCCCATTATTGGATTGTATGTAGGTTTAGTTGAAAACCTGGTCGTGTTCATTTCCTTCATTACCACCAATACAAAATGGATAGAATGGCTCAAGTATATCATCATTATTTTGTTTACAAAGGGACTGCCGATTTATTTGATTTACAAAGAACCCTTTGTATGGTCTGAGGCAATCTATTCGTTTTTTGCACTTTTTATTATGTATTTGTTGTATTTACAATGGCTGGGAACCAATGTGATTGAAGTCTATAAAGAAACCGAAAAATCTCTCACACAGGGCAAAAATAACACGCCCATATACAGACTCATCGACCAAATTTCCAAATTCATTCGAACGTAGATACAAACAGAATCGATTTTTGAAGTCCATAGTAGAGTCCACCAAACAGAATCGATTTCAATAATAATCCTGTAAGATTAAAGTTGCCGTCTTCTTTGTAAATAGACAAGAACGCGAATTTCTTGAAAATGAAAGTATTGATAATCGGTAATTGAAAAATGAAATAAATGAGAACCACCAAAATGGGCATCTGTATTTCGTCAAAGAGGGATTCTGTGCGTCTTTCCATTTTTTTATTGGTTTCGTATTCTTTGATTTTTTTATCCGTGGTTTCTTGGTATTCGCGAATATAATCGGCGGTGACCTTGGGTTTTGGAATATAATTGGGTTGTATTTCAATGTCTTGTGTATGTTGTGCGATATCCATTGGAATATCTCTCTGTGGGAGTCTTTGTTGGATGTTATCCAAATCATTTGCATAATAATGGTTCGCAATACCACCGGATGGTTGGTTGTTATCGGTAGAGTAGGTTTGCTGCATCATACTTTGTTGATTGGGTTTTTGTGTATATTCGGGTGGTAGCATTCCTCCTGGAGGGGGTTTAGCGATACCATACGGGTTTGGGTGAACATTCATTGGGATATACATATCGGGTGCAAGGGATTCCATGCCTCCTCCCCCTCCCATTCCTCCCATTCCCATCCCCCCCATTCCCATGCCCATTGTATCGGGTAAATCTACAATACGTGTCATGGATATATTTTCTGGTGCAGATGCCATAAAAAACAAACTATACAATATAGAATATCATTTATTGTATAATTTTACGCAAGGTCATTCCATTTACGCAAGGTTATTTCATTTACACAAGGTCATTCAATTTACACAAGGTCATTTCATTTACACAAGGTCATTCCATTTACACAAGGTCAGAAACTTCTCGACTTGAACCTTTTCCGATTTCAATAATTTTCTTGGTAGAATTGCATGGAACGGTCTGGAATGTGTATTTATAACACTCTTCCCCAAATTTATATGTTTTTCCATCGATTTCATTAATAAGAGGACCATTGAAATTCAAACAACTTTTTCCATGACATGCTTTGTAGAAAAAACTCGCTAAACCTAAGCCTAATAATACGGATATAAAAAAAACACCTATTTTTGTGTTTAACATTCTTTTGAAATTCATTTGAAAATTCTATCTTCTATATATTACTGTTATGAAATTGTCTTACAGAAATTTATTTACTTATGCTCTGAACAGGTATTTTTGAGATTTCACTTTCCTTTGGGCATTTTGTTTTTTCCTGTTTGGCTTGGAAACATGTTCCTGTATCATCTTTGTATTGAATAAAGTCTACATTGTCTGGTTTGGGATACACATACAGCACTTTTTTTTCTGCTTGATAAATGTAGACAAAAAAGAGTCCAATTGCTAAACTAATGATAAATACAGGTAGATTGATAAATTTGAACAAGCCCATTATAATGTATTCTTCTATATTTTCTTACAGATAAATTTTGGATGGAAGGGCGGCGAAGCCGCATATCCCATCCAATCGGATTTTATTTACCCTTTTTACCACCTTTTTTCGATTTGGATTTGGATGCAGTGGATTTCGATTTCGTTACCGGTTCATTCTCCAACCAATTATCTGTTGGATTACTTTTAGCAGGTGGTGCAAAACTTTTTTCTTGCATACCCTCCGTTTCGTCGGTCATTTTGAACACATATTCATTTGGTTTTTCACATTGTTCTAATATATAATCTGTTGGAATGGTTGAAACGTGGGCACTGGAACTCGCAGCTGCTGCACGTCTCTTTTCTAATTTATCCAACATTTTCTGACGACTACTCGTTTTCGCCATCATGGAATTCATTTTGTTCATGTCGAACTTGGCTTTTCCTCCACCTGCCATCCCTCCCATCGTTTTCATCATATTCTGCATCATTTCTTGAAACTGTTTTTCGTTTCCCATTCCCTTCATTTTGGACATGAGTTCACTGGCTTCCTTCATCATTTCCTCCTGTGAGATATTCCCACTTTTCATTTTGTCATCTATTTTGCTGCCGATTTTTTTGATGAGGTCTACGATTTTTTTGGGATTTTTCATCATTTTCTTGAAAATATCGCTGGTAGATTTTACTTCTCCACCGGTCCCTTCCCCAAACATATCCATTACCTCCCCACTTAATTCATCCGCGAGTTCTTTGGCAAGACTTCCGATTTTTCCATTGAAAATACCTTTGATGTGGTCATGTAAATCCTCTGCATTTGGCATATCAAATGGTTTGGATTCGGATTCTTCGCCTTCTGCAGCCGTCCCTGTTCCCATACCAAAATCTGCGGGAATACTCTCTGCCATCTTTTTAAACATTTCCTCGAATGCTTCTGTATTTCCTGCCTCTGCACTTTGCTGTCCATGTTCTCCGTTTTCTCCGTGTTCTGTAGATAATCCTTTGAAAAAATCACCCAGACTATTGATGGTTTCAGATAATTTTGTATGTAATTCTGATTCATCAATTCCTTCAAATAGAGATGCGGCTTCCCCAAAAGAACTGGTGCTTTTTATACTGCTCATAATCGTAATCAGAATGAGTTGTAAATATTTCCACATTGTTTTCTTTGTGTTCTCTGTAATATCTTTTACTGAAAACAGAATTCGAAAATCCACACCTGGAAGAAAAAACGTATTGGCAAGGGAATCCACTTTGAAAATATCATCATTTTGATATAAAATATCAAAAAACCTTTCAGGATAAATTGTCAAACAGTATTGATATATTTCTGTTTGTTCTTTGGATTTTAATGCATTCCATGAATCCGAATATTCTGGAAAAGTCGTGGATAAATCCGCTAAGAAATCATCAATCACAGACGAAAATTTTTCAGGCATTTGTGGTGGAGTTGTTTTTGTGTCCATTGGATTCTGTTTATTTATGGAAAATATACAATTCTTTTTTTATACCCCTTATGTTCTTATTATTCTGTTCTCGTTTTTGTTTTTA
>Ga0070374_10000385_pt1 | contig 17668 bp, 13 predicted proteins | sample LauGreSuBDMM15SN_2_FD_66374 | JGI IMG/M metagenome (GOLD analysis project Ga0070374, IMG submission 66374) | Freshwater lake microbial communities from Lake Michigan, USA - Su13.BD.MM15.SN (version 4) (version 4) | ecosystem: Environmental > Aquatic > Freshwater > Lake | place: Lake Michigan...
ATAAAAGCCACAGCAAAGTGATATTTTCAATCGCGCGATTAAATTTCTGGATTTGTAGACATGTAGTGACTTGCGGGACACCTTTTGGATTGTTCCAGTGATGGAAGGAGGTGTTTTCAATGACGAAGAACGACGGGCGCGAGGTGCAGCGCAAGCTTCTGGTGCTGCAGCACACTGAACGAACTGGGCAAGTAGCAAAGACTTGCGGCTATTTTGGCATTGGCCGGACCAACTTCTACAGGTGGAGGCGGGCCTATGAGCAAGACGGTGTAGCTCGGCTGGTCAATGCCAAAACCATTCCAAAAAACTCGCCCAACCAGACACCACCCGAATTGGCTGAGCAGGTGTTGCAACTGCGGAGCAAATACCATCTCGAGCCAAAACGGGTCATGTGTTATTTGGCGCGCCATCACGGCATCAAATTATCCGACGCTACCATCTATCGGATACTCAAACGCAATGGTCTGAATAGGCTGTCGCGCGGAATGCGCCGGCGCAAAGTCCATACCAAACGCTATAACAAACAGGTCCCGGGCCATCACATCCAAATGGACGTTAAGTTTCTGACTTTCGTCGGAAAGTAGGGAGAGAAGATCAGGCGCTCAATATACCGCCATTGATGACCTCACCCGCGTTCGCGTGCTCAAGATCTATCAAAAGCATACCCAAGCTAACGGACAAGACTTTGTCGATCACATCAGCGACAAGTTCCCATACCGAATACGAGAAATCAGAACCGATAATGGTCATGAGTTCCAGGCTAAGTTCCATTGGCATGTCGAAGACCTCGGTATCCGCCATGCATATATCAAGCGCGGCACGCCCTAACTCAACGGAAAAGTGGGACGATCACACCGCTCCGACGGCCAGGAATTTTATCAGCTGCTGAGCTATAAAGGCGACGTCGATCTCGAAGCCAAACTCAATCAGTGGGAGCACTTCTACAACTTCCAAACACCACACGGAGCCTTCAAAGGAAAATACCCCATGAAGCCCTCAGAGAAAGATTAAAATCGCAGGCCATGAATGTCTCGCCAGTCATGCGATGTTACAGTGAATGTTGACGTGGGACACTCCAACGAAAAGGGGCCCGGGATTGCTCCCGAGACCCCAAATCAAGCAGCACTCCCAGGAGTGCTTAGAACTTTACCCCAGCCGAGATGCCATAACGGCGAGGCTCAAGCGTAAAGATGTTAGTAAAAAGACCCGACGACTGATCAGTGCTGTAATGACCAGTCTCCGCGGCGTTATCGAACATGTTCTGGATGTAACCCCGAACAAACCACTTGTCGTCCATGCCATTGACTTGGATCTGGGCATTTACCTGCTCATATCCCTGGATGCGGTCGTTCCTCGTATTGAATATATTCGAGTAGCTCTTGCCAGTCATGGCCAAGTCGATACGTGGAACGACCGTGATGCCATTACCCAACTCAGCAGTATACTGCGCACCAACCGAGAATTTGGCGACTGGCGCCTGCGGCAATTCATTGCCCTTGATGCTGACTGGGATAGCATCCTGCGTAACGGTCAAGGCACCAAATACCCCGGCTAAAGACGGTGCAAAGGCGGCCAGAGCCGAGCAGACGCTGAATGCGCCTTTCGTCCCAGCAGCCAAACCGCTGTCCGCTGCGAAGGCGGTCGGTGCTTGCAGTCCAATGTTGCTATTAACTGCTCCAACGAAAGCCGCGGCATTGGCGCCACTGCCCTGGACCGTAGGAGCAACAGCGCAGTTTGATGCGTTTTCCAAGTCCTTGATGATCACCGCATCGCCGCGCCCGCCCGAAGGATCGCGCAGATCGCCGAACGTCTGCGAACCTGTTACCTTGGTATGCAGATAGCTGAGGCCGAGGTTGACCGTAAAGTTGCGAACCGGACGGATCAAAGCTTCGGCTTCCACCCCGTAAACGTTCGCATCGATATTGTCGTTGACCGAAGTGCGTTGGACGATCCGGCTGATCTGCAGGCCCTTGTACTGGTAATAGAAACCGGTGACGTTCAACGTGAAGCGGCCATTGTCGAACGTGTTCTTGGAACCGATTTCGAACGAATTCACAAATTCTGGCTTGAACGAGTCAGGTACCAACCCAGCCAGTGACAGCGGAGGATTAATCCCGCCGGACTTGTAGCCTCGCGAATAGGAAGCGTAAATCAAATGCCGGTCGTCGATCTTGAAATCGAGCACGGCTCGCCCGGTGATCTCATTAAACTTGACCGAACGACGCTGATAATCCTGGATGCCAGGGATGCCTGCATCTGCATCGAAAGCGGCCAAACCAGGGGCGGTGAATGCATTGGCCGTACCGAACGGCACCAAGAAATTAGCCAGCGTAGTACGAGCGATCGAATTCTTTTCGTCATGGTTGTACCTTAGGCCGCCGGTAAGCTTGAGCTTGTCGGTTAAATTGACGTAAGCTTCGCCGAACAAGCCGTATGACTGGAGGCCTTGGTATGCCGCATTATTGCGGTACGTTGGCGTTGCCAAGTACGAAGGCGGTGCGCCTGCGCCAATCGCTGCTGCGGTGCCAAGTAGACCCGCAGCAAAGTCAAGCCCGAAAGCATCGACATAATAGTCGGTCACGTCGGATTTGGCATCGACGTATATCCCGCCGAGCAGGAAGTTGAACTTGCCGTCAAAATTGCTCGAAAAGATCCCTTCGATCGAGTAATCGCGGCTTGCCGTTATTGAACGGTCAAAGGCGCCCGGATTGGCGGCGCACCGGGAGTGACCTCCGAATACCCCGGTGCCGGTGGGTTCAGGCAGCGAAGTGCAGAGCAGCCCCGTTGCGCCACCAGGCGTAAGCGCGGCGGCTAGAGGCTTGAAGTATGCCCCAATGCCGGGCGCGTTTGCCAGGGCATTCAAGTACGTCAGCCCAGGAGTAAAACCCCTGCGGTCTTGGACGGAATTGTTGTAATCTTGCGACGAATCCACCTGCGCCTTATGATAAAACCCGGTGACTTGGAGTTTCATGTTGCCAAGATCTTGTTCGATCCGAGCTTGGTACTGCTGTTCTTTGGTCAGGTAGGTCGGGTTATAAGCTGTGTTGATCTGGCGGGGATCGGCCGGGTTGATGGCGTTTGCGTAGACGTCGGTTCCGTAAACGCTGCCAAGTGCAATATTGTTAGTAAAGCCGGGAATTACGGCATTGAAACCGCCCGCCGCAAGACCAAAGAGCTCTGCCGAACTGATGATGGTGGCGAGCGTCGAATTGCCGTTGGTCACGCCATTCGGCAAGCCTCCAGGCAAGCAACCCAGCACGCCGATCGGATCCCGCTGGCACAGCTGCTTCTGGCTGCGGAGACGGTTGTCCTTTTCGTGAAAATAGTATGCCATTAAGTCGATCGTCGTGCTGGGTGTCGGTTCCCAGCGCAGCGAGCCGCGCATTGCATACATGTCGCGGTTGTCGACATTGGAATTGTCGAAGATGTTGGTGGTGTAGCCATCACGCTTCAGATAGAACCCTGCGCCACGAACAGCCATCGTGTCAGTGATCGGAATATTGACCATTCCCTTGGTTTTGACACTATTATAGTTGCCGTATTCACCTTCCGCCGACAAGTGGAAACCACTCAAATCGGGTCTTGTCGTGATGAAGTTAACCACACCCGACGTGGCGTTACGACCGAAAAGCGTACCCTGAGGCCCGCGCAGCACTTCGACGCGCTCGAGATCGAAATACTCGGTTTCGAAAAGGCGCGTTGCCAACAACGGTGTGCCGTTGACGTGAATTGCGGTCGCGCTGTCGCAAGATGCGCCAACGCACAGATCGCCGATCCCGCGAATGGTGAAGCTCGATCCAGTGAAGTTACCCTTGGTGAAGGTGACGTTGGGCAACGTCAGCTGCAGATCGCTGGCATTCTTGATTTGCTGCTTTTCCAGCGCCTCGCCACTGAAAGCGCTAATCGCGATCGGCACATCCTGAAGCCGCTGCGAAGTGCGCTGCGCGGTAACGATGATGGTGTCTTCGTCGACCGCTGTAGTGCCTTCGGCTGTTTGAGCAAAAGCCGGAAATGCTATTGCGCAAGCACATACCCCTGCGAGCAAAATTAGCTTTGTCTTCATAATATGTCCCCCCTGTTCGATTCAGCCTATTTTGGATGAATCCGATTAAAAATGAAGCACGATGCGCTGCGCTTTACAACTTCTATTTTGCGACCGGTTAGAATGGCTAGAATCCGTTGTATAAGTACAACACCTGACCCGAGGCATGACCGGCAGCGCAGCTGATCATTGTGACGAACCTGTAACCGTCGCAGGTCGCATCGGCGCGCACGGCTGTGGCGTGGGATTTGGTTCCGGTTTCTCCAAGCACTCCACGCTTTGGGGCAGGGTTTAAGCAATGACAAGCGCAACTGACGACGGAAAACTGAGCGCCAGGGCGATCGAACTGCTGGGCGGGTGCGAGCAGCGAGCCATGTGCCTCGGGTACCCAAACGTTAGAATTGGCAGACAGTTGTATCCGCGATGCACTTTTAAAAACTACGCCGCCTCCTAGGCATATCATAGTGTACCACCTTGCAGCAGATTTCGGTCAGAAAGCAGGGCATGACATCCTTTCCCCCGCCAGTTGCAAAAATTTACAAGCCGACGGCTGAAGACCGCTTAGCGCTCGATACGTCCATGCTGCGCAAGAATGGCATGCTGCAGACATGCAGGGATTTGCGAGACACCTTTTGTGTTATTCCATTGATAAAAGGAGGTGTTTTCGATGACGAAGAATGAAGAGCGCGAGGTGCAGCGCAAGCTTCGGGTGCTGCAGCACGCTAAACGAACTGGGCAAGTAATAGAGAATTGCCGCTATTTTATGAAGGTTACATTCATGATTTGAGTTCGCCTAGTACATCAGGAAAACTACTTCAAGATGAACACACGCATCGGGCTTACCACGCCGGATTATTGCTACACCTTTGAACAATGGGTTACGAACCTAACGAATGAAATCATACGGAGCATTGGGGCCAATACGTCACTGCGCGGCGGTGAGGGCACGCGCTCATTGATTGGTTTCGTGGAAGAGCCACGCATGTACGGCCTGAGCGTCAGCGCTAAGTTCTAAACTGATATTATACACAAAAAGGGCGGTCTCCAAACCGGAGGCCGCCCTTTTTTTGTGCCTATTACTCTAAGTTTAAGCGGCTGCTTTATACAAGGTCTCGCCCTTGTCAGCCATCTCGCGGAAGCTTTTGGGTGGCGCGAACCGGCTGCCAAAACGCTGCGCCAGATTGTCGGCAGTGCGGACGAAATTCTCCAGCCCGACCGTGTCGATATAGCTCATGGGACCGCCGGTATAAGGCGCAAAGCCCCAACCAAAAATCGCTCCTAAATCGGCGCTTTGCGGGTCTTTGACAACGTCTTCTTCAAAGCATTGTGCCGTGGCAATCAACTGGATGTACAGCAAACGTTGCTTCACCTCTTCCACCGACGGCTGTTCCTCGGTGAGCGGATAATGCTCCGCCATGCCCTGCCACAGACCAAGGCGTTCGCCCTTGGCATCATAATCGTAAAAGCCAGAGCCAAAACGACGTCCCTTGCGGCCCAGCTTGACCACCATCAACTCCATAAAGTCTTCGGTACCGCTTGGCTGATACGCGTCGCCCAACTCCTTCTTGGTCGACTGCATCACGTCATACCCGAGTTGCAAGGTCGTTTCATCAAGCAACGCCAGAGGACCGATCGGCATACCAAGCGACTTGGCCGCGTTTTCAATCAAAGCTGGTTTAACGCCCTCAGTGACCAACTTCATCGCCTCACCCATATAGGGCGGGAAAACGCGGTTGGTGAAGAAGCCGCGGACATCCTTGACCACAATCGGCGTTTTCTTAATCTTGGCATTATAATCGAACGCTGCCGCCAAGGCACGTGGGCCCGTCAATTCGCCTGGAATGATTTCGAGCAGCGGCATTTTTTCAACGGGTGAGAAGAAATGCAGCCCAACGAACAACTCCGGACGCGATGAATTTTTGGCGAGGCCGGTGATCGGCAATGTCGACGTGTTCGAAGCGAACACGACATCAGGGCCAATTACGGCTTCGGCCTTCTTGATGACATCCGCCTTCACATCGGGGCGCTCAAAAACAGCCTCAATGATAAGGTCGACATCCTTTAGGTCGTCATAATTGTCCGTAGGCGTGATGCGCGCCATGAAAGCATCGCCAGCTTCCTTGGCCATCTTGCCACGGCTGACGGCCTTGTCGATAATCTTGCGGCTGTAATCGACCGCCTTGTTCGCGTCTTCCAAGCTGCGGTCGAGAACGACAACGTCCATGCCGCCTTTAACGGTGACATGCGTAATGCCCGACCCCATGAGCCCGCCACCCAACACGCCAACTTTTTTGATCTCAACCGGCGGGACGCCTGCGGGGCGGCCAGCCCCCTTTTCAGCAGCCTGCTTGTTGATGAACAAGGTGCGGATCATGTTCTTCGCTTGGCTACCCGAAAGCAGCTTGGTGAAATATTTGGATTCCACACGAAGCGCGGTGTCGAACGGCAGGATAGAACCTTCATACAAACACGACAAAATCGCTTTAATCGCGTCAAAATTGCCTTTGCTTTCTTTGTGCGCCATCGCGTTCAGGCCAACGAACAATTGTACCGCACGGGGGTCCATTGCGCCAGCACCGCCGGGAAATTTGAAATCCTTCTTGTCCCAAGGCGCTGTGACCTTTGGATTAGCCTTCACCCACGCCTTGGCATTGGCAATTAGATCAGCCGCAGGCGCAACTTCGTGCACCAACCCCTGAGCCTTCGCCGTTGCGGGATCCAGCGCCTTACCCTGAATGATCATCATCGCCGCGTTTTGCAGGCCGATGAGGCGAGGCGTCCGCTGCGTTCCGCCGCCACCGGGCAGCAATCCGACCATGACTTCGGGCATGCCAAGCTGGATCTTCGGATGATCTGCGACAACGCGATAATGGCATGCCAAAGCAAGCTCAAGACCACCACCCAAGGCAAGGCCATTGAGCGCGCAAGCAACCGGCTTAGCAGAAACCTTACCCGCACTAAGGTCCTTGGCAGAATGGCCGCCCGTTTCCATTTTGCGCAGCAATGCGTTCAAGGCAAACGCCTGATCAAAGGCTTCTTTCGCACTGCCGGCTTTAGCGCCGCCCAACATGGTGAGGTCTGCGCCGGCCAAGAAACCAGACTTCTTGCCCGAGGTGATGACCGCGCCTTTGACGGCTTCATTGGTCGTGAAATCGTCAACCCATTTGCCGAATTCTTCGATCAACGCACCGTTCCACACGTTCATCGACGCATCGGGCAAATCAATCGTCAAAAGCGCAATGCCATCGGCATCGATATCGACTGAGAAAGTTTTATAAGTCATATTTTCCGTCCCAATCAATTCACGCGTTCGATGATAGTTGCGGTGCCCATGCCGGCGCCAATGCACAATGTAGTCAGCGCAGTCGACTTGCCTGACCGTTCCAACTCATCAAGCACAGTGCCAAGGATCATCGCGCCAGTTGCACCCAGCGGGTGCCCCATGGCGATTGCGCCGCCGTTCACATTGATATCCGAATGATCGATGTGCATCGCTTCCATGAAGCGCAGGACAACCGAAGCAAAGGCTTCGTTCAATTCCCAAACGTCAATGTCGCTTTTGTCCATTCCAGCGCGCGCCAACGCCTTTTGCGCGGCAAATTCTGGGCCCGTGAGCATGATTGAGGGTTCAGACCCGATAGAGGCCATTGATACGATACGCGCGCGCGCCTTCAAACCGTATTTCTCGCCGGCTTCCTTAGTACCAATAAGCACGGCCGCTGATCCATCAACAATGCCCGAGCTGTTGCCCGCGTGATGCACGTGGTTGATTTTCTCGACCTCTGGATAGCGCATGATAGCGATATCGTCAAAACCGGGCATCATCGTGCCCATCATCTGGAACGCAGGGGCCAATGCGCCCAAAGACTGCATGTCAGTTTGCGGGCGCATCAATTCGTCATGGTCAAGCACGACTGCGCCAATGACGTCCCTAATTGGCAGGATCGAACGCGCAAAACGCTTTTCGGCCCATGCGCGGCCAGCGCGCTTCTGGCTTTCGACGGCATAAGCGTCAACATCGTCGCGGCTATGACCATATTTTGTGGCGATCAGGTCCGCAGAAATGCCTTGCGGGATGAAGTAATTGGCAATTGCCGAGCGGGGGTCAATTGGCCATGCACCGCCGTCAGAGCCCATGGGCACGCGGCTCATCGATTCAATACCGCCGCCTACAGCCAAGTCACATTCGCCAGACTTCACCTTGGCAGCTGCGATGTTGGAAGCCTCTAGGCCAGAACCGCAGAAACGGTTCACCTGAATACCGGATGTCGTATGCGGGTAGCCTGCAGCGAGGATCGCCGTACGCGTAATGACTGCGCCTTGCTCGCCCACTGGCGAGACACAGCCAAAGGCCACATCTTCAATTTCGGCGCCCGACAGGCCGTTGCGGTCGCGGATGGCCGCCAATACCTGCGATGCCAAATCGATTGGCGTAATTTCATGCAGCGCACCGTCAGGGCGCCCCTTGCCACGCGGGCTGCGCACCGCATCATAAATATAGGCTTCGGTCATATTCAGTCCTTCATTACGACCACGGCGCCTGCCGCAATCAATTGGGAAATTTCGTCATCACCGAGTCCAGCTTCGGTTAATATGGCGGCATAATCACCGCCCTTTGTTGCAATCTCGAAACGGGTGGCCAAAGGCTGCGTTGCAAGCCGCGGCGCGACCTGTGGGTGCAGCCAACGGCCGTCCTGCACAAATGCTTGCCGCTCCGCGTTGGCGGGATGCGACGCCGCCTCCACATAATCCAGCACAGGCGTTACGCAGGCATCGGTACCCGCAAAAATCACTTCCCATGCGTCGCGCGCCTTGGTGGCAAACACATCCTCAAGCATCTCATGCTGCTTCGCCCAAGCGGTTCGGTCGTGCTGACCTCCATAAGCATCCTTGTCGATGGGCAAGCGGTCCATCATTGCGGCAAAAAACTGCGGCTCAATGCACCCAACTGCCATGAACTTACCATCAGCGGTCATGTAGCAGCGGTAGAAAGGCATGGCCCCGTCCAGCAAGTTTGCCTCACGCTTCGTGCGCCATTGACCAAGGCCAGCCATTCCATGGACAAAACTCATCAGACTGTTAGTGCCATCGACAATCGCAGCGTCGACTATATTGCCTTTACCCGTCCGGCCGCGCTCGACTAACGCCGCGAGGATACCGTTGACGAGAAACATTGACCCGCCGCCGAAATCACCCACCATGTTGAGCGGAGGCACGGGCGGCTGCCCATCCTTGCCAATTGCGTTCAACACTCCGGTCATGCCAATATAATTGATATCATGTCCGGCCATTTGGCTCCAAGGGCCCGTCTGCCCCCAACCTGTCATCCGTCCATAAATAAGCCCTGAGTTTATGGCCTGGCAGACTTCTGGTCCAACCCCCATCCGCTCGGTTACGCCGGGTCGAAGACCTTCGATCAAGACATCAGCGGTTTCGACAAGCTTTAACAATGCAGCGACGGCTTCAGGTTTTTTGAGGTCGAGAACCATCGACTTTTTGCCCCGCGCATCAATCGCTTTGGGTACAAGCGCGCCACCCGGCCTGTCGATCACGATAACATCCGCGCCCATGTCCGCAAGCAGCTGGCCAGCGTAAGGGCCAGGCCCGATGCCAGCGAGTTCAACAACTTTTATGCCGCTTAAGGGTCCATTTTGGGTCGGTAAATCAGTCATAGGGTCCTCCTACTGCGAAAATGCAGGATACAGGTTTAATCGTGCAATTAACGGAAATTCTCTAGTCGTTGCGACAGGTTGACGCAAGCGTCAAGCATAGCAGATCTCTGTTGTTTCGCTCGATACGAACGGTACGGTCAACGGTTCTGCCGTCCCTCGACCAGTGCATCGACAACATTAGGATCAGCCAAGGTTGACGTGTCACCCAAAGCGCTGAAATCATTTTCGGCAATTTTGCGCAATATCCGCCGCATAATCTTGCCACTGCGTGTCTTGGGCAGAGCTGGCGTGAAGTGGATATGGTCGGGCGATGCGATTGGTCCGATTTCTGTACGCACTTGTAAGCGAAGCTCTGCATGCAGTGCATCGGAGGGGTCAGCACCTGCGTTGAGCGTGACATAGCAATAAATGCCCTGCCCCTTAATATCATGCGGGAACCCAACGACAGCCGCCTCAGCAACCAATTCGTGGAGTACCAAGGCGCTTTCAACCTCCGCCGTGCCCATGCGATGCCCAGAAACATTGATGACATCGTCGACCCGGCCGGTAATCCAATAATAGCCGTCGTTGTCGCGACGGCAGCCGTCGCCAGTGAAATATTTGTCCTTATAGGTCGAAAAATACGTCTGCACGAAACGGTTGTGATCCCCATATAACGTCCGCGCTTGGCCCGGCCAGCTGTGCGTGATGCACAAATTGCCATTGGTCGCGCCCCCAATATGTTCGTCGGCAAGAACATTACCATCGCCATCAACCAACTGCGGCTGAATACCAAAATACGGACGTCCTGCGCTCCCGGGTTTCATGCCATGCGCGCCGGGTAAGGTTGTGATCATCACACCGCCAGTCTCGGTCTGCCACCATGTATCGACAATCGGCAACTTCCCCTCACCTACCGTCGCATGATACCAACGCCATGCTTCGGGGTTAATGGGCTCTCCAACCGTACCAAGTAAGCGAAGCGACTTGCGCGACCGCGCCTGAACTGGCGCATCGCCGTCACGCATCAACGCCCGCAACGCCGTTGGCGCAGTATAAAAAATGTTCACCTGATGCCGGTCAATGATATCCCAAAAACGTCCGCTATCGGGGTAGCTAGGGATGCCCTCGAATATCAAACTCGTCCCACCATTTTGCAGCGGACCGTAAACGACATAGCTATGCCCGGTGACCCAACCAATATCGGCAGAACAAAAGAAAACGTCCCCCGGCCGATAATCAAACACATAATGGAACGTGCTCGCGGTCCACACAGAGTAGCCGCCGACGGTGTGCAACACGCCCTTCGGGCTGCCAGTTGAACCAGACGTATACAAAATGAACAACGGGTCTTCCGCGTGCATGGGTTCACAGGGGCATTCGCCCAAAACCGCAATCTCGTCAAAATAATGGTCGCGGCGGGGCTCCATAGTCACAGGCGCACCTGTATGACGCACGACAAGAACGGCCTCGACCCCACTTACCTTTTCAAGCGCAGCGTCAATATTGGCTTTCAACGGCACGGATTTGCCTCCGCGAAGCCCACTGTCGGCGCAGATCACATAGCGGCTCGCGCAATCTTTAATACGTCCCGCAATCGCTTCGGGCGAAAACCCTCCGAAGACAACGCTGTGCACGGCCCCGATCCGCGCGCACGCGAGCATAGCAACCGCGCCCTCGACGCACATCGGCATGTAAATGGTCACACGGTCGCCCTTGCCAGCGCCAAGTTTCTTGAGCGCATTGGCCATGCGCGTCACCTCGGCAAGTAGCTCAGAATAGCTCACACGCCGTGCGGCGCTGGCTGGGTCATCGGGCTCAAAGATAAAAGCAATCGCATCGCCCTTGCCCGCATTAACATGACGATCAATGGCATTGTGGCAGAGGTTGAGAACACCGTCTTCATACCATTTGATATCCACTGGATCGAACGACCAGTTGGCGATCTTCGTCGGCGGCGTTACCCAATCAATGCGCTCGGCCTGCTTGGCCCAAAAGGCGTCAGGATCGGCAATGCTTTGCGCATACATCCTGTCATAATCGGCGGCACTACATTGCGTGTTTGCCGCGGCGTTTGCGGGTATCGGGAACCAGTCTTGATGTTCAGTCATTTGCTTTCTCCCATAACGCAGCGTCTACTTAGCCCCTGCATAAGTGGAGTAGGCCAAGGGATTCAAGGCTAAAGCATTCAAACGCTCTTCACACGCCTCAATAACCGCTGCAACTCTATCCACCCAATAGAGATTTACTGGCGGGCTCGTCGACGTTGCCGGGGATTGGAAAAACGAGCAAAAGCCTAATCTACATCATCAACCGAAACCGCCTCGCCTGTCACGCGCTGGGCCAATGCTGCGGCGATAAAATTGTCTAGGTCGCCGTCCAGCACATCGCTGGGTGTTGGGGACGTCACGCCCGTGCGCAGGTCTTTGACCATCTGATATGGCTGAAGCACGTAGGAACGGATCTGGTGACCCCAGCCGATTTCGGTCTTTGCCGCATATTCGCCCGATGCGACTTCTTCACGCTTGCGAAGCTCGGCTTCATACAAGCGCGCCTTCAACATGCCCATCGCGGTTGCGCGGTTCTTGTGCTGGCTGCGGTCATTCTGGCTGGCGACAACAATACCCGAGGGCTTGTGGGTAATGCGCACGGCAGAGTCCGTCGTGTTAACATGCTGCCCACCAGCGCCTGACGCGCGGTAGGTATCGATCTTCAAATCGCCTTCGTTGATTTCAATGTCGATATTGTCATCGATAACTGGATAGACCCAGACGCTTGAAAAGCTGGTGTGGCGCTTTGCGGCGCTGTCATATGGCGAAATACGCACTAGGCGATGAACACCGCTTTCGGTCTTGGCATAGCCATAGGCATTCTCGCCCTTTACCAACAAGGTAGCCGACTTAATGCCAGCCTGATCACCCGCCTGATGGTCGACCATCTCGACCTTATATCCGCGCTGTTCGGCCCAGCGATAATACATGCGCTGAAGCATTTCGGCCCAATCCTGGCTCTCGGTTCCGCCAGCGCCGGCATGAATTTCAATAAAAGTGTCGTTGCTATCGGCTTCGCCGGAAAGCAGAGCTGCAACCTTGTCGCGATCGGCACGGTCGGCCAGCGCTTTTAACGACGCAGCGCCTTCGTCACCAAGCTCGGCATCGCCTTCCATTTCGGCAAGCTCGATCAGTTCAACCGTCCCGGCCTTATCCGCATCGATTTCCCACACAGTGCCAATGGCCGCGTCCAAACGCCGGCGTTCGCGCATAACCTCTTCAGCGGCCTTAGGGTTGTCCCACAAGGTCGGGTCCTCAACCTTTGCGTTCAGCTCGTCCAGACGGCGCAATGCACGGTCCCAATCAAGCGACATCTTGACGAGGTTGAGGGCAGCATCAATGCGGGCAACATAGCCTTCTGCGTCGGCGCGCATAAGAAACTCCAAGGGAATGAAAAGGTCCGCCGCGGCCTTTAGCGGATTGGGCGCTCAAGTCAAAGGTAGCGATGCCAAAGTATGCATGCCGCCTTACAAAAAAGTCGCTATCCGCAAATGCTAATAAATCCCGCCTTCTTGCTGGATAAACTCTCGATCGCGTTTGGTGCCGACACTTGCACTTGGCGCATTTACTGCGCCGGCCGTGTTTGACTGAGTTTCAACCTCTTTCTTTGGTTTCTCAGCGCCAGCTGCCAATTCTTCCTGACGGATAGAACGCTTAGGCTCAGTTTCTGCCTTGAACGCTTCCCAGATCACTGCGTTCTGAGGATCGTTGCCCGGCCAAGCGCCATAAACGCGTTTACCGCTCTTACGGTCCACACGTACCAGTCGCGTTCCAGCAGGCGCAATGAAGGGCGTTTTTGGCATATCGGCCATCGCCGCGCGCGCAAATTGTTTGAAGATCGGCGCCGCAACGGAACTACCCTGCGCATAGCCGCCCAAATTGCGTGGCTGGTCAAAGCCCAAATACAGTCCAGCAACAAGATGCGGCGATCCGCCAATGAACCAAACATTTGTTGGCCCAGTAGTCGTACCCGTCTTACCAAATAACGGCCGGTTTAGTTCACGCAATGTCACGGCTGTTCCGCGTTCAATGACACCTTCAAGCATGTGCACGACTTGATAGGCGGTGATGGGGTCCATCACCTGCTTACCAGCCGCGGCAAATCGCGGCATCGGCTTGCCATTCCAATCCGCCGAACGGCAACCCTTGCATGGGGCCCATTTGCTTGGCCAGATTACCTTGCCCTTTCGGTTTTGTGCAAAATCAATCAGCGTTGGCTTAAGCTCGCGGCCTTGATTGACGAGCATTGAATAAGCATTGACCATGTTCAACACAGTAGTGTCGCCGGCGCCAAGTGCATAAGCGAGATAGTCAGGATAATCGCCGATCGACATTGCCCGGAACGTATCCGTGACATTGTCCATACCAGCTTCGGTAGCAGCACGCACCGTCATCAGGTTGCGTGATTGCTCAAGCCCCCAGCGCATGGTTTTTGGCCCTGCCCCGCCGCCGTCGAAATTGCGGAAGCATTTCTGGCCCAAATTGGCACCCTGCCATACGCAATACGGACCATCGACGATGATTGATGTGGGCGTCATGCCATTGTCCAGCGCGGCGGCGTAGACAAAGGGCTTGATTGTAGACCCAGGCTGACGCTGCGCCTGTGTCGCCCGGTTAAAGCTTGAAATACGATTGTCGAAGCCACCTTGTACAGCAAGCACGCGGCCATTGTGCGGATTTTGCACAACCATACCGCCGCCGACTTCAGGCACGCTGCGGACTGCAAAACTGTTTATGCCACTGGGCGCAACCGCAATGACATCGCCCGCTTTCATTGCGACGGGTCCACCATCCAACTTGGCTACGGTACCATCGGCAAACCCGACGCGACCTTTGCCAAGGGCAACGCCTGCGCGCCAGTTTGCATAATCGATCCCAATGTTGCTCGATGCAAAGCGTGCTGCCCAATTATCATCTTTCACATCAATTTTACCAAGATTGGCTTTCCACGCCTTGCCGGCGTTGTAGCGCAACAACCCATCGCGCAACGCCTTGGTCGCTAGAATTTGGTATTCCGGGTTCATCGATGACCGCACCCAAAGACCACCGGAATAAACGCTGTAAGGGCCAGCAGCATCAGTTTCACCAAATTTTTCGATAAGTTGGCGGCGCACCTCTTCTGCGAAATAACCGCCGACGTTTTTATACCCCGTGCCACGTTGCGTCACGAGGCCAAGTGGTTGAGCGCGCGCAGCCAAAAGCTGCGCATCTGTAATCCATTCATTCGCGCGCATTTCACCAAGAACCCAGTTGCGGCGCGCTATCGCAGCAGCCGCATTTTTAGCACGTCCGTAGCGCTCGGGCGCTTTGGGAAGAATGGCTAGAAATGCCATTTCATGTAATTGGAGCTGGTTAACGCTTTTACCGAAATAAGCCTGCGCTGCGGCTTCGACACCGAATGACTGACGTCCAAGCGCAATTTCGTTAAGGTATAGCGACAGGATTTGCTGCTTGGTGAGCGCGTTTTCGATCCGCTTTGCCAAAAGCGCTTCTTTGACTTTGCGGGTGTAGCTATATTCGTTCGTCAAAAGCAGGTTTTTCGCAACCTGCTGCGTGATGGTAGACGCGCCACGCGATCGCTTACTGCTGAACATATTGTCGAAAATGGCTGACGCGATACCAGGATAATCTATCCCGCTATGGCTGAAGAATGTTTTGTCTTCGGCTGCAAGATACGCGTGCACCAAAGTCTTCGGGAAATCGGCATACTCCAACTGGACCCGGCGTTCTCGGGCGTAGCTGTGGAATGGTTCTCCGTTAACGTCACGTACCACGGTGGGCAGAGGCGACTCATATTCAATGAGCGCTTCCGCATCGGGAAGATTCCGCGCGAATAGCGCCCAGAATATAATGAAGAGGATCACAAGCGCGCCGACTGCATAGGCAGCCAAACGAAAGCGCTTGCTTTGCCACCAGCCCCGCCAACGCTCGATAAATTCTCCGGCGTCGCGTTTCAGCCTGTAACTGACCGTTTCTGGCACTTCGGCAGGAGGGGGCAATATATCCATCGCGGGCACTATCTAGCCGATTTGCCGAACACGTCCAGAAAGTTCATCAGTAAATGGATGCAAAAATGCTTCTATTACCCGTTAACGCACAGAAATCCGCCATGCAAAGTGGACTTGAATGGCATTGGCAAGCGCCCGTGCCACTTTGCCCTGCCCGCTTTGGGAAGCCAAGAAAGTGACATCGGCTTCGTTACTGAGATAGCCGGTTTCAAAGAGCACGGAGGGGGTATCCGGTGCCTTTAAGACAATAAACGAAGCAAACCTATGCGAATTGCCGCGAATGCGCATGTTGGGCGTTGCCTTACGCAACAACAGTTTTGCAAAGTCCGCAGGGACATTCATTGTTTCGCGCTGGGTAAGGTCAATCAGGATCGACGAAACGTTGGCGTCGGCACCGCCTAGATTAACCCCGTTAATAATGTTGGCCTTGGTTTTACGCGCTGCAAGCCGCTGCGCCGCGGTCAGAAGCGACTTCCGACAGGGCGTACACCGTCCCTCCCGTTGCTTCTGGGTTTTCCGCGCTATCAGCATGGATCGATATAAACAGGTCGGCACGTAACTTGCGCGCCAGTTGGAAGTGATCTTGCAGCACTATAAACTTGTCCGTGTCGCGCGTCAGGGCCACACGGACGCGTCCACTTTTTAGCATTTCATCTCGGACCGACTTTGCAATGGCGAGCGTCACGTCCTTTTCCAACTGCCCGCCATGCGGACTGATGGCACCGGGGTCATGACCGCCATGGCCTGCATCTATAACCACCAATGGTAGGCTGTCGTCCGCCGGCCCACTTACCAGTGGCAGGCCCTTTCCAACATTTACACGAATGGGTGCAGTAACCTCGTACCGACGCTTCGGCGGATCGGCGCGAAATGCGGCGGGAGGGATAATCTGCGCATTACCGCGCGCGACGGTGCCGGAAAACTCGGTCAGCGCTACTGGCCGCAAGCTAAGGCGCAGGCTTTTTCCGTCGGCGGAAAAATTGCCGTTGGTGACAATAGCGGGTTCGGCGAGATCCAAGACGATCCGCGCCGTGTCGGCGCTAAATTGTCTCTGCCTTATTTTTTGAACCGAGCCCCCTGCAAATGCAGATTGACCTGCCGTCGCGCCAGATACGTCAATGGCAATGCTGTCAGGTGCCGCGAGAGTAAATACATCCGCCCTTTCGACAACGCCGTCAAATTGAACAATTACAGCGCCGTCCTGCACGGATATTTTCTGAACCGTCCCTCCCATCGCCGGAGAAGCCCAAATAGGGAATGCAACAAAAAGAAGGGCGGGAATCATGCATCGCATATGTGACCTCGTAAAATTGGTCGTCCAGAAGTTTATTCGGTCCACACAGCGGCTCCATCCTCTTAACCCCAACCCACTTAGGTATCCGAGCGTAAGTCATGGTGAACAGAAATGGTTACTAATGGGTTAATCCTCTAAAAACCTACAACAATAGCCCTAATAAGCAGCTAATTCGCGGGATGCTCTTGCCGACAACAGGCGGGAGTGCTAACTGTTGACTACTGGGTTTTTTTCGAACGCCCCGACAGTCCGCCGAACAGCAATTTCCGTTCGGCATTTTAACAGGTTGACGCTACATGAGGCATGATATTTCCACCACCGCCGCCCACACTGGGCATGGCGCATGGGTTGGAAATCAAGCGCGCGCGATACACGCCCGCCATGCACAAGCAGCAGACACAATTCTTTCTTTTCACCATATAGCTTTGCCGACAGGAACGCTGTGCGTCCTGCCTGGCAATGCATCAACAATGAAGCGAGCGGCCTTTGGCTGACAACCGGATGCCAGCCTCGCTGGAGTAAATTACATGACAACGCGTATGCTTATCGACGCGCGTCACCGGGAGGAAACCCGGGTCGCAGTCGTAACAGGAAACCAGATTGAGGAATTTGATTTTGAATCG
>Ga0070374_10000386_pt1 | contig 17644 bp, 12 predicted proteins | sample LauGreSuBDMM15SN_2_FD_66374 | JGI IMG/M metagenome (GOLD analysis project Ga0070374, IMG submission 66374) | Freshwater lake microbial communities from Lake Michigan, USA - Su13.BD.MM15.SN (version 4) (version 4) | ecosystem: Environmental > Aquatic > Freshwater > Lake | place: Lake Michigan...
TAAAGCCAATGCATCTCTTTGGTTCAGCACTTGCTCATCAATTTTAACATCGCCAGTCAACACAAAAACATATACCCCATTGCCATCTTTTTTTAAGTGGTAGTTGGTTTTAAATCCTAGGTCGAACTTACCCATATGAAACCAAGCATCTTGGTAAATCCAAACGCCAGCATCTTCCGAGTTAGGCGACAAAATTTGTTGTAGTTTGTTGTGTCTATCTTTTAAATCAAGGGTAATTTGATCGTACCTAGGCGTAACATTTTGCTTATTAGGAATAATCCAAATTTGTAAAAACTTGGTGAGCTTGTCTTTGTTTTTATTGTATTCACTATGATAAATGCCCGTTCCAGCACTCATTACTTGCACATCACCTTGTTTAATAACGGTAGTGTTTCCCATAGAATCTTTGTGCTCTAAATCGCCTTCCAAGGGAATGGAAATGATTTCCATATTTTCATGAGGATGGGTTCCAAAACCCATTCCTTGATTTACTCGGTCGTCGTTCAATACCCTGAGTACACCAAAGTTCATTCTTTCGGGGTTGTAGTAGGATGCGAAGCTGAAGCTGTGATAGGATTCGAGCCAACCGTGGTTTGCGTGTCCGCGGGTATTTGATTTGTGTAGTGTTTTCATGGTTGTTTTTGTTAGTCCCCAGCCTGAAGGTTGGGGTTGGTGGCTGTGGTCCCCAGCCTGAAGGTTGGGGTTGGTATAGTTCAGCCTAAAGGCTAGGTTACTTTTTTTTGGGCTTAGAGGTTTTCATTTGGATAACGTCTACCAGGAAGGCGAAGGCCATTGAGAAGTATATGTACGCTTTTGGTATATGTACATCGAGACCTTCAGCCATCAAAGAAATGCCAATAACAATTAAAAAACACAAAGCCAAAACTTTAAAAGAAGGATGATCATGTATAAATTTACTGATGGCACCAGAAGCTAAAAGCATGATTAAAACTGAAATAACCACAGCTGCATACATAATCCAAATGTTTTCTACCATTCCAACAGCGGTAACAATAGAATCAATTGAAAACACAATGTCCAATACCAAAATTTGTATGAGCAAATCCCTAAAACTTGCTTTAGTAGTTTTAACTGTAGGCTCCTCCTCCTCATTATTTTCTGTTTTGAGGTAAATTTCCTTGGTACTTTTATACATTAAAAATAAACCACCACTAATTAAAATCAAGTCTTTCCCCGAAATATCAATCTCATTTATGGTGAATAAAGTATATTGTAATTTCATGATATAAGAAATTACTGTTAGCAAACCCAATCGCATAACCATGGCAAGGGCTATACCTGTTTGCCTCAACTTTTTACGCTGGTCTGGGGGAAGTTTATCCGACAAAATAGAGATAAAAATAATGTTGTCAATTCCAAGAATTACTTCAAGGGCAACTAGCGTAAATAAGGCAATTAATAAGTCAGTAGTCATAATGATTGGTTCGACCCAAATAGAATTTGCGTCAATAATAAGTTAATTTTTGCAATAGGTAAAATGGCTTATCCACAGTGAGGCGCATTCAAAAGATTGCAAGCTATTTGGCCAATAAATTTGGCAAGTTTGAATTTTCTTTAAATGAACAATTCGAAACAAATTAAGACTGTAAAAAATTTCTGTACCAAAACCCTGAATTTTTTATGATTCTTTCTTTAGAATCATAATCAATGTAGACTAGGCCAAATCTTTGCTCATATCCCTCAGCCCATTCAAAATTATCGGTGAGCGACCAAACAAAATAGCCTTCAATTTTATGATTTTCTAGAACTGCTTTGTGAACTTGTTCTATGTGTTTTTCTAAAAAGTGAATCCTATCTGGGTCATCTACCCTACCTAAAAAAACTTCATCATGAAAAGACGCACCATTTTCTGTGACAATAATTTTCTTTACCCCTTTATAGGCACTTATTTTTTTAATGATTTCATAAATGGATGCCGGATAAACCTCCCAACTCATTTTTGTATGGTGCACCTTTCGTTGATGCACTGGCACTAGTTTAGCCCTAACATACGGAGTAAATAGGCTATTTGCCACTACTTCCCTAGTATAAATTTGAATGCCAATGAAATCGAAATCGGCTTTCAATAAGGCTTCATCGCCTGGATTTATGTAACGCTTCATTTTATTTAAAACAGGCATTGATTCTATGGGATAACCTAAGCCAAGGCTCGGCTCTATAAACAACCTATTCAACAATGCATCCATTCTATGGGCAGCCTTCAAATCCTTTTCTTTCATTGAATAAGGAGTAATATGTGAGCAACTAAAAGTTGTTCCTACCTGGGATTTGGGTTGTATTTCTTTAATAACCCTATAACCCAAAGCCTGGCATAGAGCGGCATGGTGAGCTGCTGGCAAAAAGTTCTTTAGGTGTTTTTTTCCTGGAGCATGAATTCCTGCAAAATACCCTGCACCTGTAAATACCAATGGCTCATTCAAAACCATCCAATGTTTAACCTTGTGCTTGTATGCATGGATACAAACCCTAACATAGGCTTCAAACCAAATAAGTATTTCTCTATTAACCCAGCCACCTTTGCGTTCCAAAGCCAATGGCAAATCCCAATGGTAAAGTGTTATCCAAGGTACAATATTGTTGTCAAGGCAATAATCAATTACCTGCATATAAAAATCTAAGCCTTTTTGGTTCACCCCACCATAACCATCTGGAATAATGCGCGCCCAAGAAATGGAGAACCTAAAATTTGGAATACCAAGTTCTTTTACTAGGTCTATGTCTTTCTTAAAATGTTGATAAAAACCACTAGAGTGATAGTGTTTATCAAGATTTTTAATTTTTTTCCCTTCTACAAATTCGTCCCATATGTTTGGACCTTTGCCATCTGCTTTGTGGTTGCCTTCGGTTTGTAATGCAGAAGTAGAAACGCCCCAAATAAACGATTTATCAAAATCACTACTTACTATTTGAGCTTGGCGAGTGACGATTGGGTTCATAAATGCTTGTACCATTTAGAAGTGGGTTTATTCTCTGAGAATTCTTTTTTTTCTGCATGGTTGCGAACAATGGTTTCCACAATTTCTGAGGCATTATCAGGGTAATCAACTTTCACTATTGTTGAATCGTTGAGCCAAATGGTAATGGCATCTCTATTTTTTTTATTAAGCTTTTTAATACTTGGCACTCCCATTGAATTTAACATAGCCACATTGCAATGTTGTTCAAATTGGTTTTTCATTGGAATTACCAATAATTTTTTTTTCAAAAAAAGTGCTTCGCTGGCAGTGCCAAAACCTGCGTTGCACAGCACTCCCTCACTAGAAGCCATGCTCTCTAGAAACTTGTCTTTTTGAATTGGAAATATGCTGATATTATCTACTTTATATTTCTTCTTACTGTGCTTAGAAAAAACTTGCCATTTAATGGTTTCAAACTTTTTTAAATTTTTGATTATTTTTTCATCTGAGTAAGATGGAAGGTAAACCGTATAATGGCCTTGTTGGGTTACAATAACCTCTCTTACTTCTTCTCTAATAATGGGAGTATAAATATGCTGATCCAAAGATTTGAAATGATAGCCATATTCGTAAGTAACAGGGGCGTAGTGTGAGAGCACCATTTTACCCAACAAATCTGTTTTTTTGGGCAAAGGAGCCATTGGATGTAATGTAGCAACTTGGTTGCTTAATCCAATACATGTTTTGCCCGCTTTAAGCGCAGCCCAGCATGAAACAGGTTCAAAATCACTGATAATTAAATCATATTTAGCAATGGGAAGAGATTTAATTTCCTTCATTAATTTGAAAGATTTCATTTTCCAGTAAGTATTCCAAATATCTACTCCACCTTGCTTTCCAAATACAAATGATAGTCCGTTGAAACGATATTTAACTTTAAAAGGCAGCTCAATATCTGATTGGATTCCGCTAACCAATATATCTAATTCACCATGCTTTTGAAGGTGGGGAATAATCTCAATAGCTCTTGTTATATGCCCATTTCCAGTGCCTTGTACGGCATATAATATATTCATTTAGGAAACCTTTTTTAATACGGTTGAAGCCGACATAAAATCGTTCAACATTTTATCGAAAATTTTATCATTGCTCATCATCACCAAATCATCTGCATCTTCAGTTTCTTCTAGTTCAATATCAAAATCGGCCTCATTATATTTATACAAACTCCAAGTTCCATCGGCATATTCTAAAGCTGTGAGGTTTTCAATCCAATCACCCGAATTGAGATATTGTACACTGCCCTTTTCTGTGGTAATAGTTTTCATTTCGGGTTGGTGAATGTGTCCGCAAAGTACATAATCATAACCATTGGCAATAGCAATTTCAGCAGTAATTACTTCAAAGTCATTGATAAATTTCACTGCTTGTTTCACACTATTTTTGATATTCTTAGAAAGAGATATTTTACCCTTTCCCATTTTCTCTGAAACCCAATTGCAAAGTGCGTTTATGATAATTAGCAGGTCATATCCATGCGAGCCCAACTTTGTAAGCCATTTAGAATGTTTCATAGTAACATCAAACACATCGCCGTGGAATATCCAGGTTTTTTTTCCGTCGAGCTCAATAATAAGTTTATTTTCAATGTGCAAAGTACCCATTTTGAACCCAGCAAATTTACGGAGAAGTTCATCGTGGTTACCAGTAATGTAATGCACTTTTACGCCTTGGCTCACCCATTTAATGATTTTTTGAATAACCTTCATGTGCGATTTTGGCCAATAGCGTTTGCTAAACTGCCACATATCTATAATATCGCCATTGAGCACAACTGCTTTAGGTTTAATGCTATCGAGGTAATTCAATAGTGCCTTACTTTGGCAGCCGTATGTACCAAGGTGAACATCAGAAATAACCAATAAATCAATCTTACGCTTTTTGTTTTTGCTTGTATTCATGATGTAAACAAAAATGCTCAAAGCATGCAATGGAAAGGTTAATTTAATATAAAGGAATTATTACTAAGGGGATTAAACAAGTTAACATTCTGCATTAATGAACAAGAAAAAGGAAATCAAAATCAATTGAAAAAAAGCATAACTTTTATTCTGCTTAATTTGGGTATAAGCGATTTTTAAAAAATTTGTTAAATACAAATTTGACAAAAAAAAGCCGCTAAGTGCGGCTTTTTTGTACTCGGGGCGGGACTTGAACCCGCACGTCTTTAAAGGACACAGGATTTTAAGTCCTGCGTGTCTACCAATTCCACCACCCGAGCGTTAATTTACAGAACATTAAAAGAAAAAAGTTATAGGCTAACCTATAACTTTTTCCTTTTGAGCAAGAGACGAGGCTCGAACCCGCGACCTCAACCTTGGCAAGGTTGCGCTCTACCAACTGAGCTACTCTCGCATTTACCTAATGCAGCAATTGCCTTGTTAGATACCCTTTTAGGGAGTGCAAATATAAGGGTGAACCTATTATTTACAAGGGCTTTTGATAAAAAAAAGCAAAAAAGTTGCTTATTCGCTGATTTTCAAACGAAAATTTGTGAAAAGTGGCTGGGTATTAGCTGCTGGCTGCTGGTATCTGGCTGCTGGTATCTGGCTACTGGCATCTGGCATCTGGCTGCTGACTGCTGGCATCTGGAGACGCGATAAATCGCGTCTTTACTGGCTGCAAGTTGCACTTATGACATAGTGATAGAGGCTAGAGGCCAGAAGCTAAAGGCCAGGTGCCAGGTGCCAGAAGCCAGAAGCTAAAGGCTAGCTGCCTACTTCTCAAACAACTTCTTCAGTTCGCTGAGTTTTAGTAAGGCTTCAATGGGCGATATGGTGTTTAGGTCTAAGTATTGGAGTTGGTCTTTGATACCTATTAAAACTGGGTCGTCTATTTGGAACATGCTAAGTTGTATTGGGCTCACTTTAACCTTTCCTAATTCTTTGGCCGACATCTGTTCACGGCCTCTCTCGAGGTCTTTGAGCAATTCGTCGGATCGGTTCAAAACGGTTTTAGGAATGCCAGCCATGCGTGCCACGTGAATACCAAAACTGTGCTCACTGCCACCCGGTTTTAGCTTGCGCAAAAAGATCACTTTATTGTCTTGCTCTTTTACATTGACATGGAAGTTTTTGATGCCATTACCGGGCATTTCCAACTCATTTAATTCATGGTAATGGGTGGCAAATAATGTTTTGGGTTTATAGGGATGTTGGTTCAAATATTCAGTAATGGCCCAAGCCAATGAAATGCCATCATAGGTGGAGGTGCCTCTGCCAATTTCATCTAATAAAATTAAACTGTTGGGAGAAAGGTTGTTGAGAATACTGGCAGTTTCGGTCATTTCTACCATAAAAGTACTCTCGCCAGAGGAAAGGTTATCGCTGGCTCCTACCCTTGTAAAAACTTTATCTACAATGCCCATTTTTGCTACGGATGCTGGCACAAAACAACCTATTTGCGCCATGATTACACACAAAGCAGTTTGCCGTAAAATGGCAGATTTACCACTCATGTTGGGGCCAGTAAGGATAATGATTTGCTGGGTATCTTTGTCTAGGAAAATATCGTTTGAAATATACGGAACACCTGGAGGCAATTGTTTTTCAATTACAGGGTGCCTTGCATCTTTGATCATCAAATCAAAGCCTTCATGGAGTTCTGGTTTACAATAACGATTGGTTTCGGCCAATTGGGCAAAGGCAAACAAGCAGTCTATTTTACCCATCACTTGGGCATTACTTTGGATGGGTGTAATTTCTTCTGCCAATGAGGTTACCAATTCATTGTATAAACGCTCTTCAATGGCCGAAATTTTTTCTTCGGCCCCTAATATTTGCTCTTCGTAATGCTTTAATTCCTCGGTAATATAGCGCTCGGCATTGGTGAGTGTTTGCTTGCGCATCCAATCTGCAGGCACTTTGTCTTTGTGCACATTGGTTACTTCCAAATAATAACCAAACACATTGTTATAGGCAATTTTTAGACTTTGAATCCCTGTGCGTTCTTGTTCTTTTTTCTGTAATTGCAGGAGGTAGTCTTTGCCACCAAAAGCAATTTTTCTGAGTTCATCCAAGCCTGCATCAACACCTTCTTTGATCACATTTCCTTTATTGGCAAGCAAAGGAGGTTCGGGCATGAGCATTTTATCTAGCTTTTCAACCACCCAAGTGCAGAGGTGTATTTGATCGGCAATGCTATTGATTAAAGAATGGTTAAACTCTTTTAGCAATTGCTGAATAACAGGCATCATTTTTAATGAACGGTTGAGCTGCTGCAATTCTCTGGGACCAATCCTGCGCATGGCCAATTTGGAAATAAGCCTCTCCAAATCGCCCACTTGCCCCAAGGCCTCCATGGCTTTTTTGCGCAATTTTCCTTGCTGTTTTGCTTGGTCTACAATGTCCAATCTTTCGTTAATGAGTACCAAATCTTTGAGCGGCATCACCAACCAGCGCTTGAGCATGCGGGCACCCATAGGTGTTACGGTTTGATCCAAAATTTGTATGAGGGGTACCCCATTTTCATTGGGTGAATTCAGCAGTTCTAAGTTACGAATGGTGAAACGATCGAGCCAAACATATTTCTCTTCGTTGATCCTAGAGATGCTTAAAATATGGCCTACCTGTTCATGGTGAGTTTCGCTGAGGTAATGCAAGCAAATGCCTGCACTGATGATGCCTAATTGTAACTCTTGTATACCAAAGCCCTTTAAGTTTTGTGTTTGAAAATGGTTCAGCAATTTTTCGTAGGTAAACTCCTGCTGAAAATTCCAATCATCAAGGGTGTAGGTATAAAATTTATCGCCAAACAATTGTTTAAACTGAGGTAATTGCTTTTTAGAAACAAGGGTTTCGGAGGGTTTAAAACTCTGCAATAGCTTATCTAAGTATGCTATCGGACCTTCGGTAACCATAAACTCGCCTGTAGAAATATCCAAAAAAGCAATCCCTCCTTTATCCTCTTGTAAAAATACCGCAGCTAGGTAATTGTTGCTTCGGTTATCAAGTATTTTATCATTGTAGCTAACTCCAGGAGTGATGAGTTCTGTAACACCACGCTTCACTATTTTCTTAGTAAGCTTTGGGTCTTCCAACTGGTCGCAAATGGCTACTCTTTGCCCTGCCCTAACCAACTTAGGCAAATAGGTATCCAATGAATGGTGTGGAAAGCCTGCTAACTCAATATGAGAAGCAGAACCATTGGCACGTTTGGTTAAAACAATGCCCAAAATTTGGGCAGTTTTAATGGCATCTTCTCCGAATGTTTCGTAGAAATCGCCGACTCTAAACAACAAAATGGCTCCTGGATATTTGGTTTTAATATCCAAGTATTGTTTCATCAAAGGGGTTTCACTGCTTTCGAGTTTCTTTGCCATTGGCTGCAAGATACTGCTTTGCGCTAGGCTCTTATAGCGTGTTTATATTTTGTGTAGAAATGGCTTTTGGGGAAGAGACTTGGAGATGTGGGGACTTGGAGATGTGGATTCCCGATGTATCGGGAGGAGAAAAGCTGATTGAAGTAAGAAGAATAGCTTATTTATAAAATCTTCTTTTGAAGAATGGATAGGTAAATACAGCAAAAAGCAGCACTGAGGCGCCAAGGTAGAAGCCGGAGCTCATCATTTCACTTTGGCCAAAGATGAGGATTGAAAAAACTACTCCATAGATAGGTTCAAGGTTGTTGGTAATGATTACGGTAAGTGGGTCAATCTTCTTGAGTATTTCTACACTGAGTGTGAAGGCCAAGGTGGTGCATGCAAGGCTTAGGATCAGCAAGTAAATTAAATCTGTGCTCACCGGAAATCGAATATTACCCAATTCACCATTGAAGGCTTGTAACAAACTGATGGTGACTAAAGCACCTAAAAATTCGTAAAAAGTAATTTTTCCTGCGTCGTGTTTTTGGATCAGCTTGCCATTATAAATGCCAAACATAGCAGCAGTTACAGCGGCAAAAATGCCATACACTATTCCAATGGCATAGAACTTTTCGAACTGCAAGATAACAAGTAGTCCGGCCACAATGATTAGTCCATACAAGGCATCTCCCCAGAAAAATTTCTTTTTGAGCAAGATGGGTTGAAGAATACTAGCAAATAAAGTAATGGTGCTAAAGCCAGCTAATGCAATAGATACATTAGAGACTTTTATGGCATGATAAAAACAAAACCAATGTATGCCCACAACCGCGCCCCAACCCATTAAATGTCCGAAATCTTTGAGTGTAATTTTAAGAGAAGCACCTTTGTATTTGAGGTAAAAAAACAAACTCAGCAATGAAAATGCTAAGCGCCAAAAGACCAAGTCGAGGGCTTGCAACGAAATTAATTTACCTAAAACTGGTGTAAAGCCCCAGAGAAAAATAATGAAATGTAGGAGTAAATAATTACTGGCTTTAGGACTTAAATGAATCATTTATTTGGGGGCCCTTTTTAGTAAAATTAAGGCTATAAAGAAAAATAAAACCGGTGGAATCCAAACGGCAATCCATGGAACAAGCACGCCTGTATTGCCTGCGGTATTGAATATCTGTATGAGCAATAAATAGGTAAAGGTTAAAGCTAATCCTATACCTAAATGAAAGCCAACTCCACCCCTACTTTTGCCACTAGAAACAGCAACAGCCAAAATAGTTAATACATAAAATGCTATAGGAATTACTGTGCGTTTATAGAGTTCAACTTTAAAAATATTTACCTTAGGATTGCCTTTTTCTGTTTCCTTACGGATATAATTGTTGAGCTCAGGATTGGTCATGGAAGATACCACTTTTGTTTTCTCAAAAAACTCATCTGGCTTTAGGCTCAAAACGGTATCTTTTTTGTTACCTTTAGAGATAAACTCCCTATTTTCTTTGAAAATTCTTTGGGTATAGCCTTCTAGTGTCCAGCATTGTTTTTCTCTATTCCATAGCAACTTATTGGCATAGATACGCTCTATCAATTTACCGTTAGAAAAACTCTCCAGGTTAAAGTTAAAACCAGAACTATCAACATAATTAAATGATTCAATGTGCAATAGATTAGAATCATTGAGCATGTTGTAAATATTGTTGTTTTGGGTTTGCTTCTTTTCGCGTATCCAATTTTCTTCGAACTCCAATCTGTACTTATCGCAAATGGGCAGAAACTGGGTATTTAAAATGATAAAGACCACAAACAAAATAGTTGCGCCAATCATGTATGGCTTAAGAAAACGCCTGTAACTTAATCCACTGTTTAAAATGGCGATGATCTCTGTATTTTGGGCGAGCTTACTGTTAAAAAATAGGGTCGACAAAAAGATAAAAACCGAGCTAAACAAGCCCATGAAATAGGGAATAAAAAAGATATAATACTCAAAAATGAGAACATACAAGGGAGGTTTTCGTTTGATGAAATCGTCCATTTTCTCACTGATATCAATAAAGATAGCGATGAAAGTAAATAGCAAAACAGAATAAAAAAAAGTTTGTAGGTACTTCTTAATGATGTACCTATCTATAATTCCTATGCCTAATTTTTCTAACATTGTTTATTCCGATTCGTGCAAATATGCGGCCAAAAACTCCTATTATAATTTCTGCATTAGAGTGGGCAAAATTTCTTTTTTCCAAGCCATGAAATTATCCTTCAAAATTTGCTCTCTAGCCTCAGCAACTAGCCACAAATAAAAGCTTAAATTTTGAATGCTGGCAATGGTTGCACCAAGCATCTCGTTGCATTTTATTAAATGCTTGAGGTAGGCTTTAGAGTATTCTGGTGTAAAAATTGGGTCAATCGCACTGTAATCATGCTTCCATTTTTCGTTTTTTATATTGATGATTCCCTGCGAGGTAAACAAAAACCCATGTCGTGCATTGCGGGTTGGCAACACACAATCAAACATATCAATGCCTAATGCTATACATTCCAAAATGTTGGCAGGCGTGCCTACACCCATTAAATACCTGGGCTTGTCGGCAGGCAAGTGCTCGCAAACCAATTCGGTCATTTCGTACATTTGCTCTGCTGGCTCACCTACGCTCAAGCCACCAATGGCATTGCCAGGCATGTTTTGATCTGCAATAAACCTGGCAGAATCTTTGCGCAAATCCTTGTAAGTGCTTCCTTGTACAATAGGAAATAGGTTTTGCTCGAACCCATAAAGCGACTCGGTTTCGTTGAACCTAGTGATGCAACGTGTTAGCCAACGGTGCGTAAGATCCATTGAATCTTTGGCATACTTATAATCGCTGGGGTAAGGCGGACATTCATCAAAAGCCATAAAAATATCGGCACCAATTGTTCTTTGGATATCGGTGGCAATTTCTGGTGAGAAAAATATTTTTGACCCATCAAGGTGGGATCGAAACGAAACCCCTTCTTCTTTAATTTTTCTGATTTCACTCAAGCTGAAAACCTGGTAACCACCGCTATCTGTTAGCATGGGTTTATCCCAATTAATAAATCTGTGGATACCACCAGCTTTATAAATTACCTCTAGGCCTGGCCTTAAAAAAATGTGATAGGTATTGGCTAAAATTATTTGTGCTTTTACCCTTTCGGCCAAATCCTTTTGTGTAACAGATTTAACGGTACCTTGTGTACCCACAGGCATAAAAATTGGGGTGAGTATTTCTCCCCTACCTGTTTGTATAATTCCCGCTCTGGCCTTAGATTCGGTATCGCTTTTTAGTAAAGAAAAATTCATGAAATGCAGGTCTATTCAAAATGGAGTGAAAACTGAATCAATTGAGGGGAGATATTTTGAATGACATCAGTAAAGATATAACCATCCTTGTACATGGCATTGCCAAAGGTATTGCAGATTTTAACTTCGGGCGAAAACTTAAAGTATTCAAAGTAAACATCTAATCCAAAGCCAGCTTCCCAACCATAAGTGAAGGGTACCAAAGAAACCACTGGATTTTGCAAGCCTCGGTTTTTATTAATGGTAGAAGCAAAATCATAGCTCATTCTTCCACCTCCAATTACATAAACACGCGCATTTTTTCGGCGCATAGATTTGTATTTTATCAATAAACTTGCGTCGCAGTAGGCAGATTCTATTTTAACCTCTTTTTTCCCTGAAGGATAATCGTAAACTAAATTGCGTTGAACAAATGAAATTACGGGAGCCATTAAACGAATATCCCAATACTCTCCTAACCTAACATTGGTAATTGCGCCCAATCCAATACCAGGGAAATTTTTAACCGTTACATTTTTGATGGTATCGTTTTGGTAGGTATTGGTCATATCCAATAATAACCTACCAGAATTGGCTGCAAGGGTAAAGCCAAAGTGGATGGGTTTCAAATCATATTGCTCCAAATTAGGCTGAGCAAACAACTTAAACACCGATAAAGCCAATAGGAGGCTTAAGATTATTTGTCGGCTATATACAGCGAGCAAGTGCCAAAAGTTAAAGGTTTCACAATCATATTTTTGAACCCAGCGTGGTGCAGGTAGGCAACAAAATCGGCCCCTTCAGGGAAATGCTTCACACTTTCGGGCAAGTAGGTATATGCATTTTTACTATTGCTTAGAATGTTGCCCAATACTGGCAAAATGTAGGTGAAGTAAAAATTGTATCCTTGTTTAAATGGAAAGGTACTAGGTTTTGAAAACTCAAGCACCACAATGCGGCCACCAGGTTTTAGCACCCTATTCATTTCCTTTAAGCCTTTTGCTAAGTTTTGAAAATTTCTCACACCAAAAGCAACGGTAATGGCATCAAAATTATTGTCGGAGAAAGGCAAGTTTTCGCTATCACCATTCACCATTTCAATTATCTTGGCCAGACCTTTATGGGCAATTTTCTCTCTGCCCACCACCAACATTTGCTCGGCAATATCGAGTCCAATAATCTTGTTGGGGTTCAACGACATGGCTTCAAGCGCCAAATCGCCTGTACCTGTAGCCACATCCAATATCAGTTCTGGGGCTAAAGGCTTCAGATAAGAGATGGCTTTTTTGCGCCAACCGCGGTCGATACCCAAAGAAAGGAATCTATTTAAAAAATCGTACCTATGGGCAATGCTATTAAACATCTCCTCAACCTGCTCTTTCTTGCTGGTTTCTAGAGTACTATCTGGCTTTACTTCTTTTGTCATCCGTGGGCGAAGATAGCTTTTTTGTTTAACTTTTTTCGCAAAATTGGCTGCTGGCATCTGGCTGCTGGCTTCTAGCATCTGGCTTCTAGCATCTGGCTTCTGGCATCTGTCTTTTTGCTAATGGCAATTACCGGTCACTGAGCTTGCCAAAGTGTTGTTCGGGTTGAGTAGGAATATACCAAATTAAGCAAATTTATATTTAATATCTTGGTAGTAAGGCCGCTATTTTATTGCCAGGAGCCTCCCGATCCATCGGGAGGCATTTAGCTTAAGTATTTCATTCATTGAAAAATGACTTTCAATATTTTTAGTTCCTGCTTTTGCCAAAAGCTAAAGGCTAAAGGCCAGCAGCCTCCCCCCCCAAAAATTGACAATAATCATTGCCTGAAATAATAGAATACTTAACTTCGCGGGTTCATATGAAAAATAAGGGAAAGTTTTGGGTATTGGCGTTTTATTATTATACCCCCATTTTTGATGCGGAAGAGTTTGTGATACAGCATTTGAGCTATTGCAAACAAATTGGAGTAAAGGGAAGAATTTATATTGCTAGAGAGGGAATCAATGGCACCATCAGTGGCACACCTCAGCAAATAAATATTTATATGGACGACCTCAAATCTGATCCGAGGTTTGAAGGGGTGAGTTTTAAAATTGATGAGTTCGATCACAATGCTTTTAACCGCATTCATGTGCGTTTGAAAAATGAAATTGTGCATTCGGGTTTAAAGAATGTGAGTCCGATTAGAAGAACAGGCAAGCATTTGCATGGAAAAGAGTTTCAAGAAATGCAGCAAAGAGATGATGTGGTTGTGGTTGATGTGCGTTCCAATTATGAGACTAGATTAGGGAAATTTAAAAATGCCCTCACTTTCGACCTCGAAACATTTAGGGAGTTTCCGGAAAAAGTGAAGGAGTTAGAGCAATATAAAGACAAAAAAATCATCACCTATTGTACTGGTGGCATAAAATGCGAAAAAGCCTCATCTTATCTGCTAGAACAAGGGTTTAAAGATGTGTACCAATTGTACGATGGCATTATAGGTTATGCCAAAGAAACAGGTGGCAAAGACTTTGATGGGGTACTCTACGTTTTTGATGGCAGGGTTACAGTGCCAGTTAATGAGGTTAATCCTACCGTTATTTCAACCTGCAAAAAATGCCAGGTGCCAGTTGCCAGAAGCCTAAATTGTGCCAACGTTGATTGCAACGAACAATTTACCATGTGTGAAACCTGCGCCATTGAAATGGAAGGCTGCTGCACCGCGGAATGTATGGAAGCGCCGGGGAAGCGGGTTTATAATGGTACTGGGTTTTATGCCCGTCCTGTGGTGGAGCAAGGATGATTTTTTAATTCTGAATTCTGAATTCTGAATTATTTATGCAGAGGTTAAAGAATTTTCGCTGCTGATGCCCCGGGTATATTGCTGCAATAGAATTGGAAGAAAAATTTATTAATTCAGAATTTTGAATTCAGAATTCAGAATTTCTTACTTAACTCTTTCAACGTAATCACCCGTGCGGGTGTCTACTTTTACTTTATCGCCTACGTTTACGAATAGCGGTACCATTACTTCGGCGCCGTTGTCTAATCTTGCTGGCTTCAATGTGTTTGTTGCGGTATCGCCTTTAACTCCGGGTTCTGCGTAGTCTATTGTTAAAACTACAAAGGTCGGCATCTCAGCTGTGAGGCAAGTATCTCCTTCAAAAGAAACCTTTAATATCATTTCTTCTTTTAAGAATTTTGCAGAATCGCCTAACAAGAATTCTTCAATGTAAATTTGGTCGAATGTTTCTGGATCCATTAACACCAAGCTATTGCCATCTTTGTACAAATATTGCATTTCCTTAAACTCAACACGAATCATTTCAATAGATTCACCAGCACGGTAGCGGTGTTCCATTTGTTTGCCCGATTTTACATTGCGCACCACTACTTGATAAAATGCTCTTAAATTTCCTGGTGTGCGGTGCTGGTATTCCAATACCTGACATAATTCGCCGTTGTGTCTGATAAAACAGCCTTTGAAAAGATCGCCTGTATTTGCCATGATTAATAGTTTACTTTTTTGAGGCTGCGAAAATAAGAAATAAGAGGCAATCCAAACTATACTTTTTAAAAATGAAAGAATTTTGCATCTTGCCAACAGCACTTTGAAAATAAAAATTAGCATATTATTTCTTCTTTTCTCTCTATTTGCGCAGGCTCAGGGCCTGAGAGGAACACTCACCAATGAAAAAGGAGAGCCTCTTCCTTTTGTAACAATTTATTGTATTACAGCCAAAACTGGCACCAATTCGAACGTAAAAGGTATTTATGAGTTAAAATTACCCAAAGGTTCTCATCAAATTAGTTTCCAAAGTATTGATTACAAAACCTTGGTTAAAACCATTGAAATTGGTAATGATTGGGTTGATTTGAACCTCATTTTGCAAGAACAAACCTATGCACTAAAAGAACTCACGGTTTCGAGCAACAATGAAAACCCATCCAATTTTATTATGCGCAAGGCTATAGCGGCTGCGCCTTATTACCGCCGACAAGTATTGAGTTATAGCTCTAAAGTTTATGTAAAAGGAACAAGAAGAATAGATGAAGCACCCAGAATATTGAGAGGTTTGATCAAAGACCAAGGCATTGAAGTTGGCAGATCTTATGTAACCGAAAGTATCAACGAATTAAAATTTAAACAACCTAGCACTTACCAAGAAAAGGTAATCTCGGTAAAATCATCTATGCCCTTTAAAGATGCGCCAGAACCCATGCGCATGGCTAGAGGTAGTTGGTATGAGGTGGGCAATGGCGAAATTGTTTCGCCTCTATCGCCACAGGCATTTAGTGTGTATAATTTTGTTTTAGAAGGTAGCTTTTATGAAAATGGTAAGGAGATAAACAAGATACAGGTGAAGCCTAAAAGAAAAGGCAATGATGTTTTTACGGGCTCCTTATATATTGTAGAAAATCTTTGGTGTTTGCATAGCTGCGTGCTAATTCGCAATGAAGCGGGTATGACCATTAATATCAAAACAAGTTTTAAAGCCATGCCAGATTACCCTTTTGTTTGGATGCCTGTAACGTACGACATTGCAGCAATTGGCGATTATTTAGGTGTTAAAGGTAGCTTTAGGTATTTGGCTTCTGTGAGCAATTACCAAATAAAATTAAACCCAAATGTGGACCACAATTGGGTGCAGAAAGTTGCGGCACCACCTACACTTTCGCAAGAGTCTTTGGTTCGAACCGAAAAAAAAATACCTGAAAAAACCAAGAACCAAATGCAAATTGAGGCACTCATGGCCAAGGAAAAATTGAGCAAAGCCGAGATGTTGAAATTGACATCCAAAATGAAAAAGGAGGCTGAGCGCGAAACCCAAACTTTGCAAATGGAAAACGATAGTAGCGAATTGGTAATTGATTCATTGGCATACCAGCGGGATTCAAGTTTTTGGAACAGCAATAGGCCAGTGCCATTATTGAAAGAAGAGCAGCAAAGTTTCTCCATAAAAGACACAACTAAAAGAGTTTTGAACGATAGTTTAGGGAAGAATAAGTCGCCTCGATTTAATTTTGGCAACTTGATTTTGGGTGGAGACAGTATTTCCAACAAAGCAAAAACAAAATACTTTGCCTACACAGGTTTATTGGCCAAACCAAGTGTAAATACTGTGGAAGGATTTGCCGTGCAAAGCTTTGTTACCATTGGCAATGTAAAGCCCAATTTTTGGCGCTACAAACAATTTTTTAAAATGCCATTGGAGCGTTTGGCTTTTCAAACAACTGGTGAATTAACTTATCGGTTTGATCCAAAACATTTAGGAAATATTGTATTTAGAGGTGGTACTATTATACAGGATTATAACCCAAAAGGGATTGGTGTTTATACGGATGCTTTTCAATTGTTGATTTTAAAAAACAACTTTTCTAAACTCTTCCAACAAGAATATTTTGGCATGGGTGTGCAAAGAGAAATTGCCAATGGCTTCAATATGGATATTCAACTAATGGCTGCCAATAGGTTTTCATTGGAGAATATTAATCGTTATAAAAACCAAGAAGGAACAGATGGCATTACCGCCAATACGCCTATTGGTAATGTAGTACAACCTTCATACAAAACTTTTCAATACCAAATTTCTATGAGTTATAGGCCATTTCAAACCTATAAAATGCGCAACAATAAAAAGCAATATTTGCAAAACCAGTGGCCAACATTAAGTGCGCAATACAAAGCTGGAATGGACCAAAAAATGCAGTTTCAAAAAATAGATGTTGGCTTGGATCAAAACGTATATTTGCGCCATTGGGTTATTTTAAATTACCAATTACGTGCAGGTTTTTTTATAGATACCAGCAATGTTCATTTTACAGATTACCAACATTTTGCCGGTAACCAATCGTTTATTTATGAAGGCATACCTCAGGCTAGGTTTCAGCAATTGCCATATTATAATTATAGCACTACTAAGAATTATCAGAGCTTGTTGTTACAATTTCAATTCAAGAAATTATTGTTGCGCCAATTGCCTTATCTCAATTTATTAGATTTTAAAGAGCAGCTTTATTTCAATATTTTGCGCACCGGAAATCACCCCCTCTATTATGAAACTGGCTACCGAATTGACCAAGTTGCGAATCGCGTTTCTTT